>ENA-UONT01001540-UONT01001540.1-human-gut-metagenome-genome-assembly--contig:-CS20-NODE-1540-length-19192-cov-9.692062_pt1 | contig 19192 bp, 19 predicted proteins | sample MGYA00242459_ERZ724006 | MGnify/ENA metagenome assembly ERZ724006 | reverse complement strand
CTGCGCCTAACCTTTTCAGTTAGGAACAAGTCGCACCAATCCAGTAATATTTAAAATCACCAAATGCTATAGTCTTATTTCCTGATGCTATCTCCGGCATATATGTAGATGTTAAAACAGGACAGTTAAGAATAGTATCTGGAGTTCCTGCTGTCATTGAAGGCTGCCATATATAGTTTCCATTTCCGTCTTTTAGTTTGCGTATGGCTTTAACCGTTGAATCATTCATAATAAATGTAGCATTTTTACGATATGGAGATTTAAGCGAATAAAACAAATCCATAATATCATCAAAACTAATAGAAGTAACTCCAGACGTTGTTTTTCCAAGTTCACCGCCTCCCGTCGCTGATAAAATACCTGTCGGTTTACTTGATCCATCTCCAATAATAAATGCTTCTTCCTCTTTATTTCCTATACGTCTTCCAAATTCCGTAGCGATATAACTTTCAAGGTCAAATACGCTGTCATTTAAAAGCTCCTCTGATACTTTTATCATGGTTGCAAGTTTATACGCTCCAATAGAGACCTGACTAAAACTATCATCACTTTCAGGAATCGTCCCTTCTTCATCGACCCATGAAGCTGTACCTTTTGTTGCTACAACAGGTATTTTTCTGTCACCGCTTGACGTTTGTATCACATTTGCAAGACCTCTGAAGATATTTTCTTCCTCAAGAGCTTGCACTAATGTATGTTCAAATTCGTCCGGCACCAAATATCCACCTTCAGAATCCGTACCTTTTTCGAGAGCATTCTTAACCTCAAAACTACTTTTGTTCCTCATTACTTTCCAGAAAGCATCTTTATATTCACTGCTTTCTCTGAAAGGCTTTGATTTATTATTTTCACAGTAAGGTGCATCCACTATGGGTTTTCCTACAACTTTTGAAAGTTCTAAATCAAGTGCTGTTCGGCGCTCCAATCTATCAATCTCTTTACCTAAATTTATTACTTCCGTTTCCATTTTCTCATAGGCAATGTTATCTTCATCAGAAATAAATCCGTCTGACGATTGCCTACTGTCTAAAAAGTTTTTTGCATTTTCCCATGCTTTTGCGCGTTTTTCACGAAGTTCCAAAATTTTATTCATATAAATTCCTCCATAACCTTTGTGCCGCTTTGCGGCATCTTCCCTTAGTAAGGGAAGTCTTCCTAATACTTTAATAAAAAAAGCCGCTTTCTAAGTGACTCTAAGCTAGTTTTATTCTCTTTTTTGTCTTTTAACTTATCTAGAACCTTGTTTGTAACCGCCATTCGGCTGAATATCATACCTTCAGGAACACGGTTTTCTTTTGGATTTTCTGTATACATAATTTGGTCTGCAAATCCAAGTTCTACAGCCTTATTTGCATTCATCCAGCTTTCAGCATTCATCATTTTTGAAATCTTGCTTCTTGGAAGATTTGTCTTCAGTTCATAAGCATTAATTATTGATTCCTTTATTTCTTCTAGCATCGATATTGCTTTACTCATTTCTTTAGTATCACCAATTGCAATTGTGGCAGGATTGTGAATCATTATTTGCCCCACTGGAGACATTAAAACTTCCGTTCCTGCCATCGCAATCACTGACGCGGCCGATGCCGCTATTCCATCTATTTTTACCGTTATGTTTCCTTTGTAATCCATGAGCATATTGTAAATCTGCGAAGCTGCGAATACATCGCCACCGGGCGAATTTATCCAAACTGTTATATCTCCATCATTTGACATAAGTTCAGACTTAAATTGTTTTGGAGTAATTTCATCATCAAGCCAGCTTTCTTCTGCAATTGCTCCTTCAATCCTCAAAACACGCTCACTGTTATTATCTATCCAATTCCAAAATCGCGTTTTATTCATTAAAAGTTTCCTCCTTTACTTCAGTTTCTTGATTTGCGGTCTGTGCAAATGCTCCTGCATTTTGTAATTTTGTCATACTTCCATTTACAAGGTACAAATTTCCTCCAAGCTCATCTGGAATTAAATCCATGTTTTCTAGACTCCTTATATCGTTTGGAGATAAAAAACCATTTTGAATACCTGTTGCGTAACCGTTCATACGACTTTGATAATCTCCTCTAAGCAAACCGTCAACATTAAATTTAGCAAAATAGTCTTTTTTCTCGCTTTCAAGTAATAATGATCTTTGAATGGATTGTTCCCATCGAGTTACCCACGGATCAAGCGTGTATTTTACAAATTCCAGACTTTGTTGCTCTATGTTCGAAAAAGACGATTTTTCTAGGTCTCCGACCATATGTGGTGGTACTCTAAAAATTCTTGCAATTTCATCTATTTGGAATTTCCTTGTTTCTAAAAACTGAGCTTCATTTGGCGAGATACCAATAGGCTGATATTTAAGCCCCTCTTCAAGAACTGCAATCTTATGAGAATTAGAGCTTCCCTTGAAAAGTGAGTTCCAACTTTCTCTCAGTTTATCTGGGTCTTTGATAGTGCTTGGATGTTCCAAAACACCGCTTGGACTTGCTCCATTTGCAAAAAACTTCGCTCCATATTCTTCTGTTGCCAATGCCATTCCGATTGCATTCTTAGCCATCGCTATTGGAGAATAGCCAACAAGACCATCAAAGCCCAAACCTGGGATATGAAAAACATCTTCTTTTCTTAAATACACCTGAGAGAGTTTTTTAAGACTTACATTATCGCTTTCATTTGTAGAATATCTATAATAAATTTCTCCGTTTGCAGCCCGATCCACTGTCATGCGATTCGGCATTAAAGGATACAAAGCTATAATTTCTCCTTTACCATTTCGGAGTATCTGTGCATAAGCATTTCCCCACAAAAGAAGATGACTCATAAGTGTCTCTCGAAACACAAATGAAGTCATCTCTGGATTAGTCTCATCATGAAGAAGATAATAAAGCGGATGCTCTATTGCTTTTTCTTTTCCTCCGCCATCTTTATATTTATAAGTATGTAAGGGAAGTGCCGCTATTGCTTCTGATAAAATTCGTACACATGAGTAAACCGCAGTTACTTGCATGGCTGTTTGTTCATTTACATTTTTTCCGCTTGAAGTTCCCCCAAAAAGTACATTATATGCACCACTTGAAAGATAATTCTTCGGTTTATCTCTTGAGTGAAATAGATATTTTAAAATATTCATATAATAATCAATCCCCTTTCATCATATACAGAATTAATATTTTCTCCTTGATGACGAATCGCTCTATCAAGAGCCATAACAGTCGCTACCGCACCATCAATTTTCTCTGTAGATTTTTCTTTGTCCGGCTTAATGTTTCCGGCAGGATCGGTGCGAATAAAGATGTTATCCATCATCCAACGAAGAACTGGATGCCCACCATGGGCAACCCGTTCCTCTAGCACCAGCTTCATTAGCTCCTTTGTAGGCGGAGACATATCCTTAAATCCCTGTCCGAACGGGACAACCGTAAAACCCATCCCTTCAAGGTTCTGCACCATTTGTACGGCACCCCATCTATCAAAGGCAATTTCTCGTATATTGTATTTGGTACCGAGTTTCTCAATGAAATTCTCTATAAATCCATAATGTACTACATTTCCTTCGGTAGTGTTAAGGTATCCTTGTTTTTGCCAAATATCATAGGGAACATGATCTCTATTTACTCTTAAATCAATATTATCTTCAGGTATCCAAAAATAGGGGAGGATATGATATTTATCCTCCTCATCTTCTGGAGGAAACACTAAAACAAAAGCCGTAATGTCTGTGGTAGAGGACAAATCCAACCCCCCATAACAGACTCGGCCTCTCAAATCGTCTTCAGATGTAGCAAATGCGCAGCGATCCCATTTTTCCATAGGCATCCAACGCACAGCTTGTTTGACCCACTGGTTTAAGCGAAGCTGGCGAAAGGTGTTCTCTTCAGCAGGATTCTGCTTGGCAGACTCACAGGCTGCCTTGACTTTGTCAATGCCTACCGTGATACCTAGTGATGGATTTGCCTTTTTCCATACCTTGGGGTCTGTCCAGTCGTCCGACTCATCCGCACCATAAATAACGGGATAAAAAGTAGAATCAATCTTACGTCCTTCCAAGATGTCCTTTGCCTTTTGATGTGTCTCATAGCAGATAGATCGAGTATCAGTTCCTGCTGTTGTAATAAGGAAATATAGCGGCTGCATTCTGGCATCACCAGAACCTTTGGTCATAACATCAAACAGTTTTCTGTTCGGCTGGGTATGCAGCTCATCGAACACCACACCGTGAATGTTAAAGCCGTGCTTTGAATATGCCTCGGCAGAAAGCACCTGATAGAAGCTATTCGTAGGCAGATAAACCATTCGCTTCATAGAAGCATTGAGTTTGACTCTCTTGGCAAGTGCCGGACACATTCGCACCATATCTGCTGCTACCTCGAATACTATCGATGCCTGTTGACGGTCAGCAGCACAACCGTAAACCTCGGCACGTTCCTCACCGTCTCCACAACAAAGTAAAAGAGCGACGGCCGCAGCAAGTTCGCTCTTTCCCATTTTCTTTGGGATTTCGATGTAGGCAGTGTTGAATTGACGGTATCCGTTAGGCTTAATAGTTCCGAAGATATCTCGTATAATCTGTTCCTGCCAGTCAATTAGTTCAAATGGTTTTCCTGCCCATGTACCTTTTGTATGACAGAGACTTTCAATAAATGCGACTGCAAAATCTGCTAAATCTTTGTTATATACAGAGTCATTTGCCTTAAATCTCGTAGGCTTATATTTCTTCAATTTTCTCGTATGCATTCACCTCCTGCGTCCTATCTGAATCTATATGTACGAGATACAGAACCACTCGGCTCTGCTCTCTATAGTATTTAGTTTTCTACCCGCTTAGTGGTTCTCGCTATGGAGTAAAAGTTCTAGCACCAGTTGTGTCTCATCATCTATAGGTTTAATGTCCCACCCTCTATCGTAGCTGCAAACAATCTTACCGTCTCTCTTGAGCATCAGCTTGGAAATTCTGCCACCCTCAATACCAAACTGAGAACCCTTATCAAACTGTTTCATATAGTAGTGATAAATTCCACTATAAACCTTAATACTGCCTTCTTTCCACATCGTCGTATCCTCCTTTTTCTTTTAATTCCCCCTTCGGTATACACATATTCGCTCTAAAAGAGGATAATAGCAAGTCGATATACTGTAGAATAACGGCTAGATTATTCTGTAGAAAACTGTGAGTAGTACATAATGACTGCAAGCTAATTGCTAATTTTGCTATATGAATAGGTAAGCCCATCACGCTGTACGGATACACCGTCTGCTTTGCCAGCCTGCTCGATGTATCGCTTAACGATGACATCACAGAATTTCTCGTCCAACTCGATAGTGTAACAGGAGCGGTCGGTCTGCTCACAGGCTATGAGCGTACTTCCGGAACCCCCAAAGGGATCAACCACCAGCGTGTTACTCATAGATGAGTTCATAATCGGGTATGCCAATAGTGGAATCGGCTTCATTGTCGGATGATCGCCATTTTTCTTTGGCTTATCAAACTCCCAAATTGTGGACTCCTTACGTCCTGTGTACCACTGATGCTTGCCTTTCTTCTTCCAGCCGAACAGCACAGGCTCGTGTTGCCACTGGTAAGGAGAGCGCCCCAGCACCAGCGACTGCTTTTTCCAGATACAGGTCCCCGACAGGTAAAACCCGGCATCAGAAAAAGCCCTGCGAAAATTCAACCCCTCGGTGTCCGCATGGAACACATAAATACTTGAGTCATCCGCCATGATCGTCTCTATATTTTTGAACGCAGTAAGGAGAAATTCATAAAATTTAGAATTATCCATGTTGTCATTCTTTATCTTTCCGGCAAAACCTTCGTAATTTACGTTATATGGAGGATCTGTCACCACAAGGTTAGCCTTTCTACCAGCCATCAGTAGTTCAAAAGTTTCCGCTTTGGTACTGTCTCCGCAGACCAGCCGATGTCGACCGAGTGTCCATACATCACCGGGTTTAGTAACCACAGGCTTTCGCAGCTCGGCATCAACATCGAAGTCATCTTCTTTGATTCCATTTTTAAGTGTATCTTTGAATAGAGCATCAATTTCTGCTGGGTCAAAACCGGTGAGAGTCACATCAAAGTCGGAGACTTGGAGGTCTGCGATAAGCAAAGCTAGTTTATTCTTGTCCCAATCTCCGGAGATTTTATTGAGAGCGATGTTGAGTGCCTTTTCTTTCTCCTCATCCATCTCTACCACAACGCATTCTAACTCTGTAATACCCATATCCAGCAGCACTTTCAGACGTTGGTGCCCACCAACAACACGGCCGGTCACCTTGTTCCAGATGACCGGCTCAACATATCCAAACTGCTCGATAGAGCGTTTCAGCTTCTCATATTCCGCATCCCCATGTCTCAAATCCTTACGAGGATTATATTCTGCCGGAAGCAAATCGGATGTTTTCCTTTTTTCAATCAACATCTCAAATCAGCCCCCATTCTGCGAATTTTTCAAAGCCACCAACACTATCAATGTAATTTCTCGCTATTGCCACGATTTCAGAATACGGTTTCCCATCAATAACTTCATCCCCGATGGCACAACAAAGCACAATAGGGATACCAGTTTGTTGCGCCTTAAGCCATGCATAAATATTAATGCTAACATCGGCCTTGGATAGATCCTTACCATGCAATCCACCCCCTGTGATGCTGTCGGCCATATCACTACCGAGCTTTCTATTTGTGGCCCCTGAATCCACTTCAGTGCCTCCAGTCCAATCTCCAAGTGGGTTGAATTCCACGCCGGGGTATTCTTTTTTCAGCGCAGTTGTATCCGCATTGCTCTGGCAAATAATTAGCCTGTCGCCATCAAGAATGTATTTGCCATCATAACTATACAATTCATAGATGTGTCGGGCAATCTCAGACAGATTCTTCTGTTCATCCGTTACAGGCACACCTTTGAAAATCCCGTTATCGCCGCAACGGACATAATCTTTCTGATTGTCTGCCAAGTGAACATCCTGTGGCACTTCCACATAATCCACATTTACATTTCCTGCAATACGCTCCACTACTGTAGCTATTTCGTCATCCGCAATATTCACGGAAGTCTCTGCAATAATATGGCAAACGCCATGACCGATGAGAACCTCCACTGCAATCTTGGGATTGAGCTCTTTTTTGTATGCTAGATCTACAATCGCACCGGCAATTCGGTCAGCAACCTTATCCGGGTGCGATGGATTTACTTTCTCAAACATTATGTATTTCCTTTCCTTGCTCTTAGCAATCGTTCCATTACATCGTCCTGCGGATTGCTCCCTGTGTAATCGGAAGTACAATTCCCACGGACAATTTGATAAATTTCTCCCCACAAGCGATTCGTTTGCGTCATGTATTTATCAGCGATAGCTACATATGGCGATTGAATCGCTGCACCTGTAGTAGGATGTTTTGCCAGAAATCCAAATTCTGTAGTAGCGGTCTCACACTGAATCCATCTTGCAACGCTCATAGCATAACGCTCTAAAAGCTGTGGAGAAATAAGAGCGGCACAGCCTCTTTCGGCAAGCCACTTCCATGTTGTTTTATAAATTTCTGCAGCACAAAGATCTGTGCCATCCTTCTGTCTTGCAGAGAGAAACTCAGAAGGCTTTGGAATTATCTGTCCTTTCAAATCAGCTGCACTGTCTCTGAAATCAATGACAGTCAACTTGCGTTTGCCCGGATTGCCATCTGCAATTTTCTCTGCTATTGCTTTTTTGGGCCGTCCTCCCATTCCCGGTTTTGGACCACGCTGGCCCATACACATCATCTCCTCGTCTCATCGCAAGTTTCACATCACTTATTTCCGTACAAACACGAAAATTCGCTCGTTATACTGCTCTTCCTCTCCCCACAAACCAATGCTTTGCGGGGAGACCCCATTACTCTGGAGCCTATTCCCCTGAAAACTTTTGCGAATTTTTACACATGACCCCACGCCCGTTGCAATTCCGCCGCTCCGTAGAGATTTTGACTCCCCCCGGTGGTCAGTCTCATCCCCATCTACCTCCTTCAGTTGCGGTAATTCTTGAGTGGCAGCTTTTACACAAGCTCATCAAATTGTCTTCATGATGTGTGCCGCCTTGAGAAAGAGGAATGATGTGATGTACTTCTTCTACAGGTCTTAATATGTTCTTCTTTTCGCACAACTCACATACTGGATGCTCTTTAATGTAAAGCTGTCTAATCTTTCTCCATCTGTTGCTATAACGCTTGTAGGTATCAGGCGCACGTTTGTATTTGTTATAGTTCTTATTAATAACCTTTCTGTGGTCCTCACAATATAAGTCTTCAGTAAGCACAGGGCATCCAGTAAACCTACATGGACTTTTGGGTTTCTTTGGCATTGCTATTTTACCTCCACACAAAACAAACCTCCACGATTTCTCGTGAAGGTTCTTAGATTTTCGGATTTCCTGATTATAATACTAACATAAGAAGCTACTGTAATTCTATGGATTTTACTGTACTGTTTGGGATATATTAATACTTCTTAATGCTTTCTGATGGAGTTTAAAAATATTATCTATGCCGTAATTCATCTCTACAGCGATTTGTTCCCAAGTTCTAAAACATAAATATCTAAGCTCCAAAAGTGTTTGATATTCAGGATTCTTTATTTGTTTTATCATAGAAACTATTTCACGTTTTAAATCTATTAGTTTGTCGATGTCATCGTCAATCTCATTTTCCAAATCAATCATTTTTACAATGACATTCTCCATTTGCTGTTTATTCTTTGAACCTGAAACACACACATCGCTAAGTGCAAACGTTGCTTTTGCTGCCAAATCCCGAAGGCTTTTTATTTGCTCTAACTTACTGTTTATTCTCTGATCAAGACGGTATGCTTGAGATAAATATTCTTTTACTGACATAACAGTCACCCTCCAAAATTACAAATTAATAAATTTAATTCGGTGTTTTCGTGATTTGTAACTTTGTTCTTTGTGTCTTTGCAACTCGTATGTTTAAAAACATTTTATACCTAAATCACTTCCTTTAAAATTTCTTTTACTTCTTCTAAACTTATCACTTTAAATGCCATGCCTTGAGCCATTCTGATTTTTTCAATTATGATCTCTTGAAGTTTTGACAACTTACCTTTTTTCGTCTTTACTTCAAATGCTATAAACTTTCCTTTGTAGCAACAAATAATATCGGGAACACCGGCGGTACCGTACATTCCACCATGCTCTTTAAATGCAAAGCATTCTGACTGAGACTTCAAATATTTTAATATTTTATCTGTTATCGTTTTTTCTCCCATTACATCAACTCCTAATTAAAAAGTAACCTTCAGTAACCTTGAGATAACCTCTTTTTTTGATAAGAGGCTACTGCTATAAACGGCATTAAAACACCAAACTTTTATTTTAAGTAACCTTAGTAACCTTTAAAAAAGTTAAATATATATTATAGTGATTATATATTTAATAATCTCTTTCTTCCGGTTATATATAACTCTATAATATAGTGGTGTATGTGAAGAAAAAAGAGGTTACGAGGCTACCACTATTAAAAACGGCTAAACTAAGGGGTTTGTTGTGCTTGTAATTTCACTTTCGGTAGCCCACTTAATACAAAAACATCTTTGATTGATTCCATTTACCTTCTTTTGAACTTGCATCTTAGTATGCCCCTTACTGTCAACACAAGTTTCAATAAAGTCCCTGTCTTTAAACCCACGAGTAACTTTCGAATAGTCAAATCCATTTTCTTTAAGTGCTTGGCGCAGTATGTTGGGTATTATATACACCTTGTCCTGCTCAATTTTTCCATAACATGGTGTACTGTCCGGCGAAAATCGATTCTTGTTACTTGCTATCCAACCAGTTACAAAATCCCATGCTCTGTCGATTGTGTCTGCTTTTTGTAGCTCTTTGCAATTTTCTAAAATCTTGATGCCCAGCATTACAGCTGCATTCCATGCTGTTTCTTTACTCTCATCAAAAATGCAAACAGATGAATAATAATCGCCGAGACACACAACTGCCACATTATCGAGCTGCGCTCTTGGCACCTCAAAATTGCACTTGTTGTAAATTTCTTTTGAAAGTTTTTTATAATCATTTTTTGCTGTCCTTTCGTTTACATTGCTGATTATATACTCAATAAATTTCTTACCGACAATAGCGTAATTATCCCCACTTACAACGTGTAAATTGTGTGCAAAGCTAACATCATTTACAGGTCTACCGTATAGTTCTAAAACCCTAGTTATAGCCCCATCGTTGCTTGATTCGTTGCTAATAGGCTGCTCTCCGCTTGTGAGCATAATATTTTGCCAAGAGGGGACTATTTGCATTCCACCACTTTTATTTCCACGTAGTCTACCAAAACCGTTACCGAGACTATATACGATTTTCTCTACAGAAATTTTGTGTTCATTTAGGACTTGAAGCTCATCTATAGCAAAAGGTAAATGTTTAAGTATACCAGCCATGCGCTCTAATCCTACACTTGTTGCATTAAAACTGCCCATCAATTTAGAAGGATCACCCCATACGCTTACAGCAAACTTTATAACCGCAGTTTTTCCACTTTGAGAGTCATGCCAAATATGAATAAAAAATACTCTGTTATCAAGTAACTTCAGAAGCGGAGAAGCAAATGATGCACTAATAATAAATCTAGCAAATGGATTATCTCTTGCTTTAACAGCATATTCCTTCCACAATGTGGTGTCACCACGAGGGGTGGTTCCTTCCATTATCCCATTAACCTCACTTGCTTCTGACTCAAAAACAATGTCCTCATTGACTTTATAAGGGAAAAAACCTAGTTCACGACCGTTTGGTATCTGAATCTCTCTCATCTTATTCGCGATATGACTGTCGGCACTGCCAACCCATCCTACTCTAGCTATTGATTTAACTAGCGGAATAGTGTTTACATTTGCATTCTCATAGTCACTTAAATAAGCGACCAATTCTGCCGCACTGCTTGATGATATCGGCAATCCTGAATCAGCATATTTTATTATAAAATTTCTATTAAATACACTTGACCTTGGAGCAATAAGTCTTTTCCAACGTCCGTCTCTAAAAAAACTAAGTTCTACTTTTTCAGTACCATCATCGAAGTTTTCAAGTCTTTTTGTTATAACTACCGGGCTTTTACAAACAACAGTAATTACGCTTGAATCCTTAAAAACGGACTCCTTTTGAATTCCTTGATCAATTGTCACATTCCACCCCTGCGGTATAACTGCGCCATTTAAATTTATACCTTTAAGATCGAGAGGAATATTTTTTTCTTCATTGCAATTAATGCTGTTTTTCTTGCTCTCAAAGCGGACTGCTTTTTCAAAATCTCTTAAATTAACTTTGCCTTTGAGTTTAGTCTTAAGCCTTGCATATTGGGCAGGTATATTTGCTTTTGCCCAAGCACAAAGTTCCATGTTTTCCTTAGAAAAAATTTCATCAGGTGATACTTCTCCTCTATCAATTAAATCAATGAAATTTTGCTCTTTGCTAGGTTTTCCATGTACAATAGGAGCTTTTACATTGCACTCTTTACCACATTCAAAGCCAAGATGATCATGAATATAGCTACAAGTATGCGGCTTATTTTCCTTAACTGCTCTATTAATTTTTCTATTGGTTTCATCCTTATTGTACTTCGGATATGATTTACTTAGCTCATGTACCATTTTTGCTCCATCCTCTGCAGGAGCTAAATTTGTGATCATAACGTGCCAATATGGTTCAGGAAGATTTTTGACATTTTCCTTACAATAGTTTATAAACTCACATTTTTCTATTATTCTCTTAGCATTTCCTTGATGACAATTCTTAAAGTCTGGAATTTGCAGCTTTGCCTCAGAATTAGATTTATAATGCTCGAATTCACTTAAATCGAATCTTGTTTTATTTGAAACAAGAACTTTGCAAGTTGACCCTTTTATAAGTTTATAATTCACCGTTCCAGGCACACGCAGAACTCTTGCTAAATCAGAAACATTATCAAGTTTCCACCCACGTTCTTTCGCCTTTGTATTTACAAATTTGCTCCAACCTTTAAAAATTGAAGATATATTACTCTTATCCTCTATACTTTGAAGTTTGTATGGTTTATTGAGAAGCCAATAGGTATGGAGTCCATTCCCAGAATCAACAATTATTGTAGGCTTTAAAGGCAAAGAATTTAAAAAATCCATAGCTTCATCTATAGAACCCGGAAGATCTGTTTGCGCATGAGCGCTACTTTTAATATCAATATCAGCGTACAATGTCCCGATCACCGATATATCATTCTCACCGCCACGAAGATTATTGGGAAGTGCTTTTTTACGAAGTCCTATACCGAAAAATGTATTTGTTTTAGCTCCATATTTCTGGGCAACTACAGAGGCTTTGGATATCTCACTAACTTTAAACCATAATGTTTTTCTTTCAGGCAAGAGGGTAAGCGTTATAAACCCGGCATTACAATCTTTATAAATCTCACCTAAAAATTCTTTAGTATTCATACTACACATCCTTTTAAGATAATGCCGTACAGCTATCTGTAAAGTGCTTTATTTTAATCATGTATTTTTTAGCAAATTCAAGTTCCATAAGCATCCCCTCACTTATATTTTTACCAAAGCACCAAAGCTCGTCGCATCTAGATAAAATCTCCAAACTCATATCAATTGCTTTTTTTCTATCATCCTCATCACAGTCATCCATAAAACGAGGAAACATTAGATGGACTGCTATCGGTATATATCCCTTTGAAGTTACAAACCTACAATAGCCACACGCACGATTTTGGTTTCTTTCCATATCACCTCTAAGCGGCGAGCATATATACACAATATTTCTGTTCTTTGTTACTTCATCTCTACTTGCATTTTCTATTGCTTCATAAGCCGTTAAATCATAGTACCCTTCAGCGTTTTTTAATCCTAAATTCATTTTTACTACACTTCTTTCTGATAAAATTCACATTTTGAAAAATCTGATTGAGCGCAATGCGGAGTAATTGGCAGTGACAACTTGACACCCTACAATTCATTAAGTGTTCCAAAGGTTTCTCCAGTAGCAGCTTCTGCTATAAGCGGAACATCAAACGCCTCAAACGGTTTCATTTCCATACATTCTTTTATAAAACCGACCGCTTCATTAATCTTTTCTTCAGGTATCTCAAATACCAGTTCATCATGTATCTGCAAAATTGGTCTAAGCCACATCCTCTCAGGTAGTCCTTTGAGGATTCTGCTAACAGCAAGTTTTAAAATATCTGCAGCGGTTCCTTGTATCGGCGTATTTAATGCACATCGCTGTGCAAAACTCTTTTTGCCCCAATCTGAAGAATTTATGTCAGGCAGATATCTTTTTCTACCGAGATACGTCTCGGTGTATCCAAGTTCAGCAGCTTGATTTTTTACTTCTCGTTGCCAACTTTCAAGCCCCTTATATCCCGCTTTAAGGTTGTCAATTATCTTTGAACATTCATCAAAGGTTTTATCGAGACCAGCTTTGAACTTTAAAGTCCTCTGCAGACCTTTTGGGAATAATCCGTAAAACACGCCAAAATTACAATTTTTCGCAATTGTGCGCCTTTCTTTGTAATGCTCTGCGCTTTTATCTATTGCCTCTTCAAATGGGATATTAAAAATAACTGATGTAGTGCTGGCATGAATATCTCCATTATTACGGTAAGTATCCAGCATTTTTGCATCTCGGCAATAAAATGCTCCTACTCTGAGTTCTATTTGCGAAAAGTCCAATGATAGCAGCATTTTACCTTCATCTGCACGTATAAAATTTCTAATCCCTATTGGGCCATTGTCTTTTCTTGGCATATTCTGAAGGTTCGGATTACGACTTGCAAACCTTCCAGTTTCTGTAGCAAGTGGCATCAAATCAGGATGAATGCGATTTGTTGATGTATTAGAGAATTTCAAATATCCATCAATATATGTTGACTTTAACTTGTTCCATCTACGATATTCCTCAATCATTTTGAATAGAGGAACGAGCTCCGATCTATTTTTCTCGCACCACTCAGAAAGCAAAGTCATGGCTTCATCATCTGCAGCTTCATTAAACTTCTCAGTTGTCTTTAGTACGGGTAGCTTTAATGTTTTATACAGATAATTTTTAAATGCTTTTGTACTTGCATTTGCCCCGATGTTAACTCCGTCCGTCATTATTTCGATATCTTCCTTAAGCTGTGCTATTTGTACTTCTGCCTCTGAACCTTTAGTTTTCATAAAATTTAAATCAACAGGGACTCCGTTATATTTCATAAGGCCGACATATACTGAGGTAGGGGATTCGATTTCCTCTACAATGAATCTATGCTTCGGTAAATTTTCATCAAACCAGTTATTAAACAAGTGATAAAGCCTCAAAGCATAGTCACTATCTGCACAGGCATATCGAATTGTTTCGAAATCTTCTGAATCTAGTTCATCAAAGCAGGCTGAGCCTGCACCCACGTCGCACCCTGAATTTTTACTAACATTCGGCTTGTTTGCCTGCGACACAACTTCATCGAAAGTTGGTAATTTTACATCAAACAGCTCAGGTACTAGTTTTTTAAGTCCTGAATCTCCAAGTTTTCTAAACTGCGTATGTGTTTTTAAAGTCAGCTGTGCTGCTGATAAAGTATCATAAATTTTACATTGTGGCACACAGCCTAGAGCATAGAAAAACATAGTCTCGAATGCAGCATTATGAATTACAACGGTCAAATTTCTATTCATTAGAATATTTCGTTTTATCCATTCGAATGTATCCACAAAGTCAGCGTTTAAGCCGACTTTGTGGTGGAACGGTACATAAATACCGCTGCCTTTTGAAACCGAAAAACTTATCCCAGTAATTGTTGATTTATGTGCATCTAGTGATGATTTTTCATCGCTTCTATACTCAGGCGATGGCGATGTTTCGATATCAAGAGCTAAGAGCTTATAATTCCCGATATAGCCCTCTATTTCTTGTTTAGTAAGAGCTAGTCCATAGTTCATTTAAACTCCTCCAAGTCGGCAAAATCTAAAACTTCTCCGGTATTAATATCGATGTTAGATGACTCTTGATTACTGTTTCTGCTTTCTGTATAAAACTTTATTTGAGCAGAAAAGTTTTTTATTAGCTTAATTTCTTCATCTGAGAGCGTTCTATCTATTGCAAATTGAACCTGCGAATATGAGATACCTCCTTTATTTACAGCTCTTTTAAGTGAAAATTTGGTTACAACAGTATCTGATTTCTTGCCTGTAGAAAGAAGCCTTTTAATATACCTCGAAAGCTCTTTATTTGAACTTGTCGGCAATGAAAGAATTACAGGGAATATCTCATTTTCTCTAAGTAAATAAATCTGATGTTTATTTTTACAGGCTTTGCTTCCATTTTCTCCACTACCGAATTTATTTTTAGGACAATTAATACATTTGCCTCCCGGCATTCCGATTCCTGTTATTCCATCTGTGCTTAAACAGTCTGGTGGATTATTACTTCCGTTGTACTTTGTATTATAAAAAGTGTACATAGGGTGGTGGTATAAAATTACCGCAGAAAACTCTTTTACTGCATCAGGCTCATTTGGATTTTCGCTAGGTAACTCAAACATTGTTCCTCCACCTGCCGGAATTTTAATCCGTTCAAATTCGTTATCAAGACCTGCTAATTCCTGTAAATACTCATTGCTTATATTAAAATTTGCAAGACTCATATATCCTTCATTTTTGTTTACTATTAATTCGTTCTTTGACATCATAATTACCATCCTTTATTTTTTATATTTTCTTGTGCTGACAGTATTTTTTTCAAACACCTTAACTAGGCCATCAAGCCATGAGGGAAGCTCATTTTCATTTTCTAAAATCTGTTCCTTAACAAAAGCAGATAAAGAACTGGGATTTACCGTTTCAATTACTAAGTCTCCATATCCTGCGTCTTTTAAAAGCGTATACAGTTCTTCTTTTCTACCTGCCACTGCTGAGGCTTTAAGGCTCGTCCTTAAAGCATAAGTAGTTCCACTATGAGTAAAATTTTGTATCTCGCTAAGTGTCATAAACTCCATTAGTGCCGATTCAACTTCAAAGATCATATCGTTGATGTTTTTAAGTTCCAGTTCCTTTTGTTTTTTTCGTTCTTTTAAATCCTTAAATCTATCGGCTAGTTCAAACATTACATTATTATCCATCTTAAAATCCTCCTATTTCATACGGATTACGTCCGCTTATATAGTCATCAATAAGGGTCTTTGCTAAGTCTGCCTTCTCTCTAAGAATTTTCAATATTTTTTCATCAACTGTATTAGAAGCAATTAAATAAATATAAGTACAATTTTCTTTTTGGCCTGTACGATGAATTCGAGCTTTTGCCTGTTCGAAATTGCTCATAGAATAGTCAAGTGAGTAAAACACCATGGTACTAGATGCGGTCAGCGTTATGCCAAGTCCTGCTGTTGCGATTTGTCCTACAAATATTAAAACATCAGATTCATTTTGAAATTTCTCTATTTGCTCTGATCGATTTCTGATACCTCCAGTTACTATTGAATAATTAATTTTTTTCTTTAAAAGCAACTTTTCGATTGCCTTAATCTCAGAAATAAATCTGGCCATTACTACAAGTTTCTTTCCGCTCTCTGTTACATCATCTATAATATCTTCAAGGGCTTTAAGTTTTGCGCTACTTACCTGATGTACTTTTTTACCTTCATCGTCACCAAGAAATCCTCCTGTAAGTTGTGAGAGGCGTAGTATTTTTGTGAGAATGTTTGTGGCAGTTACTTCGCTGTTTTTTAATTCTGCAAAGCTGTCCCTTACAAGACGCCTGTAAGTATTCATTGCCGACGGTTCGAGGTGAATTTTTCGAACAATCTCTGTTGTCTCTGGAAGATCTAGACACTCTGATTTTGTCGCTCTAAAAGCAATACTATGGAGCTTTCGCTTGAGTTCGTCTTCAGCTCCTTTTTTTAGCACCGGAGTATGATTTCCATAGCCGACCATATCGAAATATCGATTTCTAAAAACATAAAAACTTTTACCGAAAATATTTGAATCTAAAAATTTATACTGAGAGAATACATCAATAGCTTTATTTGTAATAACCGTTCCTGTGAGAATCATCTTATACTTTGTCTTTTCGCCAAGTCTGTGTAATGACTTTGAAGCGGCGATATTATGCGTTTTGATCTTATGCGACTCATCACAAATAATCATATCCGGATTCCAATCTTTTACTTGCTCTTCTAATCTCCAAACAGATTCGTAATTAACAACTGCTACTTGCAGAGAACTGCCATTCATCAAAGTTAAGGTTTCTGCTTTTTTGTTTGGAGTTCCTTTGAGAACCTCTAACCTATAATCAAAATCAGCAAACCTTGAGAACTCTTCTTTCCAGACTCCACAAATTGAAAGGGGACACACAATTAACAATCTTTTGATTTTCCCTTCTTTAAATAACGCTCCTGAAACTGCTATGGAAATAAGGGTTTTACCACATCCCATTTCAACAAGGAGTGCCACTCCTCCCGGATTTTCAAACCTATTCATTACAAATTCGAATGCTTTTTCTTGATGACGATATGGTACTGTTTTTATCGGCATCTGTAAATTACTCATTATCAAGTTTAAACCTCCTTGATCTCAATTTTTTGAACACTGTCCTGCGGAACTATGACCATTAATTTTTGAGCATTTCCGAACCATCTACTGCGCATTTTTTCAAGAAGTGGTAGCTTTTTAAACTCTGCTAGACTTATAGGTTTTTCTCCGGGTCTTCTAACCGTAATTTTCAGTTCATGCTTACACATAACATTTCACCTCCATTCTGAGACATGATTTTTTACTTTCTTAAAAATACCTCTATATATAAGCCACGACAGAAGCAAAAGGTAACGATTTTTTATAAAAAATTTTTCCACTTGCTATAACGCAAGTGGAAAAGGGAATTAAAGTAACTTTTTTAATTTAGCTTTTATACGTTGCAACTGCATTTTTATACTCCCGACACTGACATTTTTAATTCTTGCTAATTCAATTTGACTGATTGGATTCTTACAAAGATATAAATTATGTAAAAGTTCTTGCTCTTTAGGTTTTAGCTTTTGTATTGCATAATACAGCTCGTCCCTGTCAAGACTCTTTATAACGTCCTCATATACATCCACATTTGCATCCATATTATTTTCATCCTTATCAAATAAGCTTAGACTTTCATGCCTTCTGGTTTCCTTATGATCATTATTTTTAAGGTTTTTATCAAGTTCAAGCATAATTTCTTCGAATTCACCATATACTTCAATATGGATTTTCTCACCGGTAACAAATTTATATTCTATTTCCATGTCTTTCGTCCTCCGAATTTTTGATTTATGTTCAAAAAAGCGAAGGACTAGGGAGGACCTCGAATAACAGACAAAAAAACGTCCATTTGTCTTTCCTTTCTGATTTCGAGAAAAGGAAACAAATAGACGCCTTCGGTATATGCTTTTATAAATTAATACTTTTATATTCCCGAAACCTTCTATTTAATTTAAAGATTAAGGGAACTTCAATATGAAATAAAATAAGAGATAAAGCGCGAAAAGGCCGCAAAGAAATTAATCTTTGCGGCCTTAGCCATAATGTTTTTTATTTTTACATTTTTTGCTCGATAAAATTTAAAGTGGCTGCTATGTAATATCGGGATTAATAATTTTAAATTTTTATGTAGGATTTTATCCCTATAAAAGTTCTTTAGTGTTTTATAGATTTTACAATATACATCCATAGAAAATTAAATCCTATCTGGACATACTTTTGAAACTATATTTTATAAACATCACTCCTGTTTTTATCGTCCAGTTATATTGTAAAACAAAATAAATTTAATTGTTTGTCGAACCCTGTACATTTAAAATAATTACAGTTTATTGCGAATAAAAATCTTAAATAAGAAAATACCCCGATGAACATTAATGTTCATCAAAATGGGGTATTAAGAATTTTAAAAAGTTTTGTTAACTTTCATTATATGCTCTTTCGATAAAGGACTTAGCCTTTTCAAAGTCTTCTCGATTTGTATTTGTAAGCTCCATAACTCAACATTAAGATTAGTTAAGCAAATTTAATCTTAAATTTAAAAAGTCTACTATCTTATCATTTAGTAGACTTCTCATTTTTATATTATATAATTAAACCGTGTGAAAGTATGCACACCCCATGCACACCCCTAAAGGGAAAGTCGCTAAAACACGGTGGTATTTTCAAAAAATACAACAATAAAAATAGCC
>ENA-UONT01001532-UONT01001532.1-human-gut-metagenome-genome-assembly--contig:-CS20-NODE-1532-length-19316-cov-5.014433_pt1 | contig 19316 bp, 16 predicted proteins | sample MGYA00242459_ERZ724006 | MGnify/ENA metagenome assembly ERZ724006 | reverse complement strand
CAGATGTACTGCAATTTATCCGCCGGTATACCCTCGCCCGTATCGCGAATAGATACGCGCACGGTGCTTTCCGTCACGGTCTGGTCGATATACACGGTCTTGTTCCCGCCCGAATAGTTGATGGCGTTGTTCACAAGGTTATACAGCACCTGCGAAATTTTCAGCTGATCGGCGCAGACATACACCGTGCGGTCATACGTGAACGGGAAGCTGAAATCCGCCAACTTGTCGTAGCGGTGCAGCGTATTGCGGATATCCTCCGTCAAATTGAATTCGGAAACCGTCAGCGTCAATGCGCCCGCCTGTAATTTAGAGAGATCTAAAAGGTCGTTGACGATGCCTGTCAGGCGGTTCGCTTCGTCGATGACGATCTGCACGTTTTCTGGCGTGTTTTCGCCCGGAATGTCGCGCATCACCTCGGCATAGCCGGAGATCATCGTCAGCGGCGTGCGCAGATCGTGCGAAACATTGGCGATCAGCTCGCGACGCAGATCTTCAACCTTGCTCAGCTCCGCCGCGGCATAGTTCAGTGTCGCGGCAAGCTCCGCCACCTCTCTTGCGCCCTGTTCCGGGAAACGGATGTCATATTTTCCCTCGCCCAGCTGCTTTGCAGATTCGTTCATCTGTTCCAAGGGTTTTGAAAGACGCGAAGAGATAAACAGTGCCAGCCCGAACGAAAGCAGGATCATTACGCCCGTCAGACACCACAATTGTATTTTCAGCGTTTCCACCGTGGAATCAACCGGAATCACGTCGCAGGACAGCAGCACAAGATACTCGTTCCCGCTCGAAAGCGTGACCGTCTGCGCGTAAATGATCGTGCGATCCTGCCGTTCTATGGTGCTCGTCGGGTCTGTGATGTTGTCGTCCATCACGCTGCCGCCCGCCGCTTTCACCTCAGTGAAAAGCTGCTTGCAATCGAGGTAATCAAAGCGCTCCAGCACGCCGCCGCGCGCCGCCGGGGAAAACGACACATTTGAGCCGTCGCTGTTGGAAATGAGGATAGAAATATTCGTCGAGCGCGTCACTTCAAAATAATCGCTCGCGGAGGCACTTTCGTCCAGCATCGCCACTACACGGTTCGCCACGCTGCGCACCTCATTGACCTTGATGGCTTTATAAAATGTGTTGAGCAGTGTGATCTGAAATGTCCACAGCAACGTCACAATGACCGCCGTAAACAGCACGAACCCCAGCATGACCTGCATGCGTATGCCCGGCTTGCGCCATTTTTTGAATTCATGCTTCTTTACTGTTTGTTCGCCCATAGTCCCGCCGTCCTTATGCGCCGTGCGTTTCAAAGCGATAGCCCACGCCGCGCAGTGTCACAATGAATTTACTGTACGGGCCGAGGCTGCGGCGCAGCAGCTTGATGTGCGTATCCAGCGTGCGGTCGTCACCGTAGAAATCATACCCCCAAACATTTGTGATAAGCATTTCGCGTGTGAGGGCGATGTTGCGGTTGTTGACCATGTAAAACAGCAGGTCGTATTCCTTCGGGGACAAATCGGCACGCACGCCGTCCACCGTGACGATCCGTCCGGTAAAATCGATTGTCAGGCCCTCCGCCCGGAACAACTCGTGCTTCGGTATTGCGGTGCGCTGCACACGGCTCATCACAGCGGCAACGCGCATCATCAGCTCTTTCGGAGAGAACGGCTTCACGACATAATCGTCCACGCCGAGTTCAAAGCCGTGGATCTTATCATACTCCTCGCCGCGTGCGGAAAGCATGATGACGGCCGGCGATGCAATCTTCTTAATCTCCGCCACGGCCGAAAAACCGTCAAGCTCCGGCATCATCACATCCATGATGACAATATCGAACGCATCGGGCGTTTTGCGGAACAGGCGCACCGCCTCCATGCCGTTTTCCGCTTCCGTCACCTCGTGCCCCTCAAACTCCGCGTATTTGCGGATGAGCAGGCGAATTTTCGCTTCATCGTCCACGACTAAAATTCTGTACATGACAAGGCCTCCTTTTAACTGTTCCGCTCCGTTTACCTGTATCATAACGCACTTTTGTGAAAAAGCGGTGAATGCCGAATGAAAACTGCCATGCCGTATGCGCCTTCCCGCTTTTATTCCATGTGGAAATTATATAAATATCCGGCCCTGTTTTCAAGTATTTCCACGATTTATTTCTTTCACGAAGAAATTTTTCTATTGCCTGTTGACATTTCGGGAAAAGTGGAGTAAGATATTTTATAGAAAATACATACAAATCATTCAAGTATTTTCCATCATTTTAGAGTGTTTTTACAATCCCCTTTCCGGTTTTATCGCATAGAGATGGGCGGAACGGGTGTTTTGTACACTTTATGTTGAGAAACCCGAGGAGGCGAGTCTATGTTACCGATTATTACCATTGCGCGTCAGTACGGAAGCGGCGGCCACGAGGTCGGCGAGCGCCTGGCGGAAAAATTGAATGTCCCCCTTCTCGACAAGCAGCTGATCGCCATGGCGGCAAAAAAGAGCGGGCTGAGCGAGGAAGTCTTTGAAAAGGCGGACGAAAAAGCGGGCAACAGCCTTTTGTATTCCATGGTGATGGGAAACTACACCTTCGGAAGCCGTATCACCGGCATCAACGATATGCCCATCAACGATAAGCTGTTCATTCTGCAAAGCGACATCATCAAGTCGGCTGCGGATAAAGGCCCGTGCGTCATCATCGGACGCTGCGGCGACTACATCCTGCGCGAGTACGACAACGTGTTCCGCGTATTCATCCACGCCAACAAGGAAGCGCGCATCAAGCGCATTTTGAGCAAAGGTCTGTGCGATGAGAAGAAGGTCTCCGATTTTATCACAAAACGCGATAAGCAAAGAGCGAATTACTACAACTTCTACTCGAATAAACGCTGGGACGATCTCTCGAATTATCACCTCACCATCGATTCTTCCGAATTCGATATTGACGAGGTTGCGGAGATCATCATTACGGCCATCGGCAAGATCAAGCCGCCCGCAAAGAAGTAAGCCTTTGCACATTCAATTTGAGTTTACCTTACCTTTTATATTTTTCATTTTTTATCCCTTCAGAAAAAGAGGCGTACCTTTTGGTGCGTCTCTTTTTCTATGGTCATATTCTTTTATCCCGTTACGGAGTCTATCTCGCTGTCGCCGCCCTCTATGCGCACACTCACGCGCTGCGGCAGGCACACGGCAGATTCTCCCGCACGCTTGATAATCCCCTTGTTCACACAAATTTTGTCCGGGCACGGGCTCGAAACGAAATGTGCGCCGTCTTTGTCAAGCTCAATCACCGCGCCGTTCACTTCCAGCGTTAATGGCTCCTTTAAATCGGCCAGCACAACGCGGCGGTACACTTCGCCATCCTGCTCAATGACGGCCTCTGCCCCCTTCGGGCGCGTTTTGGCATAGAGATACACGCCTGCCGCCACAGCGAGCACCAAAACGAGCAGGAGCGCTTCTTTCCATGAAAATTTTCGCTTTTCCATCGCAGCCCCTCTTTCAGGAAACAAGCGTGTAATCGCGGCTTGTGCGTGTAAAGCGGTCTTTCAGTCCGTCCGTCACCGTGATGTTGTTGTCCGAATTGATGAAAATACCTTCGGCATCGAATTCTTCCAGCAGCTTCATGCCGTCTTCTCTGCCGAGCACAAAGCACGCTGTGGAAAGCGCATCGGAAAGCACGCCGCTTTTCGCGACGACCGTCACGGAAACAAGGCCGCTTTCTGCCGGGTAGCCCGTTTTCGGATCGAGCAGATGGTGGTATAAAACACCGTCCTGCTCAAAGTATTTTTCGTAGCTGCCGGAGGTGGAGACAAAACCCTCCGTCAGCGTTATCGAACCGAGAGAGCCGTCACCGTTTGGGTCGCGCACCGCCACGCTCCACGGCTTGCCGGAGCTTTTTTCGCCGTATACGCCCACGCTGCCGCCGACCGCGATGATAGCCGCTTTTGCGCCCGCTTCTTCGTAGGCTCTGACTGCCGCGTCACACGCCGCACCTTTGCCGACCGAACCGAGGTCCACCGCCATGCCGAGATTTTTCAAAGACGCCGTCTGCTCCGTTTCGTCTATGCGCAGCAAAGAGTAATTCACATACGGCAGTAAGGATGTGATGAGGCCACTGTCCGGCACTTCGTTCAATTCGTCATCAAAGTCCCATAAGCGCGAGATCGGCGCAATGGTCACATCGAATGCGCCGCCGCTTTTTTCCGAAACCGACTGCGCCTGCGTTAAAACGTTCAGCGTTTCATCACTCAGCGTCACCCAGTCCTTGCCCGCGTTGTTATTCAGCTTTTGAATATCGCTGTTCGCCACACGCCAGGAGATTTTCTGCTCCAGCGCTTCCACCGCGTCCGCCGCTTTCACGGCCGCGTCCTCGCGGTTTTCGCCGTAAACGGTTTGCTGCACGTAGCTGCCCATGGCGTAGGTCGTCACCTCGTACCGTTCTTCTTCGCGGTCCAAAAGCGGAAACAGCGCCAAGACGACGATCACCAAAAACAAAACTGCAACAAAAATCAGCGTCAGGTGTTTCGCTTTCTTTTCCGTAATCGTTTTAAAAGAAAAACGCGCCGGGCGCTTTACGTTTGCTTTCATAAAGACGAAATTCCTTCCGTTTGAGTTTCGGAACAATTTTAGCACAGATTGGTTTTAAAGTCCACCGTACATCTTTACAGCGGTATGAAAAAGCTGTAAACTATGAGTATCAAACGAAAAGGAGGCTGTGCCATGCGGAAAAATGCCTGCTGCTTTACAGGACACCGAGAAATTCCGCCCGAAGACCGGGAACCGCTCCGCGCGGCGCTGCTCTCCGAAATTCAAAGATTATATGCAGAAAAAGGCGTGACGGAGTTTTACACCGGCGGCGCAAGAGGATTTGACACCATGGCGGCGGAAGCCGTCTTGAAAATTCGCGAAGCTCTGCCCGTGCGGCTGCACCTCATTTTGCCGTGCAAAGGGCAAAGCGACCGCTGGCATTTTGCGGAAAAGCGCCGCTACCGTGAAATTTTAAAGCAGGCCGATACTGCGGAATTCCTTTTTGAACGGTATACGCCGGACTGTATGCTGCGGCGTGACGACGCCATGGTAGCGCGCAGCGGTTACTGCGTCTGCTATCTGCGCGACCCTGCCGCCAAACGCGGCGGCACCGCTTATACTGTAAGAAGAGCGAAAAAAGGGGAACTTGAGGTCATCCACTTGATCCCCGTAGAAGTTGAACAGCTTACACTGCTGTGATGTGAAACAAGACGAATAAAGTTTTCGTCGACCTTTTTCAAAAGGTCGTGAGGTCTCGGGGCAGCGCCCTAAGTCGCCATTCGCAAATGGCGAAATCTTTTTGCCTACCTCAAAATCAGGAGGATAGGCTAAACTGTCCAGTGGACAGTTTAGCCGCAAGGGACCCAATTAGGGGGTCCCTTGAAAGGGCGAGCCAACGCGAGCCTTTAGAAAAAAACACCTCAAAATCGAAAGGACATCCATGAAGAAAAAAACGGAGCGCATCGCGCTCATCGGACTATTGGGTGCACTGGCACTGGTGCTGGGAATCCTCGAAAATCTCCTGCCCCCGCTGCCGGGCATGCCGCCGGGCGCAAAAGCCGGGCTTTCAAACCTTGTCACCATGTTCGCCGCCGGCGCTATCGGCCTGCCCGCGGCGCTGTTCATTGCGGCAATCAAGGGTCTGTTTGCGTTTTTGACGCGCGGTGTTTCCGCCGGGCTGATGAGCCTTTGCGGCGGGCTTTTGAGCACGCACATCATGGGCATACTGTGGAAAAAAACAAAATTCACGCCGGTCTTCATCGGTGTCTGCGGTGCGTTCGGGCACAACCTCGCACAGCTGCTCGTCGCACTATGGCTGACCGGCTTCGGCGCGTTGGGATACACTCCCGCGCTCGCGCTGTATTCGGTCGTCTGCGGCATCTGTACCGGGCTTTTACTGCAGATTTTACTCCCGCTGTTGGAGAAGCTGCCGGTTTTGAGAAAATAGTTTAAAGATTTCGCGCTCTGCGGAGCGCGCCTTTGGGCTTTGCCCCGAGACCCCATAAACTTTCTGAAGAAAGTTTAATCAAAGACTTTTAACCACCGTTTCACGTTGTCTGTCAAAAAAACGCCTATCCTCGCAAAAAGGACAGGCGTTTTTCAACTTATCTTATTCTTCCGCTTTCGGAGCGTTCTCTTTTTCGGCCTGCTCCATGTTTTCCTTTGCAACCGCCAGCATCAGCTTGATACGGTTCTCCTGGTTGACCTTCGTCGCGCCCGGATCGTAATCAATCGGCACAATATTCGACTTCGGGTACAGGTTTTTCAGGCTGCGGATCATGCCCTTGCCGACGATGTGGTTCGGCAGGCAGCCGAACGGCTGTGCACAGATGATATTCGGGTAGCCGCTTTCAATAAGCTCCATCATTTCCGCGGTCAAGAGCCAGCCCTCGCCCATCTTGCAGCCGTAGCCGATGACGCCTGTGATGAGCTTTTTGAGGTGCGCATACGAGGACGGCACAGTGAAGCGGTTAGAAACGGTGTTCGCGTGCTCCACGGCGCAGATAACGTGGCTTTCGATGCCAACGAGGTAGTCAAAGAGGATCTTCACAACTTCAAACTTCGCCTTGCTGCCGCCGAAAAGCTTAATATCTTCCATGCGGTTATCGACTTTAAACAGCATGAAGCCAAGCAGACCCGGCACCATCGTTTCGCAGTTCTGGCTGAACAGGAACTCTTCCAGATCGTTGTTGCCGATGGGCGAATACTTGACGTAAATTTCGCCGACAACACCGACGCGCACTTTCTTTTCGCCGGTCACAGGCACGTTCGCAAAATCCTCCGCAATCTGCGGCAGGATCGTCTCCATCTCCTTTGCGGAGTAGCCCTTTTCCTTTGCGAACATATCGGTCAGCTTTTTCGTCCAATCGTCCACAAGCTTCCGGCTCGCGCCCGCCTCTTTCTCATACGGTCTCGTCTGGTTGTGCAACAGCATCAAAAGGTCGCCGTACGCAAGCACGCCCAGCGCCTTACGGATCATCGGCAGCGTCAGCTTGAAGCCGCTGTTTTTCTCGAGTCCGGACATGTTGAGCGAAATGACCGGAATATACGAAAGGCCGTCTTTTTCCAGCGCCTTTCTCAAAAGGTGAATGTAGTTCGAAGCACGGCAGCCGCCGCCCGTCTGGGTGATGATGAGCGCCGTTTTATGCAGATCATATTTGCCGCTGTGCAGCGCGTCCATCATCTGGCCGATGGTGAGCAGCGCCGGGTAGCAGGTATCGTTGTGGACATATTTCAGGCCCTCGTCCACAATCTGACGGCCGCGCGTCTGGAGAATCTCCACGTTGTAGCCGTAAGAAGCGAACAGGTTTTCAAATAAACGGAAATGGATGGGCGCCATGTTCGGCGCAAGGATCGTATAACCCTCTTTTTTCATTTCCTTTGTAAATTCAACGCGATCGGTAAAAGCCATATTCGTGCGCCTCCCTTACTGTAAATCCAGCGCCGCAAACAGGCTGCGGAGACGAATACGCACCGCGCCGAGGTTTGTGATCTCGTCGATCTTGAGCTGGGTGTAGATTTTGCCGCCGTCGTGCAGAATGCCGCGCACCTCGTCGGTCGTGATGGCGTCCACGCCGCAGCCGAACGAGACAAGCTGAATGAGGTTCACGCGCTTATCCGCACGGTCTACAACGTACTTTGCAGCCGCGTACAGGCGGGAGTGATACGTCCACTGGTTGAGGACCTTCGTCGGGAATTTCTTCTCCTTGCACGCAACGGCGTCTTCCGTCACAACGACCGCGCCGCAGTCGCAGATGAGGCCGTCAATGCCGTGGTTGATCTCCGGGTCCACATGATACGGACGGCCGGCCAGCACGATAACGGGCTTGTGCTGTTCTTCGGCGAGCGCGAGGAATTTGTCGCCGATGGCACGCACGGCGCGCATGTAGAGGTCATACTCCGCATACGCCGCGTCGGATGCTTTCTTCACGTCTTTTTTCGTGAACGTACCGTTCGGGAAGTGGCGGCACAGGATCTCGTACATCTTGCCGGGGAAGTCGTGTCTGCGGTGCAGGCCAACGTAATCGCCGATGAAGACGGTGTCCTTTAATTTCTGGATATTGGAGGAGATGACCTCCGGGTAATAGGCGACGACCGGGCAATTATAGTGGTTGTCACCGAGGTTTTCGTCAAAGTTATACGTCATGCAGGGGTAGAACACCGCGTCCACGCCCTCGTCAAGCAGCGCTTCCACGTGGCCGTGCATCAGCTTTGCCGGGAAGCACGCCGTATCGGACGGAATGGTGTGCTGACCCTTTAAATAAAGCTGACGGTTCGACGCCGGTGACGTTTTCACATCGTAGCCGAGCGTTGTGAAGAACTTATACCAGAACGGCAAAAGCTCGTACATGTTGAGGCCCATCGGAATGCCGATGACCGGCTTGCCCGTGTCTTTGTATGTATAGCGCGCGAGCAGCTTGCGCTTTTCTTCAAACATGTTGTACTGCGCTTCGGTGGATTTCACGCCCGTCACCGGCTTTTCACAGCGGTTGCCGCTGATGAACTTGCGTCCGCCGGAAAAGGTGTTCACCGTCAACTTGCAGCTGTTGGAGCAGCCGCGGCAGGTGATAGCCTTTACGCTGTGGGTGAATTCTTCGAGCGCTTCCTTGCTCAAAAGCGTCGAAAGCTCCGTCGCCTTACCCGCAGCCTGTGCTTTTTCGTGCGCATACAGTGCAGCACCGTATGCGCCCATCAGGCCCGCAATGGTCGGACGGATGACATCGTGGCCGATCTCCTGCTCAAACGCGCGCAGCACGGCGTCATTCAGGAACGTACCGCCCTGCACGACGATCTCCCGGCCGATTGCTTTGGAATCGACCGCACGGATAACTTTATACAGCGCGTTCTTGACAACGCTGATGGAAAGACCCGCGGAGATGTTCTCCACCGTTGCGCCGTCCTTCTGCGCCTGCTTCACGGAGGAGTTCATGAACACCGTGCAGCGGGAGCCGAGGTCGACCGGGCGATCCGCAAACAGACCGAGCTTTGCAAAATCTTCAATGGAGTAACCCAGCGCACCCGCAAACGTCTGGAGGAACGAGCCGCAGCCGGAGGAACAAGCCTCGTTGAGGAAAATATCGTCGATGACGCCGTTTTCGACCTTGAAGCACTTGATGTCCTGACCGCCGATGTCGATGATGAAATCGACCTTCGGGTTGAACGCGCGCGCCGCGTAGAAATGCGCCATCGTCTCTACGATGCCGTAATCGACGGAAAACGCGTTTTTGATGATGTCTTCGCCGTAGCCGGTCGCCGCGCAGGCGCAGATCTTCGCCTGCGGGAAACGCGTGTAAACTTCAAGCAGGAATTCGCGCATCAGCGGGACAGGGTTGCCGCTGTTCGACATATAGCGCGAACAAACAATATTGCCGTCCTTATCCGTCACAACGGCTTTAACGGTCGTGGAGCCCGCATCGATGCCGATATAAACCGGCTCGCCGTCCTCCAGTGTGTCGCGCACCTTAACGCCGGCGTTAAGGTGGCGCTTTGTGAATGCTTCGTAATCCGCCTTGTCCTTAAAAAGCGGCGGGCAGGCGCGGTATTCTTCCTTTGCCGTGTAATGCGCAATGCGGTTGATGATCTCCGCAAGCGTCGTCTCATTGCCGTCCGCCGCAAACGCCGCACCCAACGCGACGAAATACAGCGAATTTTCCGGGCAGATGCCCGTAATGCCGAGCGTCTTATCAAACGCCACGCGCAGCTCGCTTAAAAACGTCATCGGGCCGCCGAGGTATACGACCTTGCCCGCGATTTCTCTGCCCTGCGCAAGACCCGCAACGGTCTGGTTCACAACGGCGTAGAGAATACTTGCCGCCACATCTTTTTTCTGCGCGCCCTGATTTAAAAGCGGCTGAATATCGCTCTTTGCGAACACGCCGCAGCGGGAAGCAATGGTGTAGATCTTCTCATGCTCTTTCGAGAGTGTGTTGAGTTCATCCGGGGTGATGTTCAAAAGCGTCGCCATCTGGTCGATGAACGCGCCGGTGCCGCCCGCGCAGGAGCCGTTCATACGCACCTCAAGGCCGGAGGCGTTATTGCCGTCCGTAAGGAACAAAATCTTCGCGTCCTCGCCGCCAAGCTCGATGACCGCATCCGTACCCGGCACAAGGCGGTTCACCGCAATGCGCGTCGCGTACACCTCCTGCACGAACTGAATGTCGCTGCGCTCTGCAAGACCCATACCGGCCGAGCCGGAAATGCTCAAAAGCACCTTTTCTTTCGGAAACTGCTCTGCCACTTCACGCAGCATCTCGACGGATTTCTCCACGATGCGCGAAAGATGACGCTCATATTTTTTGAAAAGCACCTCGTTCTGCTCGTTCAGAACAACGCACTTTAAGGTCGTGGAACCAACGTCCAAACCGATTCTCATCATGTTGATTCATCCTTTCTGCGGTACCCTTTCCGCATCGTATACCGGTACCGCATAAATGCCGCCTGTTTCGGCAGCTCTTACATATCCGCAAAATTACCCAAATATACTTTTAATGATACCACAGGCGCGCGCGCAATTCAATACGCAGCACCGCGGCGAGATTGTAAAAAATTCGTGACATAGCGCGGTTTTTCTTGTGTGGGAAAGCCATTTTCCGCACGGGTTTTCCATTTTTGTTTTGTCCGCGGCGACTATTTTAACGGCTTTTCGCATATAACTCACCGATGAGAAATGAGGAGGGTTTCCTATGTCAAACGGCAAAAGAAGGTATTTTCCGGGCGCCAACACCGGGCGCGGATTCATCGGGCATTTTGAGGGCATCGTGCCGCCGTGGAGCGAGCCGCACTACACCTACGTTTTGAAGGGCGGCCCCGGAGTAGGAAAAAGCACATTGATGAAAAAATGCGCCGCCATCGCACGGGCAAACGGGTTTACCGTCGAAGAATTTCGCTGCGCAAGCGACCCCGAAAGCTTTGACGCCGTGCGTATCCCGCAGCGGCGGCTCGTCTTACTGGACGGCACCGCGCCGCACACCATAGACCCCGCCATGCCGGGGATCGACGGCGAAACGCTGGATCTCGGACGGTTTTTGCACAAAGAGGTCTTCAAACGCCGCCGCGAAGAGCTTTTTGTCCTTGCAGAAGAAAACCGCGCGCACTACAAAAACGCGTTCGCGTGCCTTTCCGCCGCAGGCAGCCTGCGCCGTGCCGCCATAAGCGAAGCCGCAAGGTCTGCCGACCTTACCATGATCCGCACATTTTTAAAAGAGGGTTTCACACTGCCGAAGGAAGGCACACCGCGCACACTATTTTTAACGAGCCCCACGCCCGCCGGCGTTGCGGATTTCCGGGAAGCACAGGATGCCGAAAACACCGTGTACCTGCCCGGCGTTTTGGGCGCGGTGTTCTTAAATGAAGCCATGAAGCTCGTGCAGAATACACAGACTGAAATTTTCCTGCATCCGCTCACGCCGGAAGCACCGCAGTGCGTGCGCATCGGCAACACCATGCTGTGTGCCGCGGACGATACCCGCAGCACATTAAACGAGTTCCTTTTGAGCCCGCTTTCAGACTTCATCCCGTTCGCCATGCAGGAGGCCGAGACCTTGACTGCGCAGGCCGTGGAGGAGCTCAGGCTCTGCAAGCGCACACATGACGCAATTGAAACCATCTACCGCCCGTTCGTCGACTACGACCATGTAGAGCGAGAAACGAACCGTCTGCTGGAAACCCTAAAGCTGTGATAGACAAAAACGAAAGCGAAAATCTGTGAATTCGGCACATTGCAGTCGATACATAAACGTGTTAAACTGAACACAGCGAAGCGACGAAAAAACCAGAAAAACCAGTTGCATGGGCTTCCTGAAAAGCTTGCTTCTGTAAATCTTTAGACAAAAATAGAACAGTATTGAAAAGTCAAAAAGAAAGGAATTTAAATTCTATGCAAATCACATTTCTCGGTGCAAGCCACGGCGTGCCGGAGGCAAATCGCCGCTGCTCCTGCACCTTGATCGAAACGAACGGCCGATATTATTTCATCGATATGGGCGTTAACGCCATCGATGCCCTGCGCACACGCGGCATCGAGGTGGAGGACGTCAAGGGCATCTTCATCACGCATATGCACGGCGACCATACAAACGGGCTCATCTCATTCGTCGACCTTATCAGCTGGTATTTTAAAACCGCCGACCCCGAAATCTGCCTGCCGAACCTGGAGGGCGTTGAGGCCATCCGTGCATGGCTCAAAGCGAATCACTGCGAAATGCGCGACCTGCGCTTTAAAAAGGTCACGGACGGCACGATCTTCGACGACGGATATTTAAAAGTCACCGCCATTCCCACGCAGCATTGCCCGGATTCCCATGCTTTTTTCGTGGAAGCCGAGGGCAAAGCCGTGCTGTTCACGGGCGACTTAAAGCATCCCAACGTCGATTTTCCGAAAATCGCCAAGGAAAAGCCGACCGAATTTGTCATCTGCGAGGCCGCACACTTCCCGGCGACCGATTACGCGCCCGTCTTGGCCGCCTGTCCCACAAAGCAGGTGCTCGTCAACCACTACGCGCCGTGGAATATCCCGAACGTCATGCAGCTTGCGGAAACGCTCGCTCCGCTGCCCGTCAAATTCGTGAACGACGGCATGCAAATCACGCTTTAAATTCATACGCAAAAAGGTCTGCTCCGTTTTGGTGAGCAGACCTTTTCCTTTTACTTTTTGTTGACGGGATAAATACCCGACCAGCCGCAGTTGCCGTTTTTGTCTTTCAGCTCCACGCGCACGAACGTGTCCGTAGGCTGCACTTTATACGTCGCTTCGGTCACATTTTCGCCTACCGTCGCGCGGTCGCCCGCCCAAACGGTATCGGTGAAGAACACGACCTCCTGCACCGGCGAGGTATGCACCGTGACCGTTCCGTTTTCAATTTCAACGCGGAAATTCGGCCCCTGCGTTGCGTAGAAGCGGTTTGCACGGATAGCCGCCAAAACACCCTCGCGCGTCAATTCATCCGCCTGCACCATGATGTACGAACGCGTCTCGTCACCCGTGTAGTGGTGTGCATCGTCCGCCGCCATGCACGGCAAATAGTGCCCCAAAAGCGCCATTTCGTCGAAAAACATACCGGAATATGGACGGCAGTTCCACGGCAGGCCCGAAGTAGTGTTGTAAATCTCGCACCCGTCAATGCCGTACAGCTTTGCGACCTCCGAAGCGCGATCCAGCGACCATGCGGGGTGTGCCAAGATTGCAATGCCGTTCACGTTATGGATTTCATCGATGATCTTCTGCGCGGAAAGCCCCGGCGCGCGTTTTGTAAGCGCAGGCGCTTTCTCCATGCCGATACCGACGATGTGGTAAATGCCCTCCTGCACGGTACTGCCCACGTCGAACTCCGTGCCGTTTAAGAGGAGAAAATTTTCCTCCTGCCGCCCCTCACCGTGGAACCAGTGGTCGGTCAGCGCAAGGAAATCATAGCCTTTTGATTTGTATAATGCAATCGTTTCTTCCGGCGTATACGCGCCGTCCGAGTTCGTTGTATGGGTGTGCAGATTGCCCTTATACCAAATTTTGCCGAACACATCTGTAAACATAGTCTTTCCCCCATCCTGCTTTTCGTCTCTTTGGGATTATCATAGCACGATGGCGAGGTGAGTGCAAGCTTTGTGCATGAAAAAAAGGCGGCAATGCCGCCCTTTCAGGGAACCCATAGTGCTTACGCTTTTTCCGCGCTCGGTGCTTCGATCAGCTTTGCTTTCTGCAAGGCGACGACGACAGCCGGGACCAGAATAAGCTGCACCACGATGCCCGGAATTGCGTTTAAAAGTGCGCCGGAGATGAATGCCGCAAATGTGAACGCGCCTGCGTCCGCCGCGATGCCGCTGAGAATCACCTTCACGATACCCCAGACAATTCTGCCCGCGACCATAGCGGTCAAAAGGCTGCCATACAGCGTGCCGACGGTCTGTTTTTTGAACACCTTGCGGTACATGATGCCGCTTACAAGTCCGTATGTCAGCAGCTCAAACGCCATAGCGATGGCGACGTAGAACGGCGGCATGCCGAACATCACCATACGCAGCAGCGGGGCGATAAAGCCCACAACCGCGCCCACCGGGCCGCCGCATACGAAGCCTGCAAGCAAAATCGGCAGGTGCATCGGACACAGCATTGCGCCGATCTGCGGGATATGCCCGGTGAAGAACGGCAGTACTAACGCAAGCGCCAGAAAAAGTGCGCCGAGCACAAGGTTTTTAACGGAAAATTTGCTGTTTGTACGGTTCATTGAAATACCCTCCCTGATACAAAAAGACCACGAAGCATTCCGCCCATACCGAGCGAAAAGACCTTCGTGGTCTATTTTTTAAAGTGGCTTTAAAATACTTTCAAACGGCGTTTCGCCGCGCGGTCTTTTGACCGTTACCGCTTCCTGCGGCTTTGCTGTCTACATCATAGCATAAGTTAATCTTAAAGTCAACTACCGAATTTCAATTTTGCCGAAACGAAATTACTTTTCCGCGCTAAGGATAACCGTAACGTCCGGGTGCAGCTGCAAAACGGAAGCCGGCACCTCCGGCGTAACCTTACCGAAGCAAGCCTTTTCTACGATCTCCGCCTTATCCGGGCCTGCGATGAGAAGAATCTTCTTCGCCTTCATAATGGTGCCGATGCCCATGGTGATGGCCTGCGTCGGCACATCCTCGCGGCGCTCGAACAAACGAGAGTTCGCGTTGATGGTGCTCTCCGTCAGCTGTACGGTGTGCACGGTCGCCGGGAAGTTGTCCGTCGGCTCGTTAAAGCCGATATGCCCATTGTGGCCGATGCCGAGCAGCTGCAGATCGATGCCGCCGAGAGACTGAATAAAGCTCTCATAGCGCACAGCCTCCTCTTCAAGGTCATCTGCGTGGCCGTTCGGCACATGTGTGTTCGCCTTGTCGATATTCACGTGGTCAAAGAGGTTGTCGTTCATGAAATAGCGGTAGCTGTTCGGGTTCGTACCGTCCAGACCGCAGTATTCGTCGAGGTTTACGGTGCGCACTTCGGAAAAGTCCAGTATGCCGTCCTCATAGCTCTTTACAAGATCTTTGTAGGTGCCGATCGGCGAAGAGCCTGTTGCAAGACCCAGCACGCAGTTCGGCTTCAAAAGCACCTGGCCGCCGATGATACCGGCTGCAATGGCGCTCATTTCTTCATAGGTTTTCGTTTTGACAATGCGCATTTGAATATTCATCCTTTCAATACAATAAAGCGCCGGCCTTATGCCGTGCGCGTTGTTACCCAAAGAGTTTCTACCTACAACTATACCATAAAATTTACAAAAGTAAAGGCATTCCCGCAGAAAACCGCGAAACGGTTCCCGAAAATGCCCCAATTTACTTTATGCCGTCTTTTTCACCGCTTTTTCCTTTTTCAGCGCCTCAAGCGGAATCTGCGCCAAAATGACCGCCGCAAACACCAAAACGCAGCCCAAAAGCTCGCGTCCGTTCATGCTTTGGCCGAGGACCAGCCAGCCGGAAAGCGCCGCAAACACAGATTCAAGGCTCATGATAAGAGACGCCACCGCAGGCGGGGTATCCTTCTGCCCCAAGATTTGCAGCGTGTACCCCACGCCGCTCGACATCAGGCCCGTGAAAAGCAGCGGCCCCGCGCTTTTTAAAATGTCCGCAAGCGTGAACGTCTCCGTAAACAGCGCCGCTGCCGTGCAAAGAACGCCGCAGACAAGAAACTGCACGCACGAAAGCGCCACGCCGTTCACCATCGGTGAGAAGTGGTCGATGATGAGGATATGTACGGAAAAGCCCAGCGCACACAAAATGACAAGCAGGTCGCCCGGCGCGATGGTGAAGCCCTCCTGCACGCTCAACAAATACGTGCCCGCCGCCGCAATAACAACGCTCACCCAAACCGTTGCGGGCACGCGTTTTTTGAGAAACAAACCGAGTATCGGCACAATCACGATGTAAAGCGCCGTCAAAAACCCGGCCTTGCCCACTGTCGTAAAGCTGATGCCGAACTGCTGCAAATTAGAGGCCACGGCAAGCGCCGAGCCGCACAGCACGCCGCCCACCCACAGGGTCTTGCGGCTCTGCTTCCTCTCTTCGTCCGTCTGCGTTTTTTTCGGCGCTTTGCGCTGCATAAACAGCAGCACGGGCAAAAGCGCCAGCGCGGCAATGAAATTGCGTACGCCGTTAAACGCAAACGGGCCCAAATGGTCCATGCCGAGGCTCTGCGCTACAAACGCCGTGCCCCAAATAAGGGCGGTGATCGTCAGGAGCAAGGCTCCGCGAAATTGCTTCATGAAAATTCCCTTCAGGTCGTAGTTTTACACTTCGTTCGTCTCGCGCGTCAGGTTCTTCATCCAGTTATACCGGTTGATTTTCACCACGGCAACGAAGCATTTTAAGATCTGGTCGCATTTGAGGCACGCAAAAACCACCCAAGGCGGCGCACCGAGGTAAGACGCGATAATGGCAGACGGCAGCACCACAAGGAACACGAAGATCGTATCGTTGCGGAAGACAAACGAAATGTCGCCGCCGGATTTAACAAGGCCGAACAGGCACGCCGCCTGATAGCACGTGCCGATAATCGTAACGGAAATGACATTGATGAACTCACGCGCATACGCCACGGCCGCATCGCTCGCGCCGTACAGCCCGATGAACGGGTCGCGCAGGAAGTGCACCGCAATGCCGGAAAGAATGCCGAGGCCAAGGAAAATGACCTGCGTCGTGCGGGCATACTCGCGAATTTTTTCCATACGTCCGGAGCCGACCGTCTTGCCGGTGATAATGCCCACCGCGCTCGAAAGGCCGTTCATTGCAATGTACATCATGTTGTGCAACATATTCGCGATACTCACCGCCGCAATGACGCCCGCGTCATAACGGCCAAGAATCATCGTCTGCCCCAGCATGTTCACCGACCATACGACCTGCCCCCCCATGATGGGCAGACCGTAGCGCAGGAAATCGCGCGTCAATTCGCCGCCGCGCTTTAAGAGGTCGGCAAAGCGAAGCTTCAGTTTTTTATCGATGCAGCGCACGTAAACGACCATCACAGCCGCTTCAATGATGCGCGAAAACAGCGTAGCCACCGCCGCACCGGTCACACCGAGTGCCGGGAAGCCAAGCTTACCGAAAATCAAAATATAGTTGCAGATGACGTTCACAATGAGCGTCACAAATGACACGTAAAGACCGATCTTCGCCGTCTCCACCGCGCGCATCGTCGCCACCATCACCTGCGAAATGCAGAAGAAAATGTACGAAAGGCTCACCACGCGCACGTAAACCGTGCCCGATTCAATGACCGAAGCATCACTCGTGAACAGGGATACGATCTGCGACGGCAATAAAAACGCCGTCACCGTAATGACCAAACCGATGAGCAAAGCAAACCGCACACCGATGGCCGCAATGCGGCGGATGCTTTTTGTATCGCGTTTACCCCAATACTGCGCAGCCAAAATGAGGATAGCACCCTCAATGCCGCCGATGAACATTTGCAGCAGCGTCTGCAGCTGGCTGCCCACATACACACCGGAAATCGCACTGTCGCCGAGCGTGCCGATCATCACGTTATCTGCAAGGCCGACCGCAAAGGTTACGGCGTTCTGCAGCGCAATCGGTATCGCGAGCGTGACGAGCGTTTTGTAAAAGCTCTTGTCTCTTGTGAAAAACATGTTTCCTCCCCCGGGGCCTGCGCCCCAAACTCAATACAATAGCGCGCAAAAGCGCATCTTGCTTCTGATTATAAAAAAAAGCGGAGAAAAAGTCAATACAAAAAAGGGCGGCAAAGCCGCCCTTGCAAGCTCTCAAATTTTACGCATCTTCGTGTGTTGTCACGGTGCCCTCCGCCGTGCTCGTTTCCGATTCCGGCTCCGGCGTCGCCGTGGCTTCCGCACTGTCTGCGGCTTTTGCCTCCGCGGAATAGAGCACCGTCAGCGTCTCGGCATCTGCTTCGCCGGTCGCCGTAAGCCCGTTCGCTTTCTGGAACGCCTTTACGGCCTCCATCGTCATTTCTCCATACATGCCGGTGTATTCCACCGTCAGATAGCCAAGCTCCGCTAAGCGCTGCTGCATCGCGAACACATCGTCGCCCTCCGTGCCGGATTTGATCGCCGTGTATTCCGGCGCGGGCGAGGGGCTCGCCGTCGCTTCCGCTTCCGAAAGCTCGGAATCCAGCTCCAGCGCAGCGGAGTTTTCCTCCGTCAATTCGGGGTATGCAAGGCCCATCATGTCGATGCACGCGTTGTACACCGTCTTGCCTTGCCAATTCATATAATTCGGGTCAACGGCGTAAACACGGCCGTTTTTTACCGCCGAAAGATTCGCGTACTGCGCGTCCTGCATGATCTGCCCGCGCACATCTTCTGAGCAGAAAATCATCGTCGGGTCGCTCAATCGCAAATCGTCAAACGTGAACGTGCCGCCCGTAAGGCCCTTAAAAATATTCGTCAGACCGATATACGACATCATCACGCTGCCAAGCTCATCGCCCGTCACCGCAGAGCCGTTTACATCCGAAATATAGCACGCCGTCACCACGGTGTTGCTTTCCGGTGCCAAGCGCGAAAGGTCGTCGAGCGAGGAGAAAATCTTCTGCGCTGCCTTCACGCCTACATTATAGCCCGTAGAGCCGCCGTTCAAAGCCGTGCCCACCTGCGCGTACAGGCGTTCAAAATCCTCGCGGTTTTTCGCACGCGTCAAAAGGAGCACCGTAATGCCCGCGTTTTCAAGCGTCTGCTTTTCGCTGTCGTCCATCGTCTCCGCCAAAACGAGATCCACACCTGCAGAGATCACACTCTGCGCATCCGTTGCGGAAACCTTCGGCAACACCTGTAAATCGGGCTGTGTGCAGTCGTCGCTTGCAAGCGATAAGCTCGTCTCGTACCCCATCGCCAGCACCACATCCGCTAAACTGCCGGAGAGTACCGCCACCTTCTGGGGTTTTGCGTTTAACGTCACTTCGTTCACGGTCACCGGGTATTCCTGCGAAACGGCACCTGATTCAATATTCGCCGGCTGCGAGCACGCCGTCGCACTGAACGCCACCAAAACGCTCAAAACGACCGCCGCAGCGCAGCGCATCCATTTTTTCATATCCATAAGCATTCGCCGCAAAAGCGGCATCCTCACTTTCCGGGTCATATCCGCACAGCTTTAGCCGTGCGAAAACAAAAGGTCTAAACATCATAATACACAGTTATTGTAACCGCTTTGCCCTGTATATGTCAACCTTTTTGCCAAAAAACGCTTGACTTTTTCTCTCAAAACCGATAAAATAATATGCGCAAAGCGTGTTTTTCCATGCTTTAGCCGAATATGGAAACGTATCGAAGCGGTCATAACGGGACTGACTCGAAATTTCGGCAGAAGCT
>ENA-UONT01001526-UONT01001526.1-human-gut-metagenome-genome-assembly--contig:-CS20-NODE-1526-length-19389-cov-7.025499_pt1 | contig 19389 bp, 18 predicted proteins | sample MGYA00242459_ERZ724006 | MGnify/ENA metagenome assembly ERZ724006 | reverse complement strand
AGTACCACGCCGCACACGTCTCTGTCAACGAAATAAAAATGCCCCGGTACGGTTTGTGATCCGTACCGGGGCAGAAAAGCCTTTTCAGGGATAGTATTTGCGGAATACCGCCTGCGCCGCGGCATTGGCGGCGTCAAGCGCCTCGTGATACTGCCGGATCAGCGCGCGCCTCGTCCGTCAGGTGCGAGCCGTGCGCGCCCTCGCGGTCGATGAGGCGGACGTCAAATTCCTTTTCGATGGAATTGATGATCTTCCATGCCTTGGAATACGCCATGCCCATGGAGGCGGTGGCGCGGTTGATGGAGCCAAGCTCCTCCACGCCTTCGAGAAGCTGAACGATGCCCCGGCCGAAGCCGAGATCGTTCGGATCGTCGCTGTTGCGGAATTTGATGATCGTTCTGCAGCGCATGGTGTATCCCCCTTTTTATTATCAGCCCTTAACGGTCTCGCGGACAACTTCGGCGATGTGCGAAGCGCAAAGCCCCATCTCTTCGAGCAGCGCCGCCGCCGGGCCGGAATGGCCGAACTCGTCGTTCACGCCGACGCGGCGCACCGGCACGGGATGCTTCTCGCTTACGAGAGAGCACACGGCCTCGCCGAGACCGCCGATGATGCTGTGCTCCTCACAAGTGACGATCTTCCCGCACTCGCGCGCGGCGGCAAGGATGGTCTCCTCGTCGAGCGGCTTGATAGAGCAGACGTTGATGACGCGCACATTGATGCCCTCCGCGGCGAGCGTTTCCGCCGCCTTGAGCGCCTCGGCGACCATGAGTCCGGTCGCGGCAACGGCGACATCCGTGCCGGGGCGGAGCACCTCCGCCTTGCCGATCTCGAAGGAATAGTTCTCCTCCTCGTGGATCACGGGCACGGCGGCGCGGCCGAAGCGGATGTACACCGGACCTTTGTGCTCATAGGCCGCTTTGACGGCGGCGCGCGCTTCCACATCGTCCGCCGGGGAGAGCACGACCATGCCGGGGATCGTGCGCATGAGCGCGAAGTCTTCGCAGCACTGGTGGGAAGCGCCGTCCTCACCGACGGAGATGCCGCCGTGGGTGGCGCAGATCTTGACGTTCAGATGCGGGTAGCCGACGGTGTTGCGCACCTGCTCATAGGCGCGGCCCGCCGCAAACATTGCGAACGATGAGCAGAACGGCACAAAGCCCATCGTGGAAAGACCCGCGCTCACGCCGATGAGGTCCGCCTCGGCAATGCCGCAGTTGATGTGGCGGTCGGGATAGGCCTTCTTGAAGATCGCCGTTTTGGTAGCGCCGGCAAGGTCGGCGTCCAGAACAAGGATATCGTCATGCTCGGCGGCAAGCGCCGTTACCGCGTTGCCGTAGCTGTCGCGGGTAGCAATTTTTACAACGTCCGCCATCATTCTGCCTCCTCTTCGCGCAGCGCCGCGGTGAGCTCTTCCATCGCGGTGTGGTACTGTTCCTCGTTGGGGGCTTTGCCGTGCCAGCCCACCTGGTTTTCCATAAAGGATACGCCCTTGCCCTTAACGGTCTTGAGAACGATCGCGGAGGGGCGTCCCTTTTCCTGCTCGGCGCGCTTCACGGCCGCGTCGATCGCGTCAAAGTCGTGGCCGTCCACGGTCTGCACAAAGAGTCCGAACGCGGCGAACTTCTCGTCGATCGGATAGGGGCTCATAACGTCGCTCACGGCGCCGTCGATCTGAAGATTGTTGTTGTCAACGAACACGAGCAGGTTATCCAGCTTATAGTGCGAGGCGAACATCATTGCTTCCCAGACCTGGCCTTCCTCGATCTCGCCGTCGCCGAGGAGCGTATATACGCGCACGCCGTTTCCAAGACGCTTCGCGCCGAGCGCCATGCCCGCCGCCGTGGATACGCCCTGGCCGAGAGAGCCGGTGGACATGTCCACGCCGGGCGTGAGATTCATATTGGGATGGCCCTGCAGACGGCTGCCGATATGGCGGAGCGTCTTGAGCTCGTCCACGGGGAAAAAGCCGCGGTTGGCGAGCACCGAGTAGAGCGCCGGAGCCGCATGGCCCTTGGAGAGCACAAAGCGGTCGCGCTTTTCCCAGCGCGGATTTTGCGGATCGATATTCATGTGCTTGAAATAGAGATAGGTGAGCACATCGGCGGCGGAAAGGCTTCCGCCCGGATGCCCGGATTTTGCCGCGTAAACGCCATCGATGATGCCGAGGCGCACTTTGCAGGCGGCGATCTTCAGCTGTTTCTTTTCGTCCTGCGTCAAAGTATTCGTACCTCCCCGGCGGGATATCCCGCCAAAGTATTTTAACACTCTGATTATAGATTCCTCCGGCGATTCCGTCAAGGAAAAGAAACCGTCTCCGAAGAAAAGGCTCTTCGGAGACGATGATTACTTTTTATAATATGTAGTTACTCCAGCGCGGCAACCAGCGAGCCGAGCCGCTGTTCGATGAACGCCGGAACGTCGTCCATCGAGATCTCCAGCGCGACGGCAAGCTCGCCGAAGAGAAGCTCCTCCGCGCGGCGGAGGTATTTTTCGTCCGTGCTGCCGATGCGCTTCTGACGCTTTTCGGCTTCTATCTTCTTCGCGCGGATGGATTTTGCCAGACGGATAAGATCGATGCTGTCGAACGAGGTGATCTGCTTCTGGTAATAATTGCGCAGCGCGCTGAGATTCTTCTCCGTGCAGATCTCCGCCGGAACGGTCGGCATCGCATCGATGACGGCTTCGGCCTCGCTGCGGTTCATCACCGGGCGGATGGGTACCTTGCCGCTGTCCGCCGGTGTCTGGATGGTGCCGGTCTGGTACATCGGCCGCAGAAGATAATACGGTTTTCCCGGCTGAGAGGCTGAGAATTTCACCGATGTGATCTCCTCCACCACGCAAACGCCCGTTCCGCCGTACATTACCTTCTCTCCGATGGAAAACATTTCGCACCTCCAAAATGCAATCGCCAAACATTCCGCACCCAAAAACCGGCCGGAATGTTCTCCATTATTGAATATTCTAAAGAGATTATACCATATTTTAAACGACTGGCGCAAGCGGAAAATTCACAGAATTGTTGCAATTTAGCGCAAGCGTTCGATATATGTGCAGTTTATTACCGAAAAGGTTAAAATGTTTCCTCTATCTTGTATGATTTTTTATTGACTATAAACGCGCTCTGTGCTATATTGTCATCAAAAGCGGGATAGCGTAACGCAGTGTACCATTAATCAACATAATTCGCTTTTCCGTTTGGAATCGTAAGCAAAAAAATTTAAGAATAAGAGGTCGAACACAATGAAAAAAGTAATTTCCGTTCTCCTTCTGGCGTGCATGCTGCTCACGCTGACTGCCTGCGGCAGCCAGCCCGCTGCCCCCGCCACCGATCCCACCGCTGAACCCGCTGCGGAAGCGACCGAAGCTCCTGCCGCTGAGACCGCCGAAGCCGAATACAAGCTTGGCATGGGCGTGAGCGTCAGCCTTGACAGCTCCGACACCAATAAAGCTCAGGTCGACGCCACCGTCGCCACGGTCGTCACCGACAGCGAAGGCAAGATCGTCCTCTGCCGCATCGACTGCGCGCAGAACAAGATGGACGTCACCGGCGGCCAGGTCGATACTGCCGCGACCTACACCACCAAGCGCGATCTGAAGTATGACTACAACATGGTCAAGTACTCCGACGCCACGCTCGAGTGGTTCGAGCAGGTCGAGAACCTTGAGAAGTGGGTCGTCGGCAAGACTGCTGACGAGATCAAGAACATCGAGACCCGCGTCAACGAAGAGGGCTACAACGTCGCCGTTGACGAAGAGCTGTTCGCTTCCTGCTCCATCAGCCTCGAGGCCTTCCAGGAGGCCATTGTGAAGGCCTGCAATGACGAGAAGGGCTCCACCTTCACCGCCGCCCCCGGCTCCTTCACGCTGGGCGTGTCCGCCATCTCCAACTCCAAGGATTCCGTCTCCGCTGCCGATTCTGAAGACGGAAACGCCGTTGTCAAGATGTACACCGAGTTCGGCGCCGCCGCTGTCGATGCCGACGGCAAGATTCTCGCCGCGCTGACCGACGCCATCCAGCCCAAGATCACCGTGAGCGCCGAGGGCGAGATCGTCAGCAAGGACTACACCGCTACCAAGCGTGAGCTCGGTGACGACTACAACATGGTCAAGTACGGCAACGCCATTGCCGAGTGGGACGCCCAGGCCAAGGCTTTCGCCGACTACACCGTCGGCATGACCGCCGATGAGGTCAGCGCCATGGAGACCACCGAGCACAACGGCCATGACGTGACCGTCGATGAGACTCTGTTTGCCTCCTGCACGATGGATATCACCGGCATGCGCGCGACTATCGCCACGGCAGCGAACAACGCCCGGTAATTTCCGCGAAGCAAATGAACCGGAAAAAGAATACCCGCGCGGTCGCCGCGCTTCTCTGCGGCGCTCTGCTCGCTCTTGTTCTTCTCTCCGGCTGTTCAGCTTCCGCCGAACCTGTCAAGGCGCAGGGGAAAAGCTATTTCACCTACTTTGACACGGTGACCTATATTTACAGCTATGCAGGTGATTCGGCAGAACGGTTTTCGGACTGTTCTGCCGAAATTGCTGATATGCTCGGGGAATATCACCAGCTTTTTGATATCTACCACGAGTATTCCGGCATAAACAACCTCTGTACGGTAAACAAAATGGCCGGCGGAGAAGCTGTAACGGTGGATGCGCGGCTGATGGAGTTTCTGCTCTATGCCAAGGAGCTCTATGAGCTGACCGGCGGAGAGATGAACGTGATGATGGGAAGTGTCCTCACGCTCTGGCACAACGCGCGTGAAGCCGCGTCGGAAGATCCGAAGAACGCCTATGTTCCCGCGGAAGAAGATCTCGCCGAGGCAGCGAAGCACACGGACATCTCCCTTCTGGAGTTGGACGTGGAAAACAACACCGTCCGTATCTCGGACCCGCTTGCCTCCATCGACGTTGGCGCGCTCGGCAAGGGTTACGCCACCGAAATGGCGGCGCAGAAGGCCGAAACACTCAGCTGCGAGAGCTATGTGCTCAACGTCGGCGGCAACATCCGCATCATCGGCACGCGGCCCGACGGCACCGGCTGGAAGACCGGCGTGCGCGACCCGAAGAACCCCGACTCGAATTACTGCGCAAAGCTCCTGCTCGCCGACACCTCCTGCGTCACCTCCGGCATTTATGAACGGTATTTCACCGTGGACGGCGTGAGGTATCACCACATCATCGATAAGGATACGCTCTATCCCTCCACGCTCTTCACCTCCGTCACGGTCGTGACGAAAAACAGCGGTCTTGCCGATGCGCTCTCCACCGCGCTTTTCTGCATGCCCCTTGCCGACGGCGAGGCGCTCTGCGAAAAGCTCGGCGATGTGGAAGCGCTCTGGGTGCTCCCGGACGGCGAGCTGCATATGACCTCCGGTATGGAGGCCATTCTCGTTCCGGACGATACGTCCCGCGAATCGCAAAGCTAAAATTACTGCATTACCGCAAAGAAGAAATGAATGGAAAGGTTGGATTCTGATGGCATTCCGTAAGCGCCTTCAGGCGGTTCACGTTCCCCATCACAAGAACACCGCCGGAATGAAGGCCGAACCCCTTCCCCCGCCGAAAGAAGTGCTTCTCCCCATGAACATGCACATGGGCACCCCCGCCGTGCCGGTCGTCAGCGTCGGCGACTATGTCCGCGTCGGTCAGAAGCTCGCCCGCGGCGAAGGCAGCATCACCTGTGAGGTTCATGCGACCGTTTCCGGCACCGTTCTCTCGCTCGATCCGATGCCGGAGCTCTTCGGCAACGATCTGCCGGTCATCCGCATTGAGAACGACGGAAAAATGGAAGTCGATCCCACGCTTGCCCCGCGCACGGCGGAGGATCTCGCCGCGTTCGTGGAGGATCTGCACGAGAGCGGCATCGTCGGTCTCGGCGGCGCGGCGTTCCCTGTTGACTGGAAGTTTGACGCGGCGCTGCGCCACAACGTCAAGACCATGCTCATCAACGGTGCGGAGTGCGAGCCGTACGTCACGAGCGACAACCGCATGATGCTCGACCACGGCGAGGATATCCGCCGCGGTATCGAGCTCCTCAAGAAATACGTCAAGCCCGACAACTTTGTTTTCGCCATTGAAAACAACAAGCCGCAGGCCATTGCCGCGATGAAGGAGCTTTTTGCCGACGACCCCACGATGAGCATCGTTGAGCTGCCGAGCTCCTATCCGCAGGGCGCGAAGCAGATGATCCTTTATAACGCGCTCGGCAAGGTCGTTTACGCCGGTCAGCGTTTTGCAACGCTCGGCGTTATCATCATCAACGTCTCGACGCTCGCCAAGGTCGCCAAGTTCATGGATACCGGCATGCCGCTCGTCGACCGCGTCGTCACCGTTGACGGCTCGGCCATCAAGGAGCCGAAGAACCTGCTCGTCCCGATCGGCACGCCGTACCGCTATCTGGTCGAGGCCGCCGGCGGGCTCAAATGCGAGCCGGGCCGTGTTGTGAACGGTGGGCCGATGATGGGTCACGCCGTCCCCTCGCTCGACTACCCGGTACTCAAGACGACCGGCAGCGTGCTGGTCTTCTCCGAAGCGGACAGCGTTATCCACGAGCCGACACCGTGCATCCACTGCGGCCGGTGCGTGTCCCACTGCCCGATGAATCTCAACCCCACCGCGTTCTCGGACGATCTTGAGGAAGAGAACGGCGATAAGCGCGCGCTTCTCCTTGACCGCGACCATGTGAACTTCTGCATCGAGTGCGGCAGTTGCAGCTACGTATGCCCGGCGCACCGCCCGCTCGCGGAGAACAACCGCGCGGCAAAGAAATATCTCAAAAAATACAAAGCCGATCATGCGGAAGGAGGGAAAAAGTGATGGATAAGCGGTTTGAAACCCCCTCTTCCCCGTTTACCCACTGCGGCGCGAGCACGCAGCGCATCATGCTTGACGTGATCATCGCTCTGCTGCCCGCCACGGCTGCCGCGATCGTGATTTTCGGCGCCCCGGCTCTTGTGCCGATCCTCTCGTGCGTGATCGCCACCGTCGTTTCCGAATTTCTCTTCAACGCGATCACCCACCGCAAGCAGTCCATCGGCGATCTCAGCGCCGTTGTGACGGGTCTGCTGCTTGGTCTCAATCTCAGCACGAACGTGCCGGTCTGGCAGTGTGTGCTCGGCAGCGTGTTCGCCATCGTGTTCGTCAAGTGTCTGTTCGGCGGTCTCGGCCACAACTTTGCGAACCCCGCCATCACCGCGCGCGTGTTCATGCTCGTCTCGTTCACGCAGGTCATGGGCGGCGCGATGCCGAAGGGTGTTGATCTCGTAACGAGCGCCACCCCGCTCGAAGTTCTCTCCACCGGCGGCGAGGGTCTTCCCTCCCTGCTGGATATGTTCCTAGGCGTTCGCGGCGGCGCGGTAGGCGAAACGTGCGTTATCGCGCTGCTCATCGGCTTTGCGTATCTCGTCATCCGCCGCGTGATCCGCTGGTATGTCCCGGCGATCTTCGTCGGCAGCGTGTTCGTGCTCTACTTCGTCACGACCGGCAGCGCCGTTACCGCGCTCTATGAGATCACGGCGGGCGGTCTGTTCCTCGGCGCGATCTTCATGGCGACCGACTATCAGACCTCGCCGATCAACAACAAGGGCAAGGCGTTCTTCGCGCTCGGCTGCGGCATTCTGACGTTTGTCATCCGCGAATACTGCGCGTATCCGGAGGGCGTGTCGCTCTCCATCCTCGTGATGAACATTCTTGCTCCGATGATCGAAAAATGGACGGCGGCTACGCCGCTCGGATTGGGAGGGCCGAAAAATGCAAAATAAAGGCAGCTTTCTCCGCTCGGCTCTGACGCTGATCGTTCTCTTTCTCGTGTTCGCTCTGCTGCTCACCGGTCTCAATGTCTGGGCCGGGCCGCGCATCGAGCTGAGCGAGGCTTCCCAGGCGCTCGGGCCGCTCATGGATATTTTCCCCGGCGCGCAGGGCTTTACTCTTCTCTACAGCAGCGACGGCTCCGCCGGAAGCGAGCTTACCGACGTTCCGGAGACCGTGCAGAGCATCTATACCGAGACCTCCGGTCTCGGCTACGCGATCCTTCTCTCCACCACGCAGGGCTACACCCACGATCCGATCGAGATCTCCATGGCCGTGGATACCGAGGGTAAGATCGTCGGCACGCAGGTGCTCTCCTACCCCGACACGAAGGACATGGGTGTGGACACGTATCCGCAGACCTATATCGGACAGGATTCCACTCTCGCGGACGTGAGTCTCGTCGCGGGCGTGACGTACTCCTCCAAGGCGTTCCATGACGCCATTCTCGACGGCTTCACCGCTCTCACGGCGAATGAACTCGTCAGCGCGGGCGTCAAGGGCGACGCACAGCTTCTCACCGAGCTGATCGCGACCGTGTTCCCCGGCATGATGAACAGCGAAGGCGCCATGCAGGGCGAGGAGACCGAGACCGGTCTCGACGGCGTGACCGCCGCTTACAAAGCCCCGAACGGCGCGGGCTTCGCGTTTATTGCGAACGTGGACGGCGCGGGCGTGCTTGCCATCGCGAACACCTCCGGCAGTGTCTGCGTCTATGATGTTGAAGGCAGCGTTGTGACCGATTCCTACGCCGATCTTGCCGAGACCGCCGCCGCGTATGCGCGCGACAACGGCGATCTCTTCACGGACGACGATATCTCCAAGCTCAGCGCTTACTACTCCAAGGACGCGGATTACGCGGTGCTCGGTCTCGACGGCGTATACAACACCGTGACCGCCGCCTACACCGTGACGGAGAACGGCGAAACGCTTTATGCCTTCGTTTCCCGTCCCTACGGCTACAGCAACATCCCGATGGCCGTCTACTACGTTCTCAACGCTGACGGCGAGATCGTGATGATGAACGCCAAGGAGTTCATTCTGGAAAAGGACTACTTCTCCAACTACACACTCGATCCGCAGAGCTACAAGGAAGGCTTCGTCGGCATGACCGCCGAGACCATGACGGACGACGTAGCGTTCATCTCCGGCGCAACGATGACGATGAACGCCGTCAAGACCGCTACGCACGATGTTTTCGACGCCTTTGCCACTCTGAAAGAGAACGGAGGACTTGGCAATGAATGAGAAGAAAATGACCGTTAACCCGATGTGGGTGCTGTTTCTCGGCGCGTGCCCCGCGCTGGGCGCGACCGGAACGCTCCGGGGTGCCGCTGCCATGGGCATTACGGTTCTCGCCGTGATGCTGCTCACTGCGCTCGTGATGGCGCTGCTGCGCCGCATTCTCCCGGAGCGCGCGGTGATCGCCGCGACGATCCTCACGGCGGCGCTGTTCACCTCCGCTGCGCAGCTCGTGCTGCACGCGGTGCTGCCGTCCGTTTACAAGATGCTCGGCGTGTATCTCGCCGTGGCTGCCGTCAACCTGCTGGTGTTCAGCCGCAGCGCCGGCAGCGCCTCCGGCCTCTGTGTCGGAAAGGTCGTTGTGACCGGGCTGGAATTCCTCGCGGTGATCGCCGTTGTCGCGCTGCTGCGCGAGCTCTTCGGTCTCGGCACCGTCTGGGGACAGGAGATCGCCTTCCTCAAGGCGCACGCCGTGGCTTCGCTCCAGAAGCCCATGGGCGGCTTCCTGGTGTATGCCATCGTCGCCGCGATCGTCAACGCCCTCTTCCCCGCCGCATGCGCTGCGGAGGAAGAGCCCGGCTTCGCCGGTGTCGCCGCCGGTACAGCGGAAGGAGGTAACGAGTAATGACGTTCAAAGCCATTGTCGGTATCGTGCTCGGCGCGATGCTCGCCAACAACTATGCGCTGGAGAAATTTCTCGGCGCGGCTCCCCTGCTCGGCTGGTCCGCACAGGAGAAGAAGATCACCGTGCTCGGCGTGTCTGTAACCGTCGCCATGGTGCTCACGGCGCTGATCGCTGGTCTTGTGCAGACCTACGTTCTGGACAAGCTGTCTCTCGGCTATCTGCAGACGCTCGTCTTTGCCGCGATCGTGCTCATCGTTGTCTATGCAATGAATGCCGTTGCGAAGGCCGCCTTCAAAAAAGACCTCGGCGTCTACTTTCCCGTCATCGCGCTCAACAGCGCCGTGCTCGGTCTCGCGGTGAACAACGCCGCCGATGCGCTCTCCCTTGGCGAGAGCATTCTCACGGCGCTCGGCGCGGGTCTCGGCTTCTGGCTCGCTCTCGCGGCGTTTGCTGCCGTCCGCTCGAAGATCCGCGAGCGCTACGTCCCGAAGGCGTGGCGCGGTCTTCCAATCTACCTGCTGACCGCCGCCATCCTCTCCATGGCGCTGCTGGCGTTCTGAGAAACTCCGATCCGCGGATCGGAGGGCGGGTTTTTTTTACTGGTTTCTTTTCGGGTTATCGGTCAGACCGAGGATATAATCCACGGACACATGATAGAGCTGTGACAGGCGGATGAGGATATCCGTCGGTACGTCACGCTGGCCGAGCTCATAGTTGCTGTATACCTGCTGCGAGCAGTTCAGATACGCCGCCAGATCTTTCTGCTTCATATCGTGGTCCTCCCGCAGATCACGCAAACGGCAGTACACGCTACCACCTCCTGACAGCAGAAAGAATAGCGTACCGCATTTTGTTGTATTGACTTTTACTGCAAATTGCAGTATTATCATCCTACAGAGGTAACATTTCCACTTTTCAGAGGAACGAAACAAAGGGGAGGAAACGCATGAGCTGTCCATTTTACTGGTACAATCACCACTACGCCTGCCGCAAGACCGGACAGGACGTCAACGAGGACACCTACTATAAGTACTGCCGCAACTACGATTACGACGACTGCCCCATCTACAAGGGCAACGACTCCGGCGGCTGCTTCCTGACATCAGCCTGCACCGAGGCACGCGGTCTGCCGGACGACTGCCACGAGCTGACGGTTCTGCGCAGCTTTCGTGACGGATATCTCCGTTCCCAGCCGGAGGGCGAAGCGGAGATCGCGGAATATTACGCCGTCGCGCCGAAGATCGTTGACGCGATCCGAAGCAAAGCGGACGCCGTGGAAGCATTCGACGCCATCTACCGCGAGCTTGTCGAGCCCTGCGTCGCAATGATCGAGCGCAGAGAAAATGTGGAAGCGCACGCACTGTATCGCAGCTATGTGCTCCGGCTAAAGAAGCACTATATAGAAAACTGAAATAAAATCATAAGAAAAGGGAGAAATAAAAATGACTTACGTTATCGGGATCCTTCTTACAGCCTTTATGGTCTGGTATGCTTTCTACACACGCCTGTCCGCAAAATTCGTGATCATCGAGGTTCTCAGCTATATCGTCGGTCTCCTCGTTGGTCTGGGATGCTGCTATGAATTCGGTTGGAATCCGGGCATTGGAATCATTGTTGCCGCTGTTGTATGTTTTCTTGTCCTCGGCAACGCGCTGAACAGGCAGCAGAAGCGCAACCGTGGAAATTGAAACAACAATTATTGATATTCTTTTATACCCAGACATAAAAGCTCCCGCCGGTCGGTGACCGGCGGGAGTTATTTCACTTTATCGGGTTTTATTCCTCATCGTCTCCGCTGTCCTCTTCGTCCTTCTGAAGAAGTACCTTGCGGACGAGGATGACTGCCACGGCAATCACCGCCAAGGCCAGCACGCCGATGATGACGAGAAGCACCGTATTCGTCTTTTTGGCGGGCTTTGCCGGCGTCTCTTCCTCACCGGTATCCGTACCGGCGGGGATGGGCTGGATGGTCTCATAGCCGCAGACGGAGCAGACGCCCTTCTGCTCGCCGTCCTCGGTCGCGGTGGGGGCTTTCAGTATGGTCCAGGTGTAGGTATGGAACGCTTCGTCGCCGTGCTCGCCGCAGGTGCACTGGTGCCAGTGGGAGAGATCGTTATGCTCCCAGACGCTCGAGAAGCTGTGCGTGTGCGTCTTGGTGGCGGTGAACGTCACAGGGACGGTGTTGGAGTAATAGGGATCGGAGGTCGTACCGTTGCCGGTGAGCTGAACGCTTACACGGTAATACGTCGTTCCCTCGGTCTGTTCGGGCTTATAGCTGGAATTCGTCGCGCCGGGGATGGCCTTCATAGCGGCGGTGCTGTTCGTCGCGGCGCTGTACCACTGGTAGGTGATCGTGCCGCCGTCGCTGGATGTTGCCTGAATGGAGAGGATGAAGTTTGGGTTCTCATCCACGGCCATCGTGCCGCCGACAGGCTGCGTGATGATGCTGAGAGATGCCGCCTTTTTCGTCACCGTGACGCTCGCCGTGTCGGAGAGTGTCTCGCCGCCCTCGCTCTTGAAGAGGCAGGCGACCTTCCAGCCGTTCATATCATAGGGGATGTTGGTGAGTGTGAGCGTTTCGCTGTCGCCGCCGGAGATGCTCAGCGTCGGGAACGCGGTGCGCGCGGCGGTATAGTCATAGACCTGCGTGCCGTCGGCGCTGATGATGCGCCAGAGGTAGCTCGTCGCGCCGTCGGCGCGGGCGATGAAGATCGCGCGGCCGCCCTCGGTGACGGTCTCGCCGGTCGGGTTTTTCGTCGTTACGGGCGCTGCGGGCTTGGCATTCACGGTGATGCGGCAGAAAGACGTTGTGACGGCGCCGGCATCGTTTACGAACTGGCAGTAGATATCCGCGCCGTTATACTCCATCGTGGCCGCGACGGAGAGAGAGGCCGTCGTCGCGCCGTCAACGGGCTTGGGGGCTTCGTCGCCCTTCTTATAGTACCACTGTATACCCGCCGCGCCGGTCGCTCCGGCGGTGAGCGCGATGGTGTCGCCCTCGGTCAGCGTCTGGCTGGTGGTACTCACATCCTGCGTGAGAACGGGCTTGGAGAGCACCGTCACGGTGCAGACAGAAGACTGGGTATTTCCCGCCACGTTCTGCACGAAGCAGTAAAACGCCGCGCCGTTGATCGAGGCGTCCACGGAAGCGATCTGGTAAGTATTCGAGGTCTGTCCCTCCACGGGCGTATCGCCCTCCGGGTGGACACGGTACCACTGGTAGGACAGCTCCCCGCCCGTCGCCTCTACGGTGAGCGTGAGCGTCTGCCCTTCGATCAGGGTGAGCGCCGCGGGTACGTCGGTATTGATGACGGGGGCGTCGTCCGCCAATGCCGTCGTGCCGAGCGCGGCGAACAAAAGCGCCGCCATCAAAACGGCAAAGAGTCGCTTTGAAATAAGTTTACGCATAATGAAGTCTCCTTCCCCGCGCCTTGCGGCGCAGGTCGAATAGTTCCGTTTTTCTGTTCTGTTTATTAGACGTGCAAAAGCCGCAAAAAGTTTTCGGAACCCTTAAAAAATGTCCCGAAGCGTCATTGTAGCGTTTCGGGACACCTTTGTCAATCTAATTATATGCGCATCAGCCGAGCTGACGGAGCGATTCCTCGAGATTGGCAATGAGCGCTTCGAGCTTTTCGGCACGCTCGCGCTCCGTGGCGACGACGTTGGCGGGAGCGCGGGAGACGAAGCTCTCGTTCGAGAGCTTGCGGCGCTGGTTTTCGAGGAAGCCGCGGTTCTTTGCCAGCTCCTTTTCCAGCCGTTCGCGCTCCTTGTCAAGATCGACAAGCTCGCTCATCGGCAGGAAGCAGCGCGCATCCTTCGTCACGATGCTTACCATTTTGTCGGCGTCGGCGGGAACGTCGTCCGAAACGATCACTTCACCGGCATACGCCAGACGGCAGAGATAATCGCAGCCATTCTCAAAGGCTTCGCGTTCCTCGGTGACAATATAGAGGTGCTGGCGCTTGGACGGCGGGACATTCATCTCGCTGCGGCGGCTGCGGATGGCGCGGATGGCTTCCATGACCTTTTCAAAGCGCGCGCTCTCCGCCGGGAAAGCCATATCCTCGCGGTAAACGGGGTACGGCTGCACCATGAGCGCGTCGCCCTCGTGCGGCAGCGCCTGATAGATCTCCTCGGTGATGAACGGCATGAACGGATGGAGCAGTTTGAGCGTTTCGGTGAGCACATACAGCAGCACCTTCTGCGCCTGCACGCGGGCCGCCTCGTCCTCGCCCGTCAGACGGGCCTTGGTGAGCTCGATGTACCAGTCGCAGAAGCTGTCCCAGATGAAGTCATAGATCTTCTGCGCGGCGATGCCGAGCTCGTACTTATCGAGATTCTCGCCGACCTCGCGGGCCAGCTCGTTGAACCGGGAGAGGATCCACTTGTCCTCGAGCTCGAGCATTTCGGGCAGCTCGTTTTTGTCGATCGTGAGATTCATCATCACGAAGCGGGAAGCGTTCCAGAGCTTGTTGGCAAAGTTGCGCATCGCCTCGCAGCGCTCCGGGAAGAAGCGCATGTCGTTTCCGGGCGAGTTGCCGGTGATGATGTTGAAGCGGAGCGCGTCCGCGCCGTAGGTGTTGATGACCTCGATGGGATCGACACCGTTACCGGCGGACTTGGACATTTTCTTGCCCTGCGGGTCACGGATCAGGCCGTGGATGAGCACCGTGTGGAACGGGATCTTCTTCATATGCTCGCAGCCGGAGAAGATCATGCGCGCGACCCAGAAGAAGATGATGTCGTAGCCCGTGACGAGCACGTCCGTCGGATAGAAGTAATCCAGATCTGCCGTCTTGTCCGGCCAGCCGAGCGTGGAGAACGGCCAGAGCGCGCTGGAGAACCAGGTGTCGAGCACGTCGCTCTCGCGGCGGATGTTCTTGGAGTGGCACGCCTCGCACTCGCAGGCGTCGGTGCGGGAGACGGTCATATGGCCGCAGTCGCCGCAGTACCACACGGGGATCTGATGGCCCCACCAGAGCTGGCGGGAGATGCACCAGTCGCGCACGCTGTTCATCCAGTTGAGATACGTCTTGGCGAAGCGATCCGGCACGAACTTGATCTCGCCGTCTTCCACAACGCGGATGGCTTCCTTCGCCAGAGGCTGCATCTTCACGAACCACTGGTCGCTCGCAAGCGGCTCCACATCGTTATGGCAGCGGGAGCACGTGCCGACATTGTGGACGCACGGCTCGATGGACACGAGATAGCCCTGCTCCTCGAGCTCCTGCACGATGGCCTTGCGGGCCTCGTAGCGGTCCATGCCGTCCCACTTGTAGCCGCCGGTGATCTTGCCGTCGCCGTCGAGCATCAGGTACTGCGGCAGATCGTGGCGCAGGCCGACCTCAAAGTCGTTGGGGTCGTGGCAGGGCGTGATCTTCACGCAGCCGGTACCGAACTCCATATCGGCGTGCTCATCGCCGACGATGGGGATCTCGCGCCCGACGAGCGGGAGCGTGAGCGTTTTGCCGATCATGTCCTTATAGCGCGGGTCCTCGGGGTTCACCGCAACGGCGGCGTCGCCGAGCATCGTCTCGGGACGGGTCGTGGCGACCTCCACGCTGCCGGAACCGTCCGTCAGCGGATAGCGGATATGCCAGAAGAAGCCGTTTTTCTCCACGTATTCGACCTCAACGTCGGAAAGGGCGGTCTTGCAGTGCGGACACCAGTTGATGATACGCTTGCCGCGGTAGATATATCCCTTTTCGTACAGGCTGCAGAACGCCTCGCGCACGGCCTTGGCGCACTGCTCGTCCATCGTGAAGCGCTGGCGCTTCCAGTCGCACGAAGAGCCGAGCGTTTTGAGCTGCTCCACGATGCGGTCGCCGTAGTGCTGCTTCCAGTCCCACACACGGTCCAGGAACTTTTCGCGGCCGAGATCGAAGCGCGTGAGACCCTCCTTGCGGAGCTCGGCCTCCACCTTGGTCTGCGTGGCGATGCCGGCGTGGTCAACGCCCGGCAGCCACAGCGCGCAGTACCCGCTCATGCGCTTCCAGCGGATGAGCACGTCCTGGATCGTCTCGTCGAACGCGTGGCCGAGATGGAGCTGGCCGGTGACGTTCGGGGGCGGGATCACGATGGTGAACGGCTTCTTGTCCGGGTCACGCTCAGCGTGGAACCAGCCGCCGTCCGTCCAGTAGCGGTAGATCTTGCTTTCCACCTGCTTGGGATCATAAATCTTCGGCAGTTCTTTCATTCTTATTCCTCCAAACAAAAACGCCCCGGAGATAACCTCCGGGGCGCAAAAACTTACGCGGTACCACCCGATTTCCGCTTTACTGAAAGCGGCACTCGTATTCTCTGTAACGGGAGAACCCGTCCGTTTCTACTTTGTTCAAAACGGCTGCTCCGGGGCGACCTTCGGCTGCGGCTTCCCAAGGGCTTGCACCAACCGCCCTCTCTCTGCGTTCCGCCGGGAGCCTACTCCTCCCCTTCTGCGCTTTTTACCAAATCAATATACCGTTATTTGTTTTATTTGTCAAGCCTTACTCCATGCGGCTCGGCGTGCGCACAAGGCCGCTGCGGTAGGCCGCGAGCAGCTTTTTGAGATCGGCGATGCGCCGCTCCACATCCGCGCCGCCGTCGGTATCGCGCACGCGAAGCCGGTCGGGATACTGCTCGATCATGATCGTCCGGGAGAGCACGTCCGCGCTTTCGCGCGCGGCGGTGTCCGGGTCGAAGGGCTGATGCTCGGCGAGATACAGCTCGTGCGAGGAATACACCAGCGTATAGCCGCAGATGCCCGTTACGGGCTGGTACGCCTTCGAGAGGCCGCCGTCGATGTTGATGAACTTGCCGTTGGCCTTGATGGGCGTATCGCCCTTCGTTTTGCGCACGGGGACGTGGCCGTTGATGATGTGGCCGCGCTCGAAGTCCACGCCGAACTCGGTGAGGATCGTGCGCGCCGTTTCCCCGCTGTTCCAGAGATCGTAGTACGGATTTTTCTGCTCCGTTCGGGCCTCCGGATCGTCGAGGAACGTGCGCTCGAACGTTGCGATCTTGTCCTTGCCGTTGAGCGGAGAATACGGCCCGCACCAGAGATACCAGAGAAGATCGGTGTTCTCCATACGGCGGTCGTACATCGCCGTGCGGCACAGCCGGTCGCAGGCATCCATGAGCGACTTTCCGAAATATGTTTTGTCACCCATCGTCACGCGCGTAAAGCTGCCGTCCGGCTCCATGGGGATGCAGCCGTGGTAGAGAAGGTTGCCGTTGCACACGCGGTACATCGCGCCCTTTTCCAGCAGATACTGGATATGGGTCTGCAGCTTCTCGCTGCGCAGGAAGGACAAAACGAGCTGATCGACGAGCTGCTGCTCGCGCTCGGAGAGGCGATAGGGATCCGCGGGATCGACCGTGGGGAGGGAAATGTCGTTCGTGCGGTATATCTTGCCGCCGAGCGTGACCGTCCCTTCGGAGCGGACGAGCTCTCCGAGGAGGAGCCGTCCGTCCATTTTATATTCCGGGTGGCGCAGGATGAGCTGGCCCTCCAGCTTGAACTGGATGACCGTGATTGCCTTGAGGAGCTTGGCGGTAACGTCGCTGTTTTCCGCCACGCAGTCGGTCACGTGCGTCGGGAGGAAGTTCGTGCAGGGATCGTCGCCGTACTGCTCCATGGCGAAGAGCGCGAGCGGACGGACGTTCAAACCGTAGCCGTCCTCGAGCATATCAAAGTTGCCGTACTTGAGTGAGTTTCGCAGGGCGTTTGCAATGCACGCGGGGTTGCCCATGGCCGCGCCCATCCAGAGAATGTCATGGTTGCCCCAGACGAAGTCCACGCCGTGCATGTCCATGAGATCGTCCATGACCATCTGCGCGGCGGGGCCGCGGTCAAAAACGTCGCCGACGATGTGCAGCTGGTTTACCGTCAGGCGGGAGATGAGATTCGCGAGCGCCACGATGAACCGGTCGGCAATGCCGGTCTCGATCACGCTGTTGATGATGCTTTCAAAATACCTGCGCTTGTTGGGATCGTGCTCGTCGGAGTCAATGAGCTCTTCGATAATATAGGCATATTCCTTCGGCAGACGGGCGCGCACCTTGACGCGGGTATATTTGTCCGTCGCCTGCCGGCAGACGGCCACAAGACGGTGGATCGTCACGCGGTACCAGGAATCGGAGTGCGCTGCGGCGGCAAGCTCCCGCTCAGGGTAATAGAGCAGCCGGGCGAGCGAATTTTTCTCCTCCTCGCCGAGAAGATCGCCGAAGCTGTCGTTGATCTTGTCGTGGATCGCGCCGGAGGCGTTTTTGAGAATATGGGAGAAGTATGTATACTCGCCGTGGATGTCGCTCATGAAGTGCTCGGTCGTTTTCGGCAGCTCCAGAATGGCCTGCAGCCGCACGATCTCCGCCGCCGTAGCGGGGATGCTCGGAAAGCTCTTGGAAAGAAGCTCCAGATATTTGATCTCGCTCTCGTTCATGCCTTTTTCTCCCGGCTCCTTTCTTCGATATACTGCGCGGCGCTGAGCGCGGCGATGTTCCCGTCGCCGACGGCCTTGGCGATCTGGTAAGGCTTGCCGGTGCAGTCCCCGGCGGCGAAAACGCCGGCAACGGAGGTTTTCATCGTCGCTTTATCCACGGCGACATGCACGCCGTCCATGGCAAGACCCGCGAGCAGCGTATCGGGCGCCGCGGCCGGGCGGAGGATGAACACCGCCTCGCACGGATGCTCTTCGCCGTTCACGGAAAGCGCCGTGACGCGCTCCTGCCCGAGCACGGCGTACTTCGCCGTGCGGCTCGTGAACATTTCAACTTCGCAGCCCATCGTGCGCAGAAGCTCCGCTTCCTCTTTCGTATCGGACGTAAAGCCCACGACGCAGACCTTTTTTCCGCGATAGAGCATTCCGTCGCAGGTGACGCAGTAGCTCACACCGCGGCCGAGGAACTCCCGTTCGCCGGGGAAAACTTTTCCGGCGGTAATGCCGGTGCAGAGGATGAGTGTTTCCGCCTCGCAGAAGTCCGCGCCGTAGATCACGCCGAAGCCGTCGCCGAGGGGCGCGATCGACGTGGCACGGCCGTGAAGGATTTCCGCGCCCGCGTCGAGCGCCTGATGTTCCATCGCTTCGAGCAGCGCGCGGCCGGAGACATCCGGACAGCCGGGGTAATTGGTAATCCTGCTTGCGCGGGAGAGCGGGATATCGTCGATCCCGCCGGAGAGGATCGCGGCGGTCTTCCCTCGCGCGCGCAGCGTGAGCGCCGCGGAGACAGCCGCCGGGCCGCCGCCGAGGATCACGGCATCATATTTCATATGGCATACTCCTGTCGTTTGTTCCGCCATAGGGCGGAAAGATTCATAGCGCTTCTATTATCCAATAATTCTGTTGTAATTTCAAGCGTTGACGTGTATAATAATTTTCATTCATTCAGCTTTCATAAAATGGAGAGAGTCAATATGGAAGAGATCAGAGAATCCAGCAATTTTATTCATGATTTTGTCGCTGAGGACATTGCCCCCGGCGGACGGTTTGCCGGAAAAACGGTGCACACCCGTTTCCCGCCCGAGCCGAACGGCTATCTGCACATCGGCCACTGCAAGGCGCTGTGCATTGACTTCGGCACCGCCGAGAAGTATCACGGCCTGTGCAATCTCCGCATGGACGACACGAACCCCGCCAAGGAGGACGTCGAATATGTCGAGGCGATTCAGCAGGACATCCACTGGCTGGGCTTCGACTGGGGCGACCGCTTCTTCTACGGCTCGGATTACTTTG
>ENA-UONT01001514-UONT01001514.1-human-gut-metagenome-genome-assembly--contig:-CS20-NODE-1514-length-19511-cov-36.908563_pt1 | contig 19511 bp, 18 predicted proteins | sample MGYA00242459_ERZ724006 | MGnify/ENA metagenome assembly ERZ724006 | reverse complement strand
ACAACCCGTTCTCCATGCCCAACGGCGGCATGGAGGTGCTGCTGAAGGCCGAGCGTGGCGAGATGGATCCCCTGGACATTTACGCCAACCAGTACGATCTGGTGTGCAACGGCGTGGAGCTTTCCTCCGGCGCTGTCCGTAACCACGACCCCGAGATCATGATCAAAGCCTTCGAGCTGGTGCGTCTGGGCGAGGAGGACGTGAAGAAGAAGTTCCCCGCCATGTACAACGCCTTCTGCTACGGCGCACCTCCCCACGCCGGTATCGCGCCGGGCGTGGATCGCATGGTGATGCTGCTGGCGGGTGAGAGCTCCATCCGCGAGATCATCCCGTTCCCCATGAATAAGAACGCCCAGGATATCATGATGGGCGCTCCCTCCGTCGTGGAGCAGAAGCAGCTGGACGAGCTGCACATCGCCATCGTCGGTGAGGTGGAAAAGGACGACTGAGAGCGTTTCGTAACTTTATACTCATAAAAAGAAGGGCGTTTGCCGTGTGCCGATAAGACAGTAATTTGAGAAAACTACAAAATCGGCATCTGCTAAGCAGGATTGGACAACAAAACAGGCGGCACTCAGCTTCGGTTGGGTGCTGCCTGTTTTTGTACATCTAAGGGTTGAAAATCACCGACTTTCTGCTCTGTAAAGCAAGGATAGTAAAAAGGGTGAAATAGTTATCGCTCTCATGCAGTTCCTTTGTGAAACAGCGAATCGCTGTATAAGGTATACGGTTCGCTGGGAAGTGCGCATATTTGCGGTCGTGCAAAATACCCCACAAAACCGTAAAGTCGATAGAGGGGTATTTCGATGCAGAGTATGTTCGACACTGGGGAAACTGAAAATCAGCTTATATTCGTAGAAAAGTTACATTTTAGGGCGATAAATTCTGGGTATTGTATTGAAAACAGAGCTATCCTTGTGATATAATGTGTGTACACACTTTCGAGGAGGTGCAGCATGGCTATACCAAAGCTGAAAAAGCAGGATGTTATTGATGCCCTGAAATTTATCGACGAGAACGGAGTTCCCGAACATAATACAAGCGTAAAATATGTACTTGTGTCTGAGGATGGGAAAAAATATCCGCCGAAGTATGTGTTAGCCGTTGCTGACCATTTGGCAAACAGCACGGATATTTCGACAGAATCCTTTAACAGCGTTGACGCAAAGAACTATCTGGAAAGTCTGGGCTTCTCCATCGAGACTAAGCAGCAAGAAAAATTTGAGTTATCTATTACTGCCGAAAGCGTCGAGTCAACAGATGAACGCTTTACAATGGATAATCTGAGCCTCGGTGATAACTATAAGCCGCTGGATGCCTGTTTCAAGAGGGCAAGTGGAGACGTAATCAAGCGAGCCTACAGCAAAGGCGAAAGAAGAAATTCCAATCAAACCTTGCCCCGCATTGCCTGTCAGGTGTTCGAGAAGCAGCTTGCTGCATTATCGGTTGAGGACAAGGAGAACTTCCCTGTCTGCAAATATAACCCGGACAGCGACGTAATCAGAGGTATTTATGCGAGTGTTGACGATTTCAAGAAGCACCGCAACACAATAGAGTACCTGACATACGGCTATGACAACGGACGGCAGTTTGTTATCTATTGCTGGAATATCTTCTCTACGATTATCTTCGTTCAGGAATGTTTGAAACGTTTCGGTGAACCGGGAGATCAGTTTATTTTGACATACCGCGAAAAAGATGAGAAGGAAACCGCAGCGGCAGAAACGGAAGCTGCTGTTCAGGAAGAGCTTGTTCAACAGTTCAAGGGATACTGAAATCCGTTTTCTTCCATGCTGATTGAATCAAAAAATCTGATTTTCAGAGGTGCGCCCGGTACCGGAAAATCTTATCTTGCCAAAGAAATCGCTGCGGACATCATCAGCAATGGGTACTTTGACGATTACACACTTCTTACTGACGAGCAGAAAAAACAGGTTGAGTTCGTTCAGTTCCATCCGAGTTATGACTACTCTGATTTTGTTGAAGGACTAAGACCGAAAATCAATGATGATGGGACAATGGGCTTTGAATTGCAGGATGGCATTTTCAAGAAGTTTGTTGCCCGTGCCAGAAAGAACTATGAGGACTCCCAAAAATCCAGAGAAACCGTAGAAAAGGAAGTCACGGTTCAAGAATCCATGACAGAGTTTTTCTCCAGCGTTGAGTTTGGCGTTGACACATTTAAGACGATCAATGGAAATGAATTTACCATTACCGGCGTGGATGACGGGCATATCCGCATTTCTATTCCCGGAAACGCATCTGTCAACAGGCTTGCTCTGAGTTTGGATGAAGTTCGGAAAATGCTGGAATCCGGGCAGAAGTTTGAAAAAATAAAGGATATCACGTCCTTTTTCGGAAAGACGTTTGCTACGCAAGGATATTCCTATGACTTTGCCATCTATAAAGCAATCAAAGCAAAGAAAAGTACAATTTCAAAAGCAAAGGCAAAACAGGAGGAACTGAAAAAATACATATTCATCATAGATGAAATCAACCGCGGTGAGATTTCAAAGATTTTCGGTGAATTGTTCTTTGCAATAGATCCCGGTTATCGCGGTAAAGCCGGAGAGATCTCCACGCAGTATTCCAATCTGCACTCTGACCCCGGCGAAAAGTTCTATATTCCTGAAAATGTCTATATCATCGGCACCATGAACGATATCGACCGCTCTGTGGACAGCTTTGATTTTGCCATGCGTCGTCGCTTCCGTTTCGTAGAACTCAGAGCGGATGAGCGCCTTGAGATGCTTGCGTCGCTGGAAAACGAGGAGTTGGAGGCTGAGGCAATCAGAAGGATGGCTGCGCTCAATAAGGCAATCGCAGAGGTCGAGGATCTGAATGAAAATTATCAGATCGGAGCGTCTTACTTCCTGAAGTTGAAAACACTTGATTTTGACCAGCTTTGGACTGATTATCTGCAACCGCTCCTACAGGAATACATTCAGGGAATGTACGATGAGGAAGGAATTATGAATCGGTTCGCAAGGGCATACGGCTATCAGAAACCTGCCAGAGGTGATGCGAATGAAGCTGCTCAGGATCAAGGATAACTCCCAGCAGAAAAAAGATGCCTTTTCTCAAGTAGCGAGGCTGACAGGCAAAATTGCAGATAAGACATTGGAACAGCTTGAGCGCGAAGGTGTGTTCGTATTTCCTGAAACCGTAAAAGATGCAGAGGATATTACGCAAGATCAAATGATCCTCCAAAGCGTCAATGACACCTATCGCTCCGGCAATGTGATGGGCTTTCTTGGCTACGGTGATGAGCGGCTTGTGATCGCATCCCGTTTTTGCGGAGAGGGTGAGGATTACTTTTTCCAGTATCTTTTAGACAAAGTTCTGGACTTTCCAAACATCGTAGATTTGGATGCAGATGCCAATCAAGACAATCGGCTGTTCAATTTTCTGCTGTTTCTGTTTCCGTATTACCTCAAAGCAGCGATGCGGAAGGGCTTGTTCAAAAAGTATATCCGCCACAGGTACAATGATGGAAATGTAAAAGGCGCGATTGATGTCGCAAGACATATAGAGAAGAACACCCCATTTGTAGGAAATGTTGCATACAGCCAGAGAGAATTTTCCTACGATAACAGCCTGATGGAACTGGTACGGCATACCGTAGAGTTTATCAAAAGAAAGCCTTACGGAAATAAGCTTCTTATCAAAGTGAAAGACGAGGTAAAACTCGTTATAGATGCGACTTCAGAATATGAGCCGTGTGACAGGCAGAAAATTATTGAGCAAAACAAAAAGAATACTGTCCGACACGCTTATTTCAGAGAGTATCTCGCATTACAAAGGTTGTGTCTCTTAATTCTCCGACACCAAAGACATCAAATTGGCACGGGAGCAAGCCAGATATACGGTATTCTGTTTGACGGTGCATGGCTGTGGGAGGAATATATTAACTTGCTCATTGAAGATATCTTTTATCACCCAATGAACAAGAGTGGCACAGGCGCTCAGAGACTTTTTGATGGAAATGTCGGATTGATCTATCCTGATTTCATCAGTCGGAATAGCGAACCACGGATCATTGCCGACGCGAAGTATAAACCCCTTGACAACATTGGCAATCGAGATTATTTACAGGTGCTTGCCTATATGTTCCGGTTTGATGCAAAGGCTGGTTACTATCTCTATCCAGAAGCGGAAGGGTCTGACGATTTGAAATTGTGGTTGAACCGTGGTTTGACCTATGAGAAAAATGTTATGGCGCGTGACGACATCAGCGTTATCAAGCACGGCTTGAAAATTCCCATAGATGCGCAGAATTATTCAGAGTTTACAGCAAAGATGAAGGTTCAGGAGCAGGAATTTACAAGCGTATTCTATGCGTGATTTTGTAGGAGAACACAGAACTGCATATCAATAATCGATCGGTTTTGATTAGAAATAATCCGTAGGAGTAAAGAGGAATCCCGATGCCAGACAACAGGAATCGCAAGCGACCGATACAGGTCAAATTCTTCGTAGATGAAAAAGAACTCAGCTTGATAAAGGCGAGGATGGCGCAGCTTGGGATAGAGAATATGAGCGCTTACCTTCGCAAAATGGCGATCGACGGATATGAGAAAAAACCGGATATGCCTGAACACCGTGAGCCGAAAAATCCCTGACTCACTTTCCGAAGATAGATTGATGTTCAGCTCCGCAGGAGCGCAGCCGATTTCTCTGAAATCGTTCAGGGGTTTGGGGCATTTCCCCAACAAGATTGCACGGGTGTATAAACACGAGCATTGCTTGCCAAGTGCGTTTCGCAGTTGGCAAGTAATGAGAAGTGGGTACCGCCGTGCATTGCTTGCCAGAATGGCAAGCTCCGGTGTGGGTACTCACCGGATTTGCTTGCTATTCTGCAAGGAAATCCCGGTCGTACCACGCCGGATTTCGCAAGTGTACATACACTTGCTGTGCTTGCTATTCTCTGTTCTTCATAATAGCAAGCGCCATTTCCCAAATGAAAATCGGCGGCAACCGCCGCCTTGTCTGCCAAAAAGTGAAATGGACGGACAGAAGTCAATGGCGGCGTAGCCGTTCATCTTGACCATTGACGGCGTTCGTCCGTTTTGCTACCCCGACTATAATTTTGAATGAAATGAATCGAAGTGAAGGAGGCTTGACGAAGTGAATCCAAAAGAAAATGACAATGAGATCATCGAACTGACCGACGAGGAACTGAATGAGATTTTCGCCGACGATGATTTTGACAACGGTGAGGATGGCGGCGAAATCCGTTCGTTCTATTTCTCCAATCCTGACCCGTATGCCAAGGTCAAGCCACGCCCCGACGAGGCCCCAAAGAGGGAGTTTTCTTTCGATGAGAAGGGCAGCATTGTTGTGAAAAATCCGTCCGCCTTTTGGCTGCCCGATGTCAAAATCGTGGAGGAACACGGCGGCACGGAATACACCGTAACCGGCAGCTACGAGGGTACGGAAACCCTCGACAAGAAGCTCAGACGCATCATGGAACAGAACGCTGCCGATGATAAAAACGGTATCACGGAGGACGCCGATGAGTAACGACGTTTCTCTTGATATAAACCAAGAATCCAATCCTGTTCAGACAGTTGCCCCACCGAAGGAGGACAACAATATGTTAAGGGCAACCGACAAAATCACAGCGCTTTATTGCAGACTGTCCGTGGAGGACACCAAAGAAAAAGGCGGCAAGGATGACCCGTCGAACTCCATCCAGCATCAGCAGATCATGTTAATGGAGTATGCAAAATCTCAGCACTTTCCGAACCCGACGTTCTTTATTGATGACGGGTACAGCGGCGTGGATTTTTCCAACCGCCCCGGCTTTCAGAAGATGCTTGCGGAAATTGAAGCCGGTCATGTGGAAGTGGTGATTACGAAAGACCTTTCAAGACTCGGTCGTAATTCCTCGCTGACAGGGCTTTATATCAACTACACGTTTCCTCAGTACGGCGTGCGGTATATTGCCATCAACGACCACTTCGACACCATTGACCCCAACAGCACCGACAGCGACATGGCAGGTATCAAGAACTGGTTCAATGAGTGGTATTCCAAGGATACCAGCCGCAAAATCCGTGCCGTCAACAAGGCAAAGGGGGAGCGTGGAGAGCGCTTGACCACCAACGTTCCCTACGGCTACAAGCGTGACCCTAACGATCCCAAGAAGTGGGTGATTGACGAGGAAGCTGCACAGGTCGTGAAGCGGATCTTTGCGCTCTGCATGGAGGGAAAAGGGCCGAGCCAGATCGCCGCTCTGCTGGAAAAGGAAAAGGTGCTGAACCCCACCGCCTACAAACAGCGGGAGGGCAGAAAAACACCGCATCAGACCCCGGAGAACGAGTATCGCTGGCACGAAAGCACCGTTGCTTACATCCTCGAATACATGGAGTACACAGGCTGCACGGTCAATTTCAAGACCTACACCAACTCCATCTGGGATAAAAAGCAGCGGGAAAATCCAATGGAGAATCGCAAGATTTTCTATAACACCCACCCGGCGATCATCTCTCTGGAAGTCTTTGATAAGGTGCAGGAGATCAGGCAGCAGCGGCACCGCAGAACAGCGACGGGAAAGAGCAATATGTTCTCCGGCTTGGTGTTCTGCAACGACTGCAAGCAGAAGCTCTACTACTCCACCACCAGCTATTTTGAAAAGCGGCAGGACTTCTTCATCTGCTCCACCCATCGTGCCAACAAGGACAAGTGCAGCGGACATTATATCCGTGCTGTTGTGCTGGAACAGATCGTCTGGAAGCACATTCAGGAGGTCGTATCGGTAGTCACTCGCTATGAGGCGTATTTCCGTTCTGAAATGGAGCAAAAGCTCCGTATGCAGAGTGAGGAATCGCTGCGGCTGTCTCAGAAGCGGCTGGCACAGGCTGAGAAGCGAATCGGAGAACTTGACCGTCTTTTCATCCGCATTTACGAGGACAATGTAGCCGGTCGGCTGGACGATGAACGCTTTGCCATGATGAGTAGGAACTACACCGAGGAACAGAAAGACCTCAAAGCCGAGGTCAAAGGTCTGCAACAGCAAATCCATGAACAGGAACAACAGGCAGAGAATATAGAGCAGTTTGTTCAGCGGGTAAAGAGGAACAGCACCCTCACGGAGCTGACCCCCTATGCCCTCAGAGAGCTTGTCAAGGCGGTCTATGTAGATGCCCCTGACAAGTCCAGCGGCAAGCGCAGGCAGAAGGTACATATCGAGTACGACCTTGTGGGCTACATTCCCGTGGATGAACTGCTAAAAGCGGAACAGGCATGACCGAGATCATGCCTGTTCCAAGAATTTTGAGTTTTACTGTCTTACCAGCAGGGGGCCTTTGCCCTTCTTTTTATATGGGAATATTTCGCGCTCCGGCGCGACCTACTTTTGTCAACAGTGACAAAAGTAGGCAAAAGCACCGGAAGGAACCTCCGGTTCCTTCACCTCCCGGCGCGCTATGCTCTGTATGAGATCGTGACTGCATTCCGCACGTTCGCGTGAGATTTCCTCTTTCGTTTCGTAAAAGGATCGTCTTTGCACCCGCGCCGCTGCCGCTGAATATTACGCCGAAGAACCATATGCGTCTGTCGTGCGGGCCGTCGAGGACGCCGGCCCCTACACACCGTTTATCATACCATCGCCCCCTACATTTTCCGTTCTGTCCAATACGCGCACGCCTTTTCATTCTCCTCACGCTTCTTCAATCGCGGCTTTACGCAATGACCGTAATGTAGCGGCGAATACCTTCCCCGCCCGTACCGGATGTAATGCAGGCGGAAAAAGGCGCAATTCTTACAGGTCTTTTCCTCCATATAACCTCTTTGGACACCGTTCGGTGTCTGTATAGGAGAATTGTACACCATTTGGTGTACACTGTCAACAAGGAGGAATGCCTATGTATCAACGTATCCGCGATCTGCGTGAAGACGCCGACCTGAGTCAGCGGCAGCTGGCAGAGATCCTGCACATGCACAAAACCACCTATGCCCGCTATGAATCCGGCGAACGGGAAATACCGCTGAACATTGCCATTCTGCTGGCGAAATACTACCGGGTGTCGCTGGATTATCTGGCGGGGCTGAAATAAACCTCATCGTTCACCGTGCGGCGGGGTGTGGTCACCCCGCCCTACGGATAACCACCGATAGAATTCCGTAGGGCGGCATGACCACATGCCGCCGCACAACGCATTTTTTCTTTATCACTTCGGGCCGATGTGGGCATCGGCCCCTACGGAGTTCTATCGTTCCCATTCGCAATTGGCGGCCTTCAGCCCGGGCTTCTTTCCCCCTTGCGCTCTCACCGCCACTGTGCTACAATAGACCAAATTTGAAAAAGGAGGCTTTCTCCATGGAATTCAATGTACAGCTTCAATTAGCCGGGCTGCTGGAATGGATGCACCAGCAGATGAATGCCTGCCACGGCAAGACCGCCGTCATCGGCATCTCCGGCGGAAAGGACAGCTCCACCGTGGCGGCGCTGGCGGTGGCGGCCTACGGCAAGGAAAACGTCATGGGCGTGCTGATGCCCGACGGCGTACAGCCGGATATCGACTACTCCAACGGTCTGGTGGACGTGCTGGATATCCCCCACGTGACCATCAACATCCACGACGCCGTACAGGGCGTGGTGAAGGAGATGGAGCGGGTGGGGCTGACCCCCAGCCGTCAGACGCTGGTGAACCTGCCCAGCCGCATCCGCATGGCCACCCTGTACGCCGTGGCACAGACGGTGGAGCAAGGCATCGTCATCAACACCAGCAATCTCAGCGAGGACTGGGTGGGCTACTGCACCATTTACGGTGACAGCGCCGGCGCCTTCTCCCCGCTGGGCATGTACACCACCGAGGAGGTCATCGCTCTGGGCCGTGCGCTGGGCCTGCCGGAGCGGTTCCTCATCAAGCCGCCGTCCGACGGTCTGACCGGCCTCACCGACGAGGACAATCTGGGCTTTACCTATCACGCTGTTAACGAGTACATCCGCCGGGGCGTGGTGGACGAGAAGATCAAGGCCGACATTGACCATAAGCACGCCGTCAGCCGCTTCAAGTTCCAGACGCTGCCGGTGTATCAAAACGGCCTGCCCATCGTACTGGAGGAACCGACGGATTATTATAATCCGGATAAGAAGTGATGAAAAAACCGCCTTTGGGCGGTTTTTCTTTACCGGGAATCTCATGGGCGGACAGGGTCGTCCGACCCTACATTGTCATTGCGAACCAGTGCTCACACTGGTGTGGCAATCCGTATTCCCCCTGATAATAAAAGGATACGGATTCCCACGACAGTGACATCGGTCACTGTCTCGGAATGACAGAAACGCAATCTTTCACAAAATAAGGATGTGAGGCGGCGGCGCATCCTTTCTCCTTTCTTCACCTTGTCTTTCCCGCCGGTATGTGCTATGCTGGAGACGGGAGCGCTGCGCTTCCAAGGAGGAATCTATGAAACATATGACATTCCGCGAACGGCGCTACCGCCGGGCACACCTGGACTGTGTGCGCCACATCACGCTGGACCCCAAGGGCCCCGGCATGGTACGCATCCATATGATCCCGCCCAGGGACGACACGCCGGACGCGCCCTTTCTGCTGCTGCTCAACGGCGCGCAGCTGGTGCCGCTGAATCTCAGCTGGGCCATCCTGCTGGCCAACCTGATGGATCAGCTGCAAGCCTACGAGGGGCAGGATCTGGCGGAGGATCAGTGGGAGGCCCTGCTGACGGCGGCGGTGGAGGAGACTCACCGCACCTATCCCCGCACCAAACGGCAGACGCTGGCCTCCGACCTGCACCTGATGCTGACCAGTCTGGTCGCCATCGCTCAGGGACGCGAGCCGGAGGCGGAGGTGGGGCTTCTCTCGCTGTCGGACTACGCGCCGGAGATGACCGCGCCCCACCGGATGGATCTGATGGTCAGCGCCATGGAGAAGGATGGCGGGTGGCACTGCAACCAGAAGTGTCTGCACTGCTATGCTGCCGGACAGCCCATGGGCGAAACGCCGGAGCTGTCCACCGAGCAGTGGAAAACCGCACTGGCGCTTCTGCGCAAGGCAAATATCCCTCAAGTGACCTTTACCGGCGGCGAGCCGACGCTGCGGAGCGATCTGGTGGAGCTGGTGCAGGCGGCGGCGTGGTTCGTCACCCGGCTGAACACCAACGGCCGCTTGCTGACGCCGGAGCTGTGCGCGGGACTGTACAAGGCCAGCCTTGACAGCGTGCAGGTGACGCTCTATAGCGCCGAGGGCAACATTCACAATCAGCTGGTGGGCACCAACGGCTTCAACGACACGGTGCAGGGCATCCGCAACGCCGTGGCGGCGGGACTGATCGTGTCGGTGAATACCCCGCTTTGCTCCCTGAACACCCACTATGCCGAGACACTGCGATTCGCCCACAGTCTGGGGGTGCGGTACGTCACCTGCTCCGGCCTGATCCCTTCCGGCAGCGCCTGCGGTGCGCAGAGCCGGGCCACCGCCCTGACCCCGGAGCAGCTGACGGACATTCTCCGTCAGGCGGTGGACACGGCGGAGGAGCTGGGCATGGAGCTGGACTTCACCTCCCCCGGCTGGCTGGAGGAGGAGACGCTGCGCTCCCTCGGCCTGAATCTGATCCCCAGCTGCGGCGCGTGTCTTTCCAATATGGCGGTGACGCCGGATGGCAAGGTGGTCCCCTGTCAGAGCTGGCTGTCGGACGAGCCGCTGGGCGACCTGCTCCATGACGACTGGGCGGATATCTGGAACAGTCCCCGCTGTGCCGCCATCCGGGCGGAGAGCGCCAAGCTGGAGCACATCTGCCAGCTGAAGGGAAAGGAGGAGGCGGAATGAAAAAGCTGTTGACTCTGCTGGCGGCGCTGGCTGTGACGCTGGCGCTGGCCGTGACCGCGTGGGCGGATTACGACTACATCGACCGCTATGATATTACCGTCACCCCCGACACCGACGACGGCAGCTTGAGCATCACCGTGTCCATGGACTGGACGCCGCTGGAGGAGCTGCCCTACGGGCAGGAGCTGAAGATCGGCATTCCCAACGGCTCTCTCCGGGAGGAGACGGCTCTGACGGACAACATTGAGCGGCTGACATACGACAACAGCTACATGTACGTGTATTTTGACCGGGCCTACAACGCGGACGAGACGTTTACCTTCGCCTTCTCGTGGGTGCAGGAGTTCATGTACACGCTGGATGGCGATGCGGTGTCCTACGACTACACCCCAGGCTGGTTCGACGAGGCGCAGATCGGCGTGATGACCCTGACCTGGAACGACCCGGCGGGGGTCGAGGGCGATTACAGCGCCACCGCCAATCCGCTGGGAACGGAGGAGCAGCACGACGGCGTTATCCTGACGGCCTACGGCGTGGACTACGGCAAGACCATGACCATCAACGTCCGGTACGACAGCTGGCCTACTGTGCTGGATCAGGCCTACAGCGCCGACAACATGCCTGTTGACTACGTGGACTACGACGACTGGTACGACGAGGACGAGGACACAAGCATGGCTGCCCTGTTCCTGACGCTGATCATCACCATCTTCATCGTTTGGGCGGTGGTGTGGATCCTCCGGGAGCTGGGCGACGGCTACGCCGGCGGCTTCGGTACCCGGTATGTGTTCGTCAACCATCTCTGGTACCCTGCCGGGCCTGACGGCAAGCCCCGTCCCGGCAGCGTGGGCACCAAGACGCGGCCCCGCCCGCCCCGCAGCGGCGGTGGCGGCTTTGGCGGCGGAAGCCGGGGCGGCGGGTTTAGCGGCGGCGGGTTCGGTGGCGGCGGCGGACACTGTGCCTGCGCCAGCAGCTGCGCGTGTGCCTGTGCCTGCGCCTGTGCAGGCGGCGGCCGGGCCGGATGCAGCGCCAAGAATCTCTACGGCGCGGTGAAGCTGAATCAAGAGGTAACAAAGCAACTGCAATAGGTTCGTAGGGCGGGCCCCGTGTGGCCCGCCCTTGAGTTTTTCGCGCCCCGGCGCGACCTACTTTTGAACTGTTGCGGTGCCCAAAATTTTGCTGCGGCATTTTAAGCCGCCAAAATTTTGACCGCAGCCACTCGCTCACCTCGCTTCATCTGCCACTGGCAGCGCTCGGATCGCTCCCAACAGTGACAAAAGTAGGCAAAAGCACCGGAAGGAACCTCCGGTTCCTTCACCTCCGGGCGCGCTATGGTATTGTGCGGGTTTGTGGGCTTTTACCACACGATCACAGGGGATTTTCTTTTTCGTTTCGATAAAAGGATTGTCTCTGCACCAGCGTCGCTGCCGCTGATGCCAACGCCGAACAACGCTTCAGTGTCTACCGTTGAGATTGGGAGCGGCAGCGGCGCAAAAAGGAAATCAATGCGTCATACAAAACAATAACAACCGTGTTCCGTGAACGCGTGGCATAAGGCGTCAAATTTGTACACGGTATAGCGTGCGCGGATTCTTAAACCGCAGGTTTAAGTGGCGTTTTTGGTTACTTTTGCCGCCAAGGGCAAAAGTAACTCGCGCCGGAGCGCGAAATTCTCCTATCAAAAAAATATAAAAAGGAGCCGCGTTCTGCACCAGAACGCGGCTCAAGCGGGTGGGATATTGGAAAGCTTCCGGGTATTATGGTACACCATTTACCCCTGCCTTGTCCATAGGAGCTTTTGTCGCTTTTCCGCGCATTCCGGTAAAGTCCGTCGAAACGCCCAAAATTTGTTTCACTTTTGTGAACTTTAGATAAATTTACTGTGATGCTCTTTTCAAATGCAGGGCAATGTGCTATAATGCCCACAAGGATAAGGGGAAATCCCTCCCCGACCCTATGTTCCGTACCCCAAGAAAGGAGCAACCAATATGAAGTTCACATTCGCCTGCAAGAAGATCGCGCTGAACGACTCCATTAAGGAGTACGCCGAGAAGAAGATCAGTAAGCTCGACCGGTACTTCGCGGAGGAAGCGGACGCATTTGTGACCTTTGCCGTGGAAAAGAAAAACCGCTGCACCGTGGAGCTGACCATCCGGGCCGCCAACGGCACCCTGTTCCGTGCCCAGGCTGAGGATCCCGACGGTGACATGCGGGGCGCTATCGACGGAACCGTCAGTTTCATCGAGCGCCGCATCCGCAAGAACAAGACCCGTCTGGCCAAGAACCTGCGGCCTGAGGTCATGGAGCCGGAGCTGCCGGAGTTCCATGTGGAGGAAGAGGACGAGTTCCACGTGGTGCGTACCAAGCGCTTCACCGTCAAGCCCATGACCATCGACGAGGCTATCTTGCAGATGAACCTGCTGGATCATTCCTTCTATGTGTTCCGCAACGTGGCGGACGACGCGGTGTCTGTGGTCTATCGCCGCAACAACGGCGGCTACGGTATCATCGAGACGCAGGAATAATTATATAGCAAAAAAAGCCGCCCAAAGGGCGGCTTTTTTTCGGCGGCGCATTACCCCAGCAAGCCCGTTACGTCCTCTACGCTCAGGCCCTCCTGCAAGGCCAGCGTTACCCCGTAGCCGATCACCCGGCCCAGCTCCCGCACCTTGCCGTCGATATCCCGGGGCGTCAGGAACAGCGGATCGTCCTCCGGCTGGCCGTCTCCCAGCAGGTGGGCGGCGATCACCGTAGGCACCCCCACCGCCACCACCGGCACCCCCAGCGTGGTTTTGTCGATGGCCTTCCGGTGGTTGCCTACGCCGCTGCCGGGGATCAGCCCCGTGTCCCCCAGCTGCACCGTGGCGCACAGCCGCTCCCGGCTACGGGCCGCCAGCGCGTCGACGGCGATGACGGCGGCGCACCCGGTGGCCTGCACCGCGCCCCGCAGAAGCTCCAGCGCCTCCATGCCTGTGGCGGCCAGCACCCCCGGCACCAGCGCCGAAACCGGCGTGAATCCCCGGAACTGCCGGGGCAGCGACCGCACCATGTGCCGCGTCACCAGCAGACTCTCCAGCGCCAGCGGCCCCACCGCGTCGGCGGTCATGCCCCGGTTGCCCAAGCCCGCCACCAGCACCGGCCAGTCCTCCCCCACGCCGGGCAGCAGCGTCCGCAGCTCGCTGGCCAGACACCTCGCCGCACGGGCAAAGAACCCCTCCTCCCGGCGGAAATAGGGCCGCAGATCAATGGTCACGTACCGGCCCTCCGGCTTGCCTACCGCCTCCGCCGCCTGCTTCGTGGCGACGCGCACATCCGTCACGCCGTAGCCATGCCGGGTGTATTCCGCCGCGCAAACGCCATCCAGCCGTGAAATATCGCCGCCCTGCTGCAGCTGCTCCACGCCCTCCAGCGCCAGATCGGTGCGGGTGATCCTCATGTTTGTGGTCACGCTCCTTTCAAAAGCACAAAATGTTGTGGATAATTGTTAATTTTGCCTTTCAAAAAAGATTTTTGCGAAAAAAGTAGACAAATCTGAAAAAAACTCTTGCAATTTCTGGGCAAAGATGCTAAAATATCATCCTGCGTGGGACTTTATGTCTCCGTTAATGTCATAACCGAGGAGGTGTTTGGTTTGCCGAATATCAAGTCTGCTAAGAAGCGTGTTCTGGTGGCAGAGGCGCGCAATGCCCGCAACAAAGCCGAAAAGTCCGCACTGAAGACTGCTATCAAGAAGTTCGAGGCTGCTGCCGTTGACGGCGATCGCACCGAGGCCGAGGGCACTTACAAGGTGGCGGTCAAGGCCATCGACAAGGCTGCTGCCAAGGGTTTGATGCACAAGAACAACGCGGCTCACAAGAAGTCCGCTCTGACCCTGAAGCTGAATAAGATCGGTTAACAACCACATGCAACAGACGTCCAACGGACGTCTGTTTTTGTTTGCGCCGCCGTCTCACGAAAAATGTTCCTTTTTTTTGGGGGACGTTTTTTTCTTTTGTTGCCCTGTTTGGGGCAACGTTCCGGTAAGAGCCTTCCATGGACAAAGGGCGCTGCCCAAAACAAAGGAGGATCTGCTCATGACACAAATCAAACGCTCCGGCATCCTGATGTATTTCGACATGAAGCCTGTGCTGGAAAGACTGTCCGACCACGAGGTGAAGGAACTGCTGCTGGCCATTCTGGACTACGGAGAAAACGGCGTCGTGCCGGAGTTTCACAGCGCCACACTGGCGTGCTTCTGGCCGCTGCTGGCCTCCCGCATGGACGCCGACAGGGAACGCTATCAGCAGCGGGTGGAATCCAACCGCCGCGCCGCCCGCGCACGCTGGGCCGCCCACATGACGGAGGACATGGAGACAGAGGAGGAATGCCCGTGTATGCAAACGGATGCTATATAAAAGAAAAGAAAAAAGAGAAAAGAAGGTATTCTGAAAAGAAACACCCCTGACCCCCATTCTGCATCCCATCGCTTCAAAATGTGGAAAACATTGTGGAAAACCTGTGGGTGTCCTGTGGAAAACCATCTTTTCCCTGCGCTTTTTTCGCTGCCGACGGGAACATTTTGCCCACTCCCAGCGTCTTATAAACAGAAAGGATGGTGCTTTCCATGAAACGTTCCCTCTCCCTCATCGTGCTGGCAGCGATCTGTGTTCTGGCGCTGGCGGCTGTTACCTCGCTGAGCGGCTGCTCCACCAAAGCCCCGGACAATGACCCCACCGGCAGCATCGACGCTCCCGACCCCGCTCCCGCCGTCACCGGCGAGACGGCAACCTACACCAGCGGCTATGTGGACATAGCGTTGACCATTCCGGAGGGCTGGCAGTGGGAGGCGGTGCAGCGCTCGGGCACGACCACCGAGGGCATCCGTTTCTGGAAAACCGACGATAAGGCGCTGGACTTTGAGCTGCTGTGCTGGCGCAATGGCTACGGCATCTGCGGCACCGGCGTGACCAGCGAGGAGCTGACCCTCTCTGGCGGCCAGAAGGTCTGGCAGCACACGGAGGAGAGCGACGACGGCCTGTGGCTGAACCTTTACTTCGAGAGCGTCCCCGGCGATTACGTGTGCCAGTTCGCCGACAGCGTGCTGGATAAAGCGGCGTGGGAAGCCGGACGGGACGAGGTGCTGGCCATTCTGGGCACCGCCCAGTTCGGCCGTGATGCCATGACGGAGCAGGCGGCCATCGACGCCGCCGCGGCTCAGTACGACGGCGAGTACGACATGGCCTATGGCCGCTACAGCGTGGTCGACGGCTGCTGGACGGTCACCTTCTCCAAGGGCGCGGCGGGAGAAAACAGCGAAAGCTTCAAGATCACGCCTCAGGGCAGCGTAACTGCGGCGGAATAAAGAGAACAGCAGGGCGGACGCAAGTCCGCCCTGTTGTTCGGTTTTTGCGGTTTTGCAGAAAACGGACGGGTACGTGTTGTGTGTATGGGCCGATACTCCCTTGCCTCCCTCTGTGAGGGAGGTGTCAGCTACGGCGGCATAGCCGCCGAGATCGGGGCTAAAAACATGCCACCGGCATGTTTTTTTAACGCCCCGACGGAGGGAGAGAACAAAAGACTTAAATTCTCTCCCCCAGTCAGCCTTCCGGCTGACAGCCCCCTCTCAGAGGGGGCCAAGGGCAAATTCCCTGTTGCCATTCCCCCTCCCTCCCCTATAGAAAACCCTTGCCTTTTTCCCGGTTTTGCGGCATACTAAAGGGTGGAATATTTTCCACACAGGGAGAAGCCTATGGAAACCATCAAGCTATACTATCAGGACGCGTTCCTGCGCCGGTTCGACGCCACGGTGCTGGACTGCGCCGCCGACAAAAAGGCGTGGCGGGTGGTGCTGGACCGCACCGCCTTCTACCCCGAGGGCGGCGGACAGGGCGCCGACCACGGCACGCTGGGCGGCGTTAATGTACGGGACGTTCATGAGGCGGACGGCGTGATCTATCACACCTGCGACAAGCCGTTGCCCGTGGGCGAGACCGTCACCGGCGAGATCGACTGGCAGCGCCGCTTTGACCACATGCAGCAGCACTCCGGCGAGCATATCGTCTCCGGCATGCTGTGCAGCACCTACCACTGCGACAACACCGGCTTTCACATGGGAGCCGATACCGTCACCATCGACTACAACGCCGACATTCCCTGGGAGGGCGTGCTGGAGATCGAGCGCCGGGCCAACCGCTACATCTGGGAGAATCACCCCATCGTCATCCGCTATCCCGAGCCGGCGGAGTTGGCCGTCCTGCCCTACCGCAGCAAAAAGGCGCTGGAAGGCCCCGTGCGGATCACCGAGTTTCCCGGCGCGGACATGTGCGCCTGCTGCGGCACCCATGTGGAGACCAGCGGTCAGGTGGGACTGGCGAAGTTCATCGGCTGGCAGAGGTTCCGGGACGGCGTGCGGCTGGAGGTGCTGTTCGGACAGCGGGCGCTGGACTATCTGGCGCTGAGCTGGCAGCAGAACAGCGCTATCGGCCGCGAGCTGTCGGTGAAGCCCGACGCCACCCACGCCGCCGTGACGCGGCTGAAGGAGGAGCTTTCCGCCGTAAAGCAGCGGTGCGACGCGCTGGAAACAGAGCATTTCGCATCGCTGGCCGCCCAATATGACGGCGCGGGCAATGTGCTGCTGGTGCAGCCGCCTATGGAGTCCGACGCGGCGCGGCGGCTGTGCGACATGACGGCGGCACGGTGCGGCGGACGCTGCGCCGTATTCGCGGGACAGGACGGCGCGTACAAGTACGCGGTCATCCACCCCGGCGCGGATATCCGGGAGCTCATCAAAACCATGAACGCCGCCCTGAACGGACGCGGCGGCGGACGGGACGGCTTTGCTCAGGGCAGCGCCGCCTGCACAGAAGCGGAGATCCGCAGCTTTTTTGGAGGACTGAACTGATGGAAAACGGAAGAAGAACCTATTATGGCCGCCGGGGCCCCACTCCTGTCGTGTGGGTCATCGCCCTTGTGGTGCTGATCGCCGCGGTGGTGCTGGTGGTGGTGGGACTGGCCAAGCACGACGCGATCCCCCCCCAGCATGACGATACCCAGCAGAACCAGCCCAACACCCCTGACGACAACACCCAGAAGCCGGAGGAGCCCGACAATACCGACGACCCCAACACCGCCGACGATCCCGCCGGCACCACCGATAACACCGGCGACGACCCTGCCCAGACCGCCAGCGACGAGCCGTATATCGACGCCACGGGGCTGCTGCAATACTCCACCAAGGGACACTACGTCCAGATGGACAGCTATCAGGGCGGCGGACAGCCGGACTGGCAGCTGCTGCTGGTGAACGACTGGAACCCCCTGCCCTCCGGCTATGACAGCGATGTCAGCTTCACCACCGTCACCGGCGGCAAGCAGATGGACAGCCGCATCACCGACATTGTGGAGCAGATGCTGCGGGACGCCAGCGCCTACGATCTGGCGGTGGTCAGCGCCTACCGTCCCAAGGAGGAGCAGAACACCCTCTACTGGCGGAAGGTGAAGCAGTACACCGACAAGGGCTACAGCGATCTGGAGGCCCAGAAGGTGGGCGGCACCATCGTCAAGCGGCCCGGCTTCAGCGAGCATAACTGCGGCCTTGCCATGGACGTGGGCGGCAGCGGCGACTATACGCTGGAGCAGACCTTCGCCAACACGGCGGCCTACACGTGGCTGATGGAGCACTGCGCCGACTATGGCTTCATCCTCCGTTTCCCGGAGGGCAAGGAGGATATCACCGGCGTGATCTACGAGCCGTGGCATTACCGCTATGTGGGCGTGGAAGCAGCCCGATACATCATGGACAATGATCTGTGTCTGGAGGAATATCTGGCACAGGTGAAGAAGTGAAAAAGAGATGAGCAAAAAGACCGCCCTCCGGCGGTCTTTTTGCTTGGTAGGTGCATCATCATGCTGCGGTGTTTTGTTACCGTACCCGTCTGTAGGGCGGGCCCCGTGTGGCCCGCCCTACAGGCCGTGTATCGTACCGTTTCGTGCGGGGCGATGTGGGCATCGCCCCCTACGAAGTTTCTATCGACACACCCCTTTTCACCATGCAAAAAAAGAGAGCCGCAAGGCTCTCTTTTTCTTATCCTTTTTGGCAGCAAAATCGTCAGATTTCATGCCAGCATCAATACGCCAGCTTCTCCGCCAGATAGGCCTTCAGCTCGCTGATGGGGATGCGCACCTGCTCCATGGAGTCGCGCTCGCGGACGGTGACGCAGTTGTCGCCGGCCTTCTCCGCGTCGCCCACGGTGTCAAAGTCCACGGTGATGCAGTAGGGGGTGCCCACCTCGTCCTCGCGGCGGTAGCGCTTGCCGATAGAGCCGGTCTCGTCGAAGTCGATCATCCACTCCTTGCTGAGCTCCTCGTAGATCTTGCGGGCAGGCTCGCTGAGCTTCTTGCTGAGGGGCAGGATCGCGGCTTTGTAGGGCGCCAGCGCCGGATGCAGGTGCAGCACCACGCGGACGTCGTTCTTGGCCTCGTCCACGACCTCCTCGTCATAGGCGTCCACCAGCACGGCCAGCACGCTGCGCTCCACGCCCAGAGAGGGCTCCACCACGTAGGGGATGTAGCGCTCGTTGGTCTCGGGATCGAAGTAGGTCAGATCCTTGCCGGACACGGTCTGATGCTGGGTCAGGTCGTAGTCGGTACGGTCGGCCACGCCCCACAGCTCGCCCCAGCCAAAGGGGAACAGGAACTCGAAGTCCGTGGTGGCCTTGGAGTAGAAGCACAGCTCCT
>ENA-UONT01001485-UONT01001485.1-human-gut-metagenome-genome-assembly--contig:-CS20-NODE-1485-length-19812-cov-13.885661_pt1 | contig 19812 bp, 22 predicted proteins | sample MGYA00242459_ERZ724006 | MGnify/ENA metagenome assembly ERZ724006 | reverse complement strand
ATTCGCTCCGCTCTGGACGCCGCAGGCATAGATGGTGCCGCCCGCCAGCTCGAAGGACGCGCCCGCCTCCACATACACGCCGCCGCCATAGTAATAATAGATATGATAGCCGCCAGAGCCGCCGTCATGCCGGTAGCCCTTGCCGCCGGTGATGAGGCCGCCTGCGGGAAGGGACTCATCCTCATGCTCCGCCTCAGGGCGGCTGTCGGTCAGGGTAAGGGTGCAGTCGCTTTTGACGCGGAAGATGCTGCCCGGCTCCGCTTCTTCGTCATAGCGCAGCACATGGCCGTTCAGATCCACGGTGACGTCGCGCTCGATCTTCAGCCCCTCGGTGATGGTGATGTCGTCCGTCAGCTTCACGATGCCGTCCGTGCCGGACAGCGCGGCGGTCAGTTTCTCCGCTGTGGAAACCTCCCGCGTTGTCGTCGACATCCAGTTGGCCGTCAGGACAGTATCCGCCGTGACGGGCTCCGTGAAGTCGTATTCCTTGCCGTCGCTGTGCCAACCGGTAAATCTCCAACCGTCCTTGACGGGATCGGCGGGTTTTTCCGCCTTCTGGCCCCGGAGCACCCGCTGCGTATCCACGGCACTGTCGCCGGTGTCAAAGGTCACGGAGACCTTGGCACTCTCGTCAATTTCGCAGTTGGCGACGCTGCCATAGAAGGTGCCGCCGGTGATCTGAGTTTTCCCGCTACTGCTGGTGATATTACCGTAAAAAGCGCCGCCCTTGATGGTTCCGTAGTAACAATTGATATCCCCGTTAAAGGTGCCGCCGGTAAGGGATCCGCTGTAGCTTCCGAAGTCTACATCTCCGTTGATCACGGCGTCCGGGGCAGAGAAGGTGGCCCCGCCGCCCCAAAGGCTCAGCTTACTGTAGACCGTTCCTTTGCCGGCGAAGGTCACGATGGTATTGCCGTGAATATTGATCGTGCCGCCGGTGATGGTCTTGCCGGTGATGTCGTAGGTCACCGGGTGGTTGACGTCGTCCTCTGTGGTCAGGGAAATGCCGTTGCTCAGCTCAATGTAGGTTTTCGCCGGATCCTTCAGAGCGGCAATCAGCTCCGCTCTGGTGGAAACCGTGTCGGGAATGCGGAGGAGCCAGTAGAGGTACAGGAAATAATTGTCCCCCTCGACATCGCCCATCCCGTTTTCATGACGCTGAATATAGGCGGCGCAGAGATCCCCCTTACCGTCATAGGCCTGCATGGCCTGCAACGCCTCCGCCGGCGTGTCGTACACCGTGACCGGCCGGCGGTTGCAGGCAAAGCGGACGTCCCCGGTCAGCAGCAGCGGCGTGTAGAAGGTCAGCTGGAGCTGGTACAGCTTTCCGGGGGTGTATTTCTCACCCTGGTTCTCTATGGGCCGGAGGCTGTCCGCCTCCCCCGCTTGATATGCCGTCAGATCCGTGATCTCCGCCACGCCGGACATGCCCTTGTAAAAGAACATGCCCCGACGAGGGGTCACAGTTTCATCTACGGCAGAGGCGTCCAGCGTGCCCAGAACAGGGGCGTGTTTCAACGGCTGGTGAGCGGTGATAGTCACCTCGGAATAGGGGGAGACAGCGGTTTCCGCCTCGCCTCCCTCCTCCGCCAGTACTGCGCCGCTTCCTTCGTTCGCCAGCACCGTTCCTGGCAGCAGCGTCAGGCACAGGCACAGAGCCGTCAGAATGCTCAAAAGTCGTTTCTTCATCGTGATCCCTCCATAATGAAAGTCATTTGGTTCCTCCAAAGGAGGAACCAAGGGGATATCCCCTTGCAAAAATTTTATTTTTCCGTCAGGGCTTCAAAGCCCTTTTCCGCCTGCTGGACGGTTTGCTGGATGATACCCGCGGCCATGGCGTGCAGATCCATCTGCAAGACCGCCGCCGTGATCGCCGCGCGTTTCTCCTTCGGTACGTCATAGAGCTTGAGCGAGCAGTCCAGAAAGCGGGAGATCTTGGCGTCCATCGTGAAATACACGTCGCAGGGAACCGACATGAAGCCCCGCATGATACTGCCTGACGCGATCTCCATCTCGTAGAAGTCCTTGGGCTGTGCCTCCGGCAGATAAGGCCCGAAGATGACTTGCAGCCGCTTCGTTGTGCTTTTGTAAAGATATGCCGCGATGGTGGGCAGAGAGTATGCCATCACATACAACTCCCGCAGCGGCTCGGTCAGCTCGGCGATGTGGAGCTGGAGGGCCGTTTCCACGGCGTACAGGAGCACAGGATCTTGTTCCCCGCTGTGCTGTCCCGCCAGAGCGAATTGCCCGCTGAACATCCGCTTTACCAGCTCCAGCAGCAGCGCCTCCTTGCTGGGAAAAACATGGAAGAACGAACTCTGTCCGATGCCCGCCGCCTTTGCGATCTCACCGGTCGTGGTTCTGGTGTAGCCCTTTTCCAGGAACAGCGCCACCGCTGCCCGCAATACCTTCTGCTGCGTCACCAGACCGTTTAACAGTTTTCCTCTTGGCAAAATAATCAGCTCCTAACACCATGCTTGCGATTGCACTTTTATAATAACATGCCCAAGTTTATGGTGCAAGCAAAAGCTCATTGTGATTGCGTTTTCAGAATAATGTGCAAAGCTCGTTGGCATTATATGGTAAGAATAGCAATGAGGTTTACGTTTGAGGAGGGTGGATGCAATACGTGTGAGTTGATTTTTGCCCAGAAAGCAGAATTAGGTATTCTGGCACGAGTAAAGCTCCAATGGTATTCTGACTCTGTACTTATTAGATTTCATCTCCGTTATGGAGCTTCATAAGCTGTGAGCCAATTCATATTGGCACTTCTGGGCGAACAATATGTTTCGCCTCTCATTTTGCGCTTTGATTTGAATTTCAGATCAAGGTGCTCTTTTTTTGTCCAAATGCCGCTTTAGCGGGTTTGAGAAATAATTATTTGAAAGGTGGAACAAGCAAATGACAGAAAGCAAAGTATTCACGGACAACTTCAGTCGTAGCTTTACGGAGCCTGGGGATTTTTTTCAATTCCTGAGTGACCGGAAAGCCCGCAGCAAATGGATGACCGCTCCATCCAGAGAACTACAGTTCGAACCGGTGGAACGAGGCTCCACGCTTGGGAATCTGTACATGCAGATCTATGACCACAATGGTGCCGCTGAGATTCTCGAAGACACAATGGAGAATACCAGCCTCCTGCTGAAGGTGGATGGTAAGGACTATCCGGTTCGTTCCTGCGCGATCAAAACAGTTCTCGAGCGAGCCCGCATCTCTGGGCATGCACTCAACAAAGTTTCCAAGACGGTATTCGCTGAGATCCTCAACTACTGCATGGGCGTCGCCTCCGGTGACAGCCTGATCAAAATCGCAGATGAGAAGGTATCGGCAGTACATGGTGGCGATCCGAAAGACTACACCGTTATGGAGATGCTACCTCTATTTAAGGCAACGAGCGACTTTCTCAACCGTGAGTATCCCGGAAACACTTTTATGACAGCCCACTTCGATCACTCCATTGCGACAGCAATCTGGCGTCTGGATGGGCAGGCAGACAAGCTTCTCGATACATATCATAGGGAGATTGCTGCCAAAGGCTTGCAAACTGAGAAAATGGTTCCTGCGCTGCGCTTTTCCACCTCCGATGTGGGCATGAGCGGCGCAAATCTCTATCCGATCTTTCTGGTTGGTGCCGAGAGCCGTATTGTTCCATTGGGGTACTCCATTCGCACCGAACACAAGAATGGCGTGGATATGCAGTATTTTGAGGAACAGCTCGGATTGGTCTATGCGCAGTTTGAAAAGGCACTGGACAAGCAAGTGCAGCTTATGAACATCGAGATCCGCTATCCCGTCACAACACTCATGCGTGTCCTGAAAAGAATCAAGGCCCCGAAGAAAGCCTCCTATGAAGCTATGGACTATTTCGTAGCAATTCATGGAGACAGTCCTTGCACGGCCTATGAACTCTTCATGCAGATGAGCGATGTGATCTTCTCTGCGCAGTGTGACGGTGCCTCTGGGCTGAGGATCGCTCAGCTGGAGGAGATCGTATCCCGTGCCTTGAATGTGAACTGGCATGAGTATGATCATCCCGGTGACTTTACGTGGTAAGAGGCGGTGATCCCCCATGAAGAATATAACCTTCGAAGGCATCAGCACCTTACAACGTCTACACCTTTGCTGGCAGATCAGAAAGCAGATTGGAAAGATACATCAACCTATCAAAGTTGAATTCCATCAGCCGATTTGCCGCAAGCAGTATTCTTCCCTCTGGTACGGCGGCCTGGTGGTATCTATCAAGGTGCGCGGGTGTGTTTTTGCCATTCACGCCTGCGGAGATATCTACGCCACACTTTACGATAAGAGTGATGGTACAGAATTACTCTATGTCAAAGATAAGAGTAACTCTGGACGTTTTGGCGTTGATGTTTTGCCATATCTGAAGACGGACCATGCCTTATATGCTGCCATGGGTGATACGCATAAACGGTATCGACTCGATATGGAACACAACAACTGGTGGGAGTGCTTTGTCTATACGCCAGAGGGCGAATTCCATGACATGATGTGGGCATTAGATAGTGACCACATCTTCGAGGGAGTTGAGGTAGTACTCTCCGCTATGGATTCAGTCATAAAAGATATCACCGAAAACAAGGAGCGGATTGAATATGGAAAAGACTCGGCATTTTATTGTTGATACGCCAGTAGGACAACTCGCAATTTACGCTAAGCACGATAAGACTGACTGTGCAGCAGACTATCCAGGCGTTTTCATCGATTATGTACGCAAGGATGGCGCTACAGCGATCCTGGCTTGCGTAGAATACGATCCAAACAAGGAAGCACTTCAGACTGTTGTCTACGGCAACTGTGCATCTGACGAGCCGACTGAGATCGTCGAGCACTACAATACTGATTTTGAAGAGTAAGGAGGATAGATTATGCCTAATTGGGCGTTTGGGTATGTAAATGTCACCGGTACACGGGATGGCATTAAGTCGTTCATTGAACGGTTTGTCAGCGAAGACGATCCTTCAACCATTTCAGGCAAGCGTTTCTTTGCACGGAGCTTCATCCAGTCGAAAAGACAGGCATTCATTGATGAGGCTATGGAAGAATTCTCCGAGCCTGCCGTCGATGCCAAAGCAAGTTACTCGTTTGTCGCGTCGTTCGCATGGTCAGCATACAGTTGCTTGATCGGTGGATATCCTCAGAATTCTCCTAGTGAGTGCCTGACTCTCTCAGAGGCCTGCGCAGAAGATGGCGTTTCTGTCATGATCCAGACCTCAGAGCCGGGAATATGTTTTGAGGAACACATTACCTGCGATGACACAGGGACGGTAGAGCACACCGAAAAAGATCTACTTGCTTATAAGTGTCGGCATTGCGGGGAGATAACAAGCTTTGCCTCGTTCGAGGATCCTGATGATCAGGAATGCCCAGAATGCGGCAATTGTGGGTTTGATCGCTGCGAGGAGGTGTAGGCTATGGGCCTGAACCTGAACTACACGCCAAACAGATTGGTGGACATCACAACTCTAACAGAGGATCAATGGCTCAGTTGGAGGCGAAAAGGAATTGGCGGCAGCGATGTAGCTGTCGCCCTTAATTCCTCCCCATATCGCACGGCACGAGACCTTTATTATGACAAAATCGGGATCGTCATGTCAGATGATGGGCCGGACAAAAGCATCACATTCCAGATTGGGCATTTGCTCGAAGATGTGGTAGCTCAAATCTTCGCAAAGAAGACCGGACTATCTGTGTATGAAGACCACTGGATGTACCAACACCCGTTTTTCCCCTTCCTGATTGCCGATGTGGATCGTTTTGTAACCCTGCCGGATGGACGTAAGGCCATCTTAGAGTGCAAAACGGCGCACTATGACATGCAATTCAAGTGGGCGAACGGCGCAGTCCCTCGCCACTATGAATTGCAGGTTCGCCACTACATGTCGGTGATGAACATCGATGTTGCCTTCATTGCCTGCCTGTTCTCAAATAATGAGAACGACTTCGTATGGCAAAAGATTGAGCGTGACCTCGAGGAAGAAGAGAACACGATCATGGAGTTGGCGGCATTCTGGAATAATCACGTCATGGCTCGTGTGGAGCCGCCTCTGGTCGAAAAGCCAGATGCGGTTCTGGAGTCGCTCCGTCGCTATTTCGGCCCTGCTGACAAGTCCGAACCGACCGTGGATCTTGACCGCAAGTTTGTGGTGAACCTCAAGGAAATCCTGGCACTCAAAGAGGAAAAGAGAGCTTTAGATGCTCAGGTAAAAGCACTTGAGACTCGCATCAAATCCCTCTATGCTCCCATCGTCGAAGAGATGGGTACCGCGTGCAAAGGAACCTGTGAACAGGGCGGCGAGTGCTTCAAAGTTTCCTACAACCCTCTGTATCGGGAAGGAATATCGAAAGATCGTTTATCTGCTCTACGAGCTCAGTATCCTGATATCTATGATGAGTTTGTGGATCAGACGGAATCAAGAATCTTTAAGGTGGTCAAATCGGCCATCGCATAAGGAGTGATCAAATGCTATGTCGATATGAAAGAACCATCTTTAAGTCCGATAAGGGCTTCTGCATTTTTGCCTACAGTACTTCTGATGAGTCTGTTCCAAAGGAAGCCCGTAATCGGTCTTACTACCATGACGACAAGATTCATTTCACGGCAATCGGCTATCATCTGATTGCTACAGATGCCGTGGAAGTGGAACTGGATGGCACATGGGAGAATTCCAAACACGGTTTACAGCTGTCGGTTTCAATGTGTAAGGAAGTCGTGCCGAGAGATCAAGCCGGCATCCTTGCTTACTTGAGCAGCGGTATCATCAAAGGAATTGGCCCTGAGACCGCAAAGGCCATTGTTGCTCGCTTTGGCGATAAGACGATGGAGGTTTTGGAGAAAGAGCCGGACAAGCTGCTTAGCGTCAAGGGGATTGCCCAGAAAAAACTCAAGGCTATCATCAAATCCTACGGGGAAACGAAAGCCTTGAGTGATCTCATGATATACTTGGCGCCTTTCGGTGTTTCGATGAAAAAGGTTGCGATGATCCGAGAAGAGTTCGGAGATAGCAGTCTGAGAATCGTGAAAACGGATCCCTTCCAACTCTGTAAGATCAAAGGCTTTGGCTTCATGACAGTCGATTCCATTGCCCGTAAAACAAAAGTCAGCTTGAAGCACCCTTTGCGATACTCCGGCGCGATCAACTATGTGCTGGATGAGGCACGCGTATCTGGGCATCTTTTTCTATCCGTTGATGAGACGGTTGGCCAGTGCTATGAGCTTCTCAATATGGGCTGCGATGATGAAGTGGTTTCCGAAGAGGAAATCCGCCAAGCGATCTCAAATGAACGTGTGGAATCCCGTATCTATGTTGAGGGAAGCCGTGTATACCTGAGTTACGAGCGCATGTGCGAAGTTAAGTCAGCTAAGCGCATTGTGTCCATGATACTCCAAGAGGGCTTTACAAAGATCGACGATCTGGACAGCAAAATCGACATTGCGGAGAGGACCTTGCATCAAAGACTGGCTCCTTCGCAACGTAATGCTGTGAAGCTGTGCCTCTCGCATCCGATCTCCATCATGACCGGAGGCCCCGGCAGCGGAAAGACCACAACACTACGATTCATACTGGATATCTATAAAGCTGCGTTCCCCGCGAATGAAGTCCTACTGGCTGCACCTACTGGCCGTGCCAGTCGGCGCATGGCAGAACAGACGGGTATGTACGCGTCTACACTTCACTCGGCGCTTGGCCTTGTGACGGATGAGGACAGCCCGCTGAACGACAAAGAGTTACTATCAGCAGACTTGGTAGTTGTTGATGAGTTTTCCATGGTGGACATGCGCCTTGCGTATATCCTTCTTGACCGCATCAAGTCAGGCGCTCAGCTGATTATTGTCGGTGACGCTGACCAGCTCCCATCTGTTGGCGCGGGTAATATGTTGCGAGAGATGATTCGAAGTGAAAAGGTTCCTACGGCAGTCTTAGAGACTGTTTTCCGTCAGGCATCTAATAGCCGTATTATCACAAACGCCTATGCGATCAACCACAACGACACCCATCTTCAGTTTGGGGATGACTTTCAGTTTTTGGAAGTCCAGAACTCGGAAGAGGCTGCGCAGTTGGTCATCAAGAACTATCTGCGGGAAGTTTCTTTGCATGGTATTGAGGATGTGCAGATTCTCTCACCTCTCCGCAAGCGAGGTGCGGTTGCGGCAAATGCGTTGAATGAGACCATCCGGGACCTTGTCAACCCGCCAAACAACTTGAAGAAAGAGGTTAAGTGCGGCAGTCGAGTATTTCGAGTTGGTGACCGCATTATGCAAACGGCAAATCGAATCAATGTGTCAAATGGCGATGTCGGCGTCATAACCGACATGAAGAAAGAGGATGATGAGACGATCACATGCGTGAGGCTTTTGGACGGAAGAACACTACAGTACACGCAGGAAATGCTGGAGGATTTGGAGTTCTCCTACTGTACGACCATTCATAAGAGCCAAGGACAAGAGTATCCCGTCATCATTGTTCCTCTTTTGAAAGAGCACTATATCATGCTGCGGCGGAATTTGCTCTATACTGCTGTGACCAGAGCCAAGGCAAAGGTCATCCTGATTGGGCAAAAGCAGGCAGTCTTTGTTGCGATCCATAAATGTGATGTGGGTCAAAGGAATACGGTGCTCGCAGATCGAATCGTGGCTTATTATAACCGCGAGCTGAGTCGGCGAGTAGCGTGATTATTTGAGAAACGGGGTGGTCAAAAGCTGCCTCGTTTCTACATTTATTGTGAAAGGACAATTACCATGAGTGAATCGAACTCTAATGTGATCCCTGCCATCAACGCTGTCGATGGTTTTAACCCCGCTGATTTCGTGCGTACTACCGTGGGTGAGGAAGGCGAGAACGATCTCTACCTTGATGTCAAATATCGCCTTCTTTGGTTCCGCCTGCACCATCCGAATGGGAAGATCGACCCGGAGCTTATCCGTGTTGATGAGAAGAATGCGATCGTATGCTGCAGGATCTATGCCGATAAGGCTGACCCAGCTGACCAGTTCATTGGGAAGGCGTATTCTCAGCGATTCTCAACGGAAGACCGCTTTGGCGATCGCTTTTTGGAGATCGCTGAAACAGTCGCAAAAGGCCGTGCTTTGGCTGATGCGGGTTATGGTACGCAGTTCTGTATGAATGGTGAAGCTCTGGCAAGTATCATCGCGGATGCACCAATCAAGATGCCTCCCGATGAAGATGCAGGACACCCTGGTAGTGTCGTGGCGAGTTTTACCGCTCAACCGGCAGCGGATCCTCCAGCCTTTTCTCAGACAGCGACGGCGCCTCAGTCTACCCAGCCTGCTCAGCAGCAGGTTCAGCCTCCTGTGCAGCAGTCTCATGCTCCTGCTCCGGAGCCTCCAAAAACGCTGGATGAGTACTTGCGTGTCATGACCATTGAACAGGCCAAAGCCGTCAAGGTTGATTTTGGCCGCTTTAGTGGCTGGTCTCTTGGCGAAATCGCTATGAAGAGCCCAGGTGACCTCGCATGGTATGTGAAAAACTATTCCGGCCATAATATCGCACTGAAAGCAGGGGCTACAAAACTTTTGGAAACGGTAGGCCAGATGGCCAGCTGATTCTTCCCCTAGCTAAGGGAGGTGGTTTAGATGGGCAAAATACCTGATCTGCCATGTGATATTGAGCAAGTGGTTGATCTTCTTGGTATCGAAGTCATACGAGATACAGGGACTCAACTCCATTGCAGGTGTCCATTCTGTGCAGATCGGAAGGCTCATATGAATGTCAAGATCCGCGATAATGTGTTTCGGTGTAACCGCTGTGGTAAAGGTGGGGGCATCCTTCATCTTTATGCGGAGTACTGTGATGTCAATCTCCATACGGCTTACGAGGAACTCTGCAAGATATTCGGGCCAGATGGAGGTGAACCGGTGCGCAAATGCAAGCGGAAGCCTCGCTCCATAGAAACGGTAGAACTCCCTATTGCCTCGGCTGAGGTACGGGATAATACTTATTCCAACCTTCTCTCATTATTGACGCTATGCCCAACACATCAGTCCGCTTTGAAAGAGCGCGGGCTAAAATCAGAGGAGATGGAGCGGCTATGCTATCGAACGACGCCCACAACACGTTTGAAGAGGATTGTTACAGAGCTGTTGGAGCGTGGCTGCATTCTTGATGGGGTTCCCGGATTTTATTGCCAGAAGGACTCTGGCCAATGGGTGTTGGATATCCGAGGCTCGGGGATCATGCTACCCGACCGAAACCTGCTCGGCCAAATTGAAGCCATTCAGGTTCGGCTTGATAAGGTCTACAACCAGAAATTCTATAACCTGACGAGTGTTGATCAGTACTACGGAACAAAGTCGAAGTGCTGCCCGCATTATGTCGGCGTTCATGAAGGCGATGAAGTGGTTTGCCTTACAGAGGGAGTTATGAAATCCGACCTTGCCTACAGCTTTGCGCAGGGTTCACCTTATGAGTGTGGTTTCGTGGGCCTTACAGGCATACCGAGCTATTCTCAGTACGAACGAGCCCTTGAAGAACTAGACTCCATTGGCGTGAAGAGGATCAACGTAATGGTTGATTCGGATTATCAGGTCAAAGAGGAAATTCGGAAAGCGCGCGACCGATATATTGAGATGGGGGCGGCTGCCGGTTTTGAAATGGCACCGATTACCTGGACGCAAAAGCAAAAGGGCGTGGATGACCTTTACAAGCACCTTTTCCGTGACAAATGATTTGAGAGCTGCAGCGAGTTGTTGCAGCTCTCTCCATTAATTTGCAAAGTCATATATGGAGGATGACACATGAGCGTTGAAATATATATTTGTGATCTTAAACCTGAGGTTCAGGAGCAGGTTCTATCTGAGCTCAATTTGAGTTCTGATAAAGATGGAAACTATGACCTATTCCCGCTTTTCGTTGTTGAAAAGCCGGAGCCGTAAAACACTCGGAGATTTGGAGGATAACTATGGACAAGGAACGAGAAATTAAGATTGATAAAGTGACCTATACTGTCGAGCGCCACTTTTCTCCCAGGATCCCATTAAAGGAACTTCTGGTTAAGCAGATTGCTTCTGTCAAGAAAAAAGAGGATGCCAAGCGGACATCTGATACTGATGAAATTGCTTAATCAGTCTTTCTAAACAAAGGGTGTGGATGACCTTTTTATTAACACCTTTTCCGACACAGATGGTTTGAGAACTGCAGCGATTTGCTGTAGCTCTCCATATAATTTACAGAGAGGAACGATAGTTATGGAAGTCATTTTGATTATGCCCACCACGCCTGAAGGAAAGGCGAAACTAAGCAAGGAGCTGGCCAAGTTCCATGCGGAACAAGCGCTAAAGATGGTGTAGAAATTGCCCTTGTCTACGGAACAAAAGCTGGAGCTTATCGATGCAATAGTTGAACATTTACGTTCCAAGCAATAGTATCAACTTGTTCATCCGATATGCTATAAACAAGTTTAAGCCGCCGCCCTGAGTGAAATCAGGGTGGCGGCTTTTTGCACTTCTTTGCGGAACAGGAATTATCTTGTACTTGAGAGCACTGTGTGGTACTATATGCTGGTATTGTTCACGATGGGAGAAATTATATGTTCTTTACGATGGATGAGGTAGCGCTAATTGACGGCCTTATTGCGACCTACTTCGTTTCGGATTCTGTATCAGAAGATGTGCGGGTCAGATATTATGAAACGCATCAACACCTCCAAGATAACCGAACAGGTTATGAGGATTTAAGGAACATAAAGGAGGCCCTTTTCTTTTTGGCTCCCCTATTTCATGGGAGTATCCAATTTGAAAAGGATATTTGGTCAGTCATTGCAAAGACGCAGAGATTATTAAAAGAGAGCAGCCCTGTTGCAGAGTAAACTGCAGCAGGGCTGTTCAGCTTGTCAAAGAACCTTGCCGGTGGCGAGGTTTTTCTGCTATAATAGAGAAAAAGGGGGGCTAAGGATGGAAAATTGGAGAAAGAATTCTCGAAAAGATATAGTGATGGTGGATGTAGATGCCTTAGTTCCCAAGGATCATTTATTGCGCAAGATAGAAAATGTAATGGACTATGAATGGCTGTATGCACGGCTAAGTCCATATTATTGCGCAGATAACGGCCGTCCAGGAGCAGATCCAGTGGTGTTAATAAAAATGGTGTTGCTTCAACATCTGTATGGGATCCCATCATTGCGTCAGACTTACCGGGAGATTCAAGTAAATATAGCATACCGTTGGTTCTTGGGATACAGTTTACTGGATGAGATCCCCCATTTCGCAACGGTAAGTTATGCTTTTTGCAAGCGATTTCCTCCAGAGGTAAGCGAGGAAATCTTTGCGCATATCCTGAACAAGGCGTTGAATCACCGAATGGTAGATCCCAGTATGATCTTTATAGACGGAACCCACATTAAGGCATCTGCAAATAAAAAGAAGTTCCAAAAAGAACAGGCAGCCAAGACGGCAAAGGTGTACGAGGAGCAGCTTCATAAAGAGGTCGCCGAGGAACGCCGAAAGCTTGGCAAAAAGGACAAGGATGATGACAACTCTGGCAGCAGTACCGGAGGGTGTACTGTTGAAAAAACAGTATCTAAAACCGATCCCGACTGCGGTATGTTCGTAAAAGGTACACATGAGCGGCAGTTTGCATACGAAGCACATACAGCCTGCGACAAACATGGGATCGTATTGGGCGTGGAAATAACCGCCGGAAATGTCAGCGACAGTGTGGCATGGGATGCGGTATACGACCAAGTAACAGAAAAATTTTCCGAAGTCAAATTCGTGATGATGGATGCCGGATACAAAACACCTTGGATTGCAAAGAAAGTTCTGGAGGACAGCAGAATTCCCATTCTTCCCTATACCCGATATAAGGGGAAAAAGATAAGTTTAAGCCTTGGGATTTTACTTACCTTGCAGCAACAGACAGTTTTACCTGTCCCAGAGGACATGAACTGCGGCATACGACCACAAGCAAAGAAGGGAAACTGACTTACCGCAGTTCTCCCAAAATCTGCAAAGACTGTCCCTGCAGAACTGTTTGTGGCGCAAATGAAAGTGGGCAGCGGATGCTCACAACACATATCTGGCAGGAATATCTCGATTTGGTCGAACAATTGAGAAAAACCGAACGGGGCAAGGAACTCTATGCCATGAGAAAAGAGACCATAGAGCGTGTTTTTGCCGATGCAAAAGAAAAGCACGCCATGCGTTATACGCACCACCGAGGTCTGGCCCGGGTTTCTGCTTGGGTGAGGCTTAAATATGCTGCCATGAATCTCAAAAAGATTGCTATTTGGAAGTGGAATGCTTCCAATTTTGCTTCCTATATCATGATTTTTGCTCCCTTTTATGGTAAAACGCCAGTCCTCGTGTCTTGAGAACTGGCGTTCTTTGACAAGCTGAGCAGCCCTGTTGCAGAGTAAACTGCAGCAGGGCTGTTTCTTTTTCTTCCTATCTTCCTGCATAGTCAATCGTTGGAAGATTTTTATCCTGTTAGGGTGGTCAAAAGGCCCTCTTTTTCTACATTTATTCTGAAGAGCTCTTTAGTTTATGTAGAAGGAGAACCGCATGATGAATCCGAAACTGGAGAATACTACCGGTGGAGGCGATGAAAACCAAATGAGTGAAATTAAACTTGGTGAAGCGACCTATGTTGTCCACCGGTCCTATTCAGACACCCAATCTGTTCCAGATTTGATTATAAACCGTCTGCTGAAAGAGAAGAACGGAAAATCTGCATTTGACGAAGGTACAGACGATGCCGTATAATATCCTATAGTGGGTCGGTTCGTCGAAGGAGGTTAATGTGAGAACCGACATTCGTAGAATCGCATTTGCTTACCTGAGACTATCTAATGAAGAGGCTGCCGAGGGTGAATCCTCCAGCATCAAAAACCAGAGGATGATCATTCAAGACTATTGTGAACGGAATGAGATCCTCCTGGTTCGCGTTTTTATCGATGATGGTTGGTCCGGTGGTAATTTTGACCGTCCGGCATTCCAGGAGATGATTGCGCTCTTAGAGCAAGGCAAAGCAAATATCGTAATCACCAAAGACCTTTCGCGACTCGGCAGAGACATGCGAGAGGCCAGCTATTATGCTGAACAGTACTTTCCTGAACACGGAATTCGCTATCTGACCGTAGCTGACAACTTCGATACCGAGCAGGAGAACGTCATGGCGCCTTTCCAGTTTGCCATGAATGAGGTCTACCTTCGTGATGGATCAAGAAAAGTCAAGGAGGTTCTGAAAGCCAAGAGGGAGAAAGGTTTATACTGCGCATGTGCTCCCTACGGCTATGTGAAGGACCCCCGAAACAAGAATCGGCTGGTGCCGGACGAAGAAACCGCACCGATTATTCGACGGATCTTTGAAGCTGCGGCGAATGGGGACTCAAGCCGGAAAATAGCCATGGAGCTGAATCGCGACGGCATCATGCCTCCCCTAAAGTATAAGGTTCTCTATAAAGGGAACTTCTCAGAAGATGGAGCAGCACGAGCGTCAGATTTGTGGAACTATACGACTGTTAAGCGAATTCTTAAAAACCCGGTTTACTTGGGTCACACTCTTCTTGGAAAGTCCAGGAAAGTCAGCGTAAAGTCGAAGAAAAAACTGAATGTGCCAAAGGATCAATGGGCAGTTACTGAAAACACCCATGAACCGATCATAACGCAGGAAGTGTTTGATTTGGCACAGTTCAATTTGGGCAAAGGAACTTTTGACTTTCGCCAATACGATCATGTGCGGCGGAGCATCTTTTCGGGAATCGCTTTCTGCGCACAATGCGGACACGCTTTATGTTCATGCGGAACGGTATATAAAGGTGAGCGAGAAAAATACTGGTATCTCAGCTGCAATCGTCATCGCCTGGATATTACGGATTCCTGCGTTGGTGTCCGTATCAAGTATAGTGATATACTCGAAGTAGTTCGCCAAGATCTGAATTCGCTCATTAGTTTAAGCCCCGAAGAGAAAGAAGCGGTGGCTCGAGAGGCTATGCGGCGTGCTGGTGATGATAATCTAATTAAAGTCAAGCAGCTCCAGCTCCAAAAGGCCAAGGCTCGTTTATCTACCATCGACAAGGTCATAACAAAACTGTATACGGACAATGCCGAGGGTAAGATTGATGACAGCCGCTTGGAACGGATGCTCTCTGAACTCCAGCGAGAGTCAGCTGGCCTTGAAAAGACGATTGACAGTTTGAGCGTTATTGATTCAGTAAATGAAACGCAGGAAAGCTATCGAGCGTTTTTTGAACTGGCAAATAAGTACACGTATATCAAGGAATTGGATCGGGACACCTTGGTGACATTTGTTCGGCGTATAGAAGTCGGTCCTAAAGTTCTGCCAGATGGAACCCAAAAGGCCACGCACCGAAATCAACCGTTTCAACAGAGTGTGCGTATCTTTTATAAGTTCATTGGTGAGCTGGAGGGCCCTCCAATTCAAGAGTTTCCTGCCGTAACAGACCTGTAGACCTGCTCATTACCCCAATCGTATCCTCCCTATATACCGGAGCGGCGCCTGTTTCACGCTGTGATGTTCCGGGCATCTGTTCGCCCTTATCATATCGCAAGGAAACGCGGGACAGGCATTTTAAGATGTTCGGGGTACACCAAGGGAGGTCGGCGTCAACCTCAAGCAGGGCTACAACGGCGACCTGACCTCCCGCGAGGCCGGTTCCGTCGGCGGCCAGATGGTCAAGAAGATGATCGAGAGCTACGAGAAGAGCCTGTAAGCTCCTCTTATGGCAAAGAAGGAAGTCCGCCGCGGCGGACTTCCTTCTTATTTCCTTAAAACTTAAAACCATTTCTTGCGCTTGAAGTAGCGGATCAGCACGGCGACGATGACCACCGCCAGCACGATGACCACGGGATAGCCGTACTCCCAGCTCAGCTCCGGCATATCGAAGTTCATGCCGTACCAGCCGACGATGAGCGAGAGCGGCAGGAAGATCGTCGTCACGATGGTCAAAAGCTGCATGACGCGGTTCTGCGCGATGTCCACCTGCGACTGGTACTCGCCGCTCACCTGCATGGCGTATTCGCGCAGGCGCTCCGTCTCATTTTTCAGCGCCTCCACGCGGCGCAGAAAATAATTCATGCGTCGGGTAGAGCGCTTGTCAAAGAGGTCGTCCGCCTCCTCCAGCAACGACGCACCGAAATCGGCGAGCTGAGCGTAGAAGCGGTCCGCGCGGCTGACCTCCTTGCGGATGGCGCTCATGCGGTGGATGAAGCGGTCCGTGTTGTCGGCCAGAACCTCCTGCTCCAGATTCGTGATGCGCTCCTCAAGCTGCTCGAGCGCCGCAAGATCGTCCCGCACCAGCATGAGCAGCAGATCGGCAAGAAAATTATCCGCCCCGTCGGCATTATGCGGACGCATGGCGCGGATGGCGTCGAGACAGTTCGCGACCACACGGTCGTGATCGACGATGAGCACATTTCCCTGCGACCACGAAAACGTGAAGCGGCGGGCGGCCTGACTGCCCCGCGCCGGGATGCGGATATGGCCGGTGATGCCGTTCTGATCGGTCAGGAGCGCGCACAACTGCGAGCCGTACACGCTGTCCGACGTGAGCGGCGGCGTAAGCGTATCGGGCAGCGTGACCGCGGAAAGCTCCGACGGCTCGAGCAGAGCCAGTACATTTTCCCATTTTTCCGGCGCTTTTTCGCCCAGCGGACGAAGCGCGTCGCCAAATTCATAAAACTGCATAACGCGGCCCCCCTATCTTATGCCTATGATAGCAGGACCGCGTCGCCGCGTCAAGAGATTCGGTTTTGAAGGACTCAGCCGCCGAGGTACGCCTTGCGCACCGCGTCGCTGGCCATCAGCTCCGCACCGGTGCCGGTGAGCGAGATCTTGCCGGTCTCGAGCACATAGGCGCGGTCGGCGACGGAGAGCGCCGCCTGCGCGTTCTGCTCCACAAGCAGGATGGTCGTGCCCGCGGCGTGCAGCTCGCGGATGATGTCGAAGATCTGCTCGACCAGAATGGGCGCGAGGCCCATGGACGGCTCGTCGAGCATGAGGAGCTTGGGCTTGCTCATGAGCGCGCGGCCCATCGCGAGCATCTGCTGCTCGCCGCCGGAGAGCGTGCCGGCGATCTGACGGCGGCGCTCCTTCAAACGCGGGAAGCGCTCGTAAACGTCCGCGATGCCCGGCTCGATGGTGGAATTTGGCTGCGTGTACGCGCCCATCTGCAAATTCTCCTCCACGGTCATCTGCTGGAAGATGTGACGTCCCTCGGGAACCTGCGCCAGACCGTGCTCAACGATCTTATGCGGCGCAACGCCCTTGAGGTCATGGCCCTCAAAGAGGACGCTGCCCATCTTGGGGTGCAGCAGGCCGGAGATCGTGTTCAGAATGGTGGATTTGCCCGCGCCGTTCGCGCCGATGAGCGTGACGACCTCGCCCTCGTTGACCTCAAAGGAAACGCCCTTGACGGCGTGGATGCTGCCGTAGTACACATGGATATCATCAACTTTTAAGATCTGCGCCATCGTTACGCCTCCTTCTTCTTGCCGAGGTATGCTTCGATGACCTCGGGATTGTTCTGGATATCGTCGGGCGAGCCCTTGGCGATGATGCGCCCGAAGTTCAGCACGGCGATGCCCTCGCAGATGTTCATGACGAGGTTCATATCGTGCTCGATGAGCAGCACCGCGATCTTGAAGGTATCGCGGATGGAGCGGATGTTCTCCATCAGCTCCGCCGTCTCGCTGGGGTTCATGCCCGCCGCCGGCTCGTCGAGCAGCAGCAGGCAGGGATTCGTCGCCAGCGCGCGGAGGATCTCCAAACGGCGCTGCGCGCCGTAGGGCAGGCTTCCGGCCTTGGCGTCGGCGAACTCCTCCATGTGGAAGATGGAGAGCAGCTCCATCGCGCGCTCGTGGACCACGCGCTCCTCGCGCCAGAAGCGCGGCAGGCGGAGGATGCCCTCGGCCATGTTGTAGTGCATCTGGGTGTCCATGGCGGTGATGATGTTCTCCTCCACCGAGAGGTTCTGGAACAGGCGGATGTTCTGGAAGGTACGCGCGATGCCCGCGCGGTTGATCTGCGCGGTGTTAAGCCCCTGAATATCCTTGCCGTTTAAGAGGATGGTGCCGTGCGTGGGCTGATAGACCTTCGTGAGCAGGTTGAAGATGGTCGTCTTGCCCGCGCCGTTGGGGCCGATGAGACCCGCGATCTCCGTGCGGCCGATGGTGATGTTGAAGCTGTCGACCGCCTTCAGGCCGCCGAAGGTAATGCCGAGGTCGATGCACTCGAGGACGGGAGACTTGTCCGCGTCGCGCTCCGGCAGCAGCGCCGGCTCACGGGTAACGGGAACGAGCTTTGTTTTCTGCGTCATAGTCAAACCTCCTTTTCTTCGGCGCTGTGCCGGCGTGGGAGCAGCTTTGCGAAAAATGCCTTGAGCCGGGGATTGTTGGTCGCGAGCATCACGAAGATGAGCACGATGGCGTAGACCAGCATACGGTAATCTGCGAACTGGCGCAGTGCCTCGGGCAGGATGGTCAGCGCGGCGGCGGAGAGGAGGCTGCCCCAGATGTTGCCAAGCCCGCCGAGCACCACGAACACCAGCACAAGGATGGAGGTGTTGAAGTTGAACTTGACCGACTGGAGCGAGGAGTAATTCAGACCGTAGAGCGCGCCGGCCGCGCCGGCGAGGGCGGCAGAGGTGACGAAGGCCATGAGCTTATACTTCGTGAGGTTCAATCCGACGGACTGCGCGGCGATGGGGTTATCGCGGATGGCCATGATGGCGCGGCCCGCGCGGGAGCGCGTGAGATTGAGCACGATGATGAGCGTCACCATCACAAGAATGAAGCCCGCGGTGAGACCCGCGATGGTCTTGGTGCCGGTCGCGCCCTGCGCGCCCTTGATGATGGCGTAGCCTGTGGCGTCGAGACCGAGATCGTCGATCGTCTTGGTGCCGGAAACATTGAAGAGGATGTGCAGGCCCGAAGCGTCATAGCCGACGAGCAGGCAGTTGATCAGATCCGCGATGATCTCGCCGAAGGCGAGCGTCACGATGGCGAGGTAGTCACCCTGGAGCCGCAGCACCGGCGTACCGACGAGCAGGCCCACGATGGCGGCGAAGATCGCGCCGACGACCATGGCGATGGCAAGGCGCACCGGCGCATTGGGGACCGCCGTGAGCAGGCTCTGCGAGACGATGACGCCGCTGAACGCGCCTACGCTCATAAAGCCCGCGTGGCCGAGGCTCAGCTCACCGAGGATGCCGACGGTCAGGTTCAGCGAGACCGCCATGGACATATAGCAGCAGATGGGTACGAGCAGACCGATCGTCTTGCGGTTGAGCATCCCGCCGTTCTGCAAAACGGTCACGACGATGAAGACGGCGATCACGCCGAGGTAAGTCGCGAAGTCGACCTTGGTGGTCTTTTTCAAGGACTTGAATTTCGTTGTCAGCTTTGCCATAGTTGCCACCTCACACTTTCTCCGGCACATACTTGCCGAGGAGTCCCGCGGGCTTGACGAGCAGCACCACGATCAGCACCGCGAACACGATGGCGTTGGCGAGCGTCGTGGAGATGTACGCCTTGGCCAGCGCCTCGATGATGCCGAGGAGCAGTCCGCCGAGGAACGCGCCGGGGATGGAGCCGATGCCGCCGAACACGGCGGCGGTGAACGCCTTGATGCCGGGCATGGAGCCGGTGGTCGGCATGAGCGACGTATTGAACGAGCAGAGCAGCACGCCGGCGATGGCCGCGAGCGCGGAGCCGATGGCGAAGGTCGCGGAGATGGTCGCGTTGACATTGATGCCCATGAGCTGCGCCGCCGCCTTATCCTCCGAGCAGGCACGCATGGCCTTGCCCATCTTGCTCTT
>ENA-UONT01001484-UONT01001484.1-human-gut-metagenome-genome-assembly--contig:-CS20-NODE-1484-length-19831-cov-7.317304_pt1 | contig 19831 bp, 15 predicted proteins | sample MGYA00242459_ERZ724006 | MGnify/ENA metagenome assembly ERZ724006 | reverse complement strand
GCTCCGGTCGAACCGGCCATGCCGCCGCAGGGCACGCCCGATCCCGCCGCCGCGTTCGGCGTCATCGCAGCGCCCCGGCGCGGCATGAAGTGGTTCAAGTTCATCATCTATTTTCAGCTGTGGGCCGGTATGCTCGTCAATCTGGTAACGGCCGGAAAGTACTTCACCGGCGCGTATTATGAGGGGAACGCCGAAATGGTCTACCGCGTCTTCCCTGCGCTGCAGCCGCTGGATATCGTCATGGGTGTTGTCTGTCTTGCGCTCGCCGTGTATGCGGTGGTCGTGCAGAGAGCGCTGGCAAAGTTCCGCGCCAAGGGCCCGATGATGTATTATCTGATGTACATCGTCAATACCGCAGTAACGGTGCTCTATCTGCTCATCGCAAGCATCATTATCGGCCAGTCGGTCTTCACCGCCGAAGTCGCCGGGAGCATCATCGGTTCGCTCGTCATGCTCTTTGTCAATATTCCGTATTTCAACAACCGCAAACATCTTTTTGTGAATCCGTGACCGCCTTTCCGCGGGAGGTTTTTCCGCCATGACCAGATTTGTTTCCGCGCTGCGCCGCGCGCCGCATCTTCGCATCACCGACGAGCGCCAACGGCTTCTTGCTTCCTTTGCCGCCGTTTTTCTCTTTGGCCTGCTCGCGCACGGCTATGCGTTCACCAATTTTACCGTCAGCCACGACTCGCTCAACGAGATGTTCCTTTCCGGTGATATCCGCTATGCCGCCGGTTCGGTGGCGGACTGGAAAATATCGCTCGGCCGGTTTCTCTATCCGGCGTACCGCACCGTGTTCAGCGGCGGTGCCGGTACGCCGTGGCTCTCCGGCGTTCTCTCGCTCGTCTGGGTATCGCTTGCGGTTTATCTCGTTTCGCGGCTGTTCTCCGTGGACAACGCGCTGCTCCTTGCCGTGATCGGCGCTCTTTTCGTGACCAATGTGTCATATTCGGCGCTGGCGGCAACGTACATCTACGATCTGGACGGCGATATGCTCGCCATGCTGCTCGCCGTGTGCGCGGCATATCTCCTTCTCCGCGGCACGCTCCGGCGCAGGGCGCTCGCCGTTATCCCCATTGTCTGCTCGCTCGCGCTCTATCAGGCGATGATCTCGGTCACGGTCTCGCTTGTCATGATCGCCTGTATTCTGCGGCTTCTGGAGAGCGAGAGCGCGAAAGCGGTGTTTTTCGACGGGCTCAAAGCCGTCGGCATCCTTTTTATCGGCGGGGCCGCGTACTATATTCTCGTCCGCGCCGTGTGCAGCGCATCGGACGTCGCGCTCGACAGCGGGTACAACAGCCTTTTGAGTCTCGGCCGGATGACGCCCGACCTTCTGCCGGAAGCCGTCCGATCGACCTATGACACATGGGCACGCAGCACCGTGCGGCAGCCGGTCTTCGTTCCTCTGCCGGTCACGCGCACGGGGCATCTCCTGCTCGCCGTTCTCACGCTGGCGGCGGCAGCACGCTTTTTCCTCCGGAAACGGCTCCCCGCGGCCAATCTTCTCCTTGCGCTCGTTCTTGCCGCGCTTTTGCCGATGGGCATGAATCTTTCCAACTTCCTCGGCTACGCCGGGATGGAGGCGCACGATCTGATGAAGTACGCCTTCTGTCTGGTGTATGTGTTCGATATCCTGCTGCTGCGGCAGTGCCTGCAAAGTTTTCCGGAAAGCCGGGTATTCTCCGGCTGCGCCGCCGTCTCTCTTGCGCTGATCGCCGCGCTCGTCTGGGGAAATGTCCAGACAGCAAACGCGCTCTATCTCAAAAAAGACCTTGAGCGGCAGGCCACGCTTTCCCGCATGACGGAGCTCTGCCTCCGTCTGGACCAGACCGAGGGGTATGTCCCTGGAGAAACGCCGGTCGTGTTTATCGGTCTGCCGTCCTTCGATACGCCCGAAGCGCTCGGCAGCGTATCGCAGATCACCGGCGCGTGGAGGAAAAGCACGGTGGGCGGCGGGTATTACGCCGCGTATTTTTCGTACATTCTTCAGACCCCGATCCGCATCGGCAGCGAATCGGAGCTCCCCGAGGGAGCGCAGCCGGATGCAATGCCGCCGTTTCCCGCGGAGGGAAGCATTTGCCGGGCGGGCGATATGCTCATCGTCCGGATGGGATAAAAAAGCACAGCGGCCGGCATCAACACGTCGGCCGCTGTGCTTTATTATCTTTACATCCATGCGCTGTGGGATACGAGATAGAGGTAGGCGTCCACCAGCTCGTCCACGCTCGCCGTACGCGGGCTTTCCAGCCAGTGCTTCACCGTGGACACGAGGCAGATGGCGTTGAAGCGCGCCACCGTTTTTTCCGAGAGCAGTCCCGCATGCCCCGCGGCGGGCGCGAGCGCGGCGTTTTCCAAAAGCAGATGCTGCACCGCGTCGGTGAACGAATCCTCAAAGCCGTTCTGCCCTGTGACGGTGAACGCCTTGCGGTAAAAGGCGGTATCCTCCACAAGCCCGGCAAAGATCGTGCGCAGCGCGCCGACCCCGTCGCCGCGGCGCAGCGGCTCGCCCGCCGGGGCGATCACGTCCGTTTCCACGATCCACGCGAGCAGGTCGTACTTGTCCTGAAAGTGGTTATAAAACGACGGGCGGCGGATCCCGGCCTCGTTCGTTATCATCATAATGGAGATCTTTTCAAAGGGATATCGCAGCATCAGCGCCTTGAAGCCGTCGGCGATCAGGCGCTTTGTCATATCCTTGCGGCTGTCCATATGTGTCTCCTTTTCACACAAACAAGCGGATCAGAACATCCGCGCCGGTCACAAGAAACAGCGCTCCGCCGATCCAGTACGCGGTGTTTTTCTGGGAATACCCGAAATGATACCCCACCGACACGCCGCCGAGCGCGCAAACCGCCGTCACACCGAAGAGCGTGGCGAGACAGGAGAGCCAGTACGCGTCGAGAAAGCGGGAGCTGACGCCCGCGAGCAGCGAATCAAGGCTCGTGAGGACGGCGGTGCCGACGACTTTTTTGTAAGTGATCTCGGAGCGGTGCTCGAATACGGTCTTTTTCCGGACGGCCTTGACGATCAGACACACGCCGAGCACAAAGAAAAGGAGCGCGCCGAGAATATGCCACAGCCCCTGCGCCATGGTATAGTACGATGCGAAGCGCGGCAGCATACCTAGCAGCCGGCCGAGCTCCATCGCCGCGACCTGCGCCGCGCAGAAGATCAGGCAGTACGCGGCGATGCGGCGGCGGCGAAGCTCGCCGAGCACCGCGCCCTGACACACGGCGGCGCCGAACACGTCCAGCGATATACCCAGACAGAAAACCAGAATTTCCCAATATCTCATAAACGATCACCTCTGTTTTTGCTTACTTCCCCATTATACCGAAAATCCCGCCGGAGGGAAGAAACAAAAATCAGAAAATGTCAAACGCGCCGGAAATGAATGCCCCGGCGCGTTCGGTTTATCTAAACGAGAGGATTTAGGCGTTGGCCGTCTCGCGGCGGGACGTTGCGGCGCGCAGCACAAAGAGCGTGGCGACCGTGAGCGCGACGCCGATGGCGAGGCAGATGTACACGTTCTGCACGAATCCGGCGATGATGTAGCTCACGAACGAGATCGCGGCGACGGTGAGAACGTAGGGGATCTGCGTGGAAACATGGTTGAGATGGTCGCACTGCGCACCGGCGGAGGCCATGATCGTCGTATCGGAGATCGGCGAGCAGTGGTCACCCATGACGGCGCCCGCAAGGCACGCGGAAACGCCGATGATGAGGAGCTGGCTGTCCGCGGGGAATACGTCCGTCACGATCGGGATCAGGATGCCGAACGTACCCCAGCTCGTGCCGGTGGAGAACGCAAGGCCGCAGCCGACAAGGAATATGATCGCCGGGAGCAGGTTATAAAGGTTCCGGGACGCGCCCTGCATCACGCCGAACACGTATTCCGCCGCGCCGAGCATGCCGGTCATGTTCTTGAGCGTTACGGCGAACGTGAGGATGAGCAGTGCCGGAACCATGGCGATGAAGCCCTTGGTGGTGCATTCCATGGCTTCTTTAAAGCTCAAAAGACCGCGGCAGATGTAGTAGATCACGGTGAACACGAGCGCGATGAGCGTGCCCCAGGGCAGTCCGACGGAGGCGTCCGTTCCGGCGAAGGCCGCAGCAAACGATGTGCCGGAGAAGAATCCGCCGACATACAGCATGCCGGTGACGCAGCAGGCAATGAGCACGAGCACCGGAAGCACAAGATCGACGACCCGTCCCTTCGGCGAAGTGACGATATCCGCCTCATCGCTGCGCCGCTCGCCGGAGGTGAAGAGATCGCCGTTGAGCCGCGCGTTCATTTCGTGCAGCTTCATCGGGCCATAGTCAAACTGCATGAGCGAGAGGCCGACAACGAAAACAAGCGTAAAGAGGCTGTAGTAGTTCCAGGGAATGGCACGGACGAACAGCTCCGTGCCGGACATGACGCTCTCGTCCACGATGCCGGAGACCGCCGCCGCCCACGAGGAGATCGGCGCGATCATGCATACGGGCGCGGCGGTCGCGTCGATGAGATAGGCGAGCTTGGCGCGGGAGATGCGGTGGCCGTCCGCCACGGGACGCATGACGCTGCCGACGGTGAGGCAGTTAAAATAGTCGTCCACGAAGATCAGCACACCGAGAAGGACCGTAGCGAGCATCGCGCCGGCGCGGGTGTGCACGTGCTTTTCCGCCCAGCGCCCGAACGCCGCCGAGCCGCCCGTGCGGTTCATAAGCGCAACGAGAATGCCGAGCAGGATGAGAAACAGGAAAATGCCGACGTTCCAGGCGTCCGCCACGCCGGCGATGAAGCCGTCGTTGATGATAACGTCCAGCGTTTTTACCGGCGCGAACCCGGCGACGAGCGCCGCGCCCACGACGATGCCGAGGAAGAGCGAGGAATAGACCTCCTTGGTGATCAGCGCCAGAGCGATGGCGACGACCGGCGGCAGCAGCGCCCAGATGGTAGCGTAAAACATGAGAAAAACCTCCCTCGCATGCAAAAAGCCGTGATTCCCGGTGGAAGGATCACGGCTGTGCATACAAAATCAGTAATAAAAAAACTAAATTCGCAGCAATGACAGCTCTCCACCGAAGTGACAGTCCGCGGAATGTTCTTCCGCGCCCCAGGCATCCACCGTCAGACAGCGGTGAGACCCTTCGGCGATCGCCCCTTTCCGCTCCCCGGTGTCTGCCGGATGACAAGAGCGTACTGATGTTGATCGCGCCTCTACCATTGAGTTTCTGCTAAAAAGTATACCGCGCCAAAGGAAAAAGTCAAGCATAAACATCCATTCGCGCGAAAAACCTTACACCGGGGATATTTCTCCCCCCTGCTCGGCCTCCCGCCGCCGGATGTCGCGCGAAACGCGCACGGCGATCGGCACGGCGAGCAGCATCACGAGCATGTCCGCCGCGCCCTGCACCGACGCGATGCCCCACACGCCCCAGAGCCGGACCATAAGAGGCAGTATCGGGAAGAAGCAGATGCCCTGCCGCGCCAGCCCCAGCAGCAGCGACGGCAGCGCCCGCCCGATGCCGGAGCAGAGCATATTCACGATGATGCCGAAGCCGTGGAACGGCATGGCGAGGCACTGGATGCGCAGAGAGAACACGCCGATGCGCACAAGCTCGGCATCGTCCTCCGTAAAAAGCAGCAGGATGGGCCGGGCGAAGATCCCGACAATGAGCGCCACAGCGGAAATGCCGGCGACGCATGCGATCATGGAAAACCGGAACGATTCCCGCACGCGGTCAAACCGCTTCGCGCCCCACGAGAAGCCCGCCACGGGCTGGAAGCCCTGGCCGAAGCCGAGACAGGCGCTCGTCATAAACATGGTGATGCGGTTCGCCACATTGATCGCCGCGAGCGCGCTCGTGCCGTAGCCCACGGCAATGCGGTTGAGCAGTATCCCGGCGAGCGTGCCGAGACCGTTGCGGAAAAAGCTCGCGCTGCCCATGGCGCAGACCTCTTTGGCGTCGCTCCAGCGCGGGCGGAACTGCCGGAAGCGGATCGTGAGCAGCGTCTTTTTGCGGAAATACGGCGTCATAAGAATGCACCAGCTGACGAGCTTGGATATGGCCGTTGCAGCGCTCGCGCCCGCGACGCCCCAGCCGAACGTGAAGATGAAGAGCGGATCAAGCCCCACATTGAGCACCGCGCCCGCCACCATGCCGATCATGGAGAAAACGGCGCTGCCCTCGGCGCGCAGACATTGGTTGAGCACAAAGCTTGTCGCCATAAACGGCGCGGCAAGCAGGATATACCGGCAGTACTGCTCCGAATACGGGAGGATCTCCTCGTTCGCGCCGAGCAGGAGCAGAATCTTATTCTGATACGTAAAGCCGAGGATCAGCACAAGCGTCCCAAGCGCGAGCGCGAGGAAGAAGCAGGTGGAGAGCACCTCGCGGGCGCGCTCGTCCTGCTTCGCGCCGAGCAGACGCGACGTAAGGCTCGCCGCGCCCACGGCGAGGAGCGAGCCCGCCATCATAATGATGAGATCGATCGAGCCGTTCACACCGACCGCGCCCGTGGCGTCCGTGCCGAGCTGACTTACGAAGAGCGTGTCGGCAAGGTTATAGGCGCTCGTGACGAGCATTCCCGCGATGGACGGCAGCGCCATTTTCGGCACGAGCCGGGGAATGGGCGTATTGAGCATAAAATCCCGTTTTTCGTTCGGATCGCGGAACTGGGGCATGGGCGGTATGCGTCCTTTCTCTCTTTTGTGTTCCGGCGCGGGCCGGGGAAGCGGTCAGTACGAATACTTTCCGCCGCCGATGAATTCACGCAGCAGCGAGTCCTTTGCAAGAAGCTCCGGCGAGACGTCCTCAAAGCGCTCAAACGCCGGGAGGATGCTCTGCAGCTCGCTGTAGCGCGGCGTGTCGGAGGGCATGGCGTTGAAAAGGCCGGTGGCGGTGTTGTTGAGCACCGGCACCTCGTAGGCGAACGACGAGTCGAACTGGAGATTCGCCTTGTCCTTGAAGGGCGAGATATACAGCTTCTCGCCGCGGCGGATGTTGGCCCAGTGCGCAAGCGTCTCCTGCGCGGCGGTGCCGCGGAAAAGATAGTCGCGCACGGTGCGGCGCATAAGGCGCATCCATGTGCCCTTGAATACGACCGCGCCGTCATCGTCCAAAATGTTGCTGCGCGCGCTGATGTAGAGCTTGAACGCCTCGGGGTGGACGAGCGTGATCGAGTCGTTGAGCGCGTGGATGCCCTCGAACACGGCGACCTCGTTTTTCTTCAGACGCAGCGAAGCGCTCGGCTCCAGATCGCGGCACTGGTGCACAAAGTCGTAGCGCGGCACAAGGATGCGCCCGCCTTCGGAAAGGACGGAGAAGTGCTCGTTCAAAAGCTCCATATCCATACACAGGGGCGATTCGAGATCGTACTTCCCCTCGGGCGTGCGCGGCGTCGTCTCCGGGGAGACGCTCTTGAAATAGTTGTCCATCGAGATGCTGTGCGTGCGCACGCCGCGCCGCTCAAGCACCTCGCAGATCTTCAGCGCGGTCGTCGTCTTGCCGCTGCCGGAGGGCCCGGAGAGCAGAACGATCGGGCTTTTTTCCATGTTCTCCATGATGCGGTCGGCGGCAAGCTCCAGCCGGTCGGCGTAAATGCCGTCGCACTCGGCGATGAACCCGGCGGCGTCGGCGCGGCACCGGGCATTGATCTCGGAAAGATAGTAGGCCATTTTCAGTTTGTCCCTTTCGGTTCGGAATTATAAAAGCGGACGATCTCGTCCTTTTCGGCGCACGTGTGCGCGATGCGGTCCATGTATTCGCGCGGATACTTCGGCGCCATGAGACGCTTTACGACGCCGCCGGGCGCCGTGAGCTTCGTAGAGCCGCCCGCGCCCACGGCGAGAATGCCGCAGAGCTCCTCCATAATGCATATGTTGTAAAGATTTTCGTATCCCGGCTTCGTCCAGCCGACATTTTCAAAGCTGCCGGACATGTACTTCTGCCGGTAGAGATAGTATGGCGCGTACCCCGCCGCTTCGAGCTTTTCGCGCGCGTCGCCGAGCATTTTGCCGACCGCCTTTCCGTCCGGCAGCGCCGTGCCCTCGGTGAGAAAGCGCGAGCCTTTTTTGAGCGCGAGCGTGTGCACCGTGATATTCTCCGCGCCCAGCGCGATCACCTCGCGCACCGTGTCGGAAAAGCTCTCCGGCGTATCGCCGGGGAGACCTGCGATGAGATCCATGTTGAAGGCGAGCTGCGGGAACTTTTTCACCATCGCCACCGCCTCACGCACTTCGGCGGCGGTGTGGTGACGCCCGATCTCCTCGAGCACCGCGTCCGACATCGTCTGCGGGTTGACGCTCACGCGGTTTACGCCGTGCGAAACGAGCACCGCGAGCTTTTCCTCCGTCACGGTGTCGGGCCGTCCGGCCTCCACGGTGAACTCCCGGCAGGCGCTAAGATCAAAGCACGCCTTCGTGTCCGTAAGCAGCCGGTCGAGTTCCGGCGCCGAGAGCGTCGTGGGCGTGCCGCCGCCGATGTATACCGCAACGATGCGCCGCCCGGCAGCCTTCACCGCCGCGGCAGTCGAGCGCATCTCCTGCTCGAGCGCGTTGAGATAGTCCGGGATGCTCTTCAAAAGCTTCGGCGCGTCCACGCTCACAAAGCTGCAATAGGCGCAGCGCGTCGGGCAGAACGGGATGCCGATGTACAGGCACACGTCCTGCGGCGCGAGCGCCGCTTTGGCGCGTGCCGCGGCGCGCTCGGCGGCGAGAGCGAGAGACGCACGCTCTTTCGACACACCGAACGTTTCGGTCAGCATCCGCACGGCGGCGGTCTCGGTCAGACCGTCCTTCTGCATGAGCCCCGCGAGGAATTTTGCCGGACGCACACCGGTAAGGCAGCCCCACTCCGGCTTCGGCACGCCGACGTCCAGTGCAGCGCGGTAGAAAGCGAGCTTTAAGATGCGCTGCTCGATGCGGGCTTTCTCCTCCCCGGCGCGGATGCCGTCGGTGCGGGCGCGGACATGATCTTGCGCGGTGCGCCGGTCGTACCGGAGCCGGCACACAGCCGTTGTGTACGTCTTGCCGTGCTTCAGCTCCAGCTCGACAGCATTCTCCTCCCGGAGACCGAGATCGGCGCTCGGGTACACCGGCCGCTCTTCGGGGAAGAGCATGAGCAGCATCTGCTCGGCGGCGTAACGATAATCATTGTTTCGTAAAAAAATATACATAGCCCTTATATTATAGAGAATTTCCGGAAAAACGCAAGCCGCAGACGGAAAAAGCGGGCCCTTTTTCTATCATTTGTCTATGGCGGCGCTCCGAGGTTTATGGTAAAGTATACCCTAAGGGAAAGGTTTCGCGTTTGCATTTTGTTAACATTTCGCCTATGATGCAGCCAGACAGTCGGTAAGCGTTGATTAACGGGAACCCGGGCCCGCGTCTTTCAGCGCTGAAAGACAGCTGAACGAAACGAAAGGGGTTACCTTCGCAATGGAAGAAAAAAAGAATGTTACTGTAGAGACCACCGCGGACGAATACAGTAAGACTGCCGTTCCTTCGACCGCTCGCAAATCCTTCCTTTCCGTGCTCATCATTTCCCTCGGCTATGTGTTCGTCGTTACGAGCATGCAGGCTGGCAGCGTCATCGGCGTCAGCCTCTCCTTCAACAGCATGGTCTGGGCCGTTCTGGTATCCAGCGCCATCCTCACCGTTCTGAGCTGCATCATGGGCGTCATCGCCGCTAAGAGCGGTCTGAGCTTCGGTCTCATGGCCCGCTACAGCTTCGGCCAGGTCGGCACATGGGTGCCGGTGCTGATCGTGGCTATCACCACCATCGGCTGGTTCTCCATCGACGCTTACCTCATCGGCGACTCCGCGCACCGTCTCTTCTCCTGGATGCCCACGATCCTCATCTGCATCCTCGCCGGTATCGGCATGACCATCACCGCCTCCAAGGGCACCAAGTGGATGAACATGCTCTCCAACATCGCCGTGCCCATCGTCCTGATCTTCGGCTTCATCTCCATCATCCGCGCGTTCAACGACGTCGGCGGCGTTGCCGGCATCAATGCTCTTGTCAAGGAAGACTCCATCACCTTCGCGAAGGCCGTTGCTCTGGGCGTCGGCTCCTACGTTGTCGGCTCCGTTATGTTCACGCCCGACATCATGCGCTTTGCCAAGAATGCAAAGACCTCCATCATTGTTATGATCATCACGATCATGGTCGGTAACTCCTTCATGGTGTTCTTCGGCGCCATCGGCTCCGTTGTTTACGGCGATCCCGACATCATGGGTGTTCTCGCGCTGCAGGGTCTTCTGGCTCCGGCGTTCATCGTCATGGTCCTCAACATCTGGTCCACCGCTCAGGGCTGCGTCTACTCCGGCTCCATGAGCCTCAGCTCCGTCATCAAGGTTCCCCGCAACAAGCTGACCCTCGTGTTCGGTCTTGTCGGCACCATCCTCGGCTGCGTTGGTTTCTACAACCTGTTCGGCAGCTACATCAACTTCCTCTCCAGCACCGTGCCTCCCATCGTCGGCATCGTGTTCGCTGACTTCCTCACCAAGTACAACCACGGCTACACCGATCTGGATTCCCTGCCCCGCGCTGATATCGGCGGCTTCGTGTCCTGGGCTGTCGGCGTTGCCGTCACCTTCATCCCCGTTCTCCTGCCCTCCATCAACTGCGTCGTCGTGGCTTTCCTCGTGAAGGTCATCTTCAACAAGGTCGGCAAGAAGCAGTAAATCCATCGGCCCCACAGCGGGCCGTGCCTCCCGCGGGAGCATCCTTCGGGATGCTCCCGTTTGAAATATCCCACCGTCACGGAAAGGAGCGCGCTGCATGATAACGATAAAAAAAGCGGCTTCCCTAACCGGACTGAGCGTGAAAGCTATCCGACTCTACGAAAGCCGCGGCCTTCTGCCGAAGCCGGAGCGCACCGACGCCGGATACCGGATGTATTCGGAATCGGACATCGCGCGTCTGCAGCAGATCCGTTATTTCCGCGAGATGAAATTCCCCCTGACGGAAATCGCCGCGCTGCTCGACGCATCCACCGAAGAAGTGCAGAAAGCCATGATCCGCCAGCAGGCGGAGGTGGACCGCACACTGGAAGAGTATAAGCGCGCGCAGATGCTCTTGCAGTCTCTCCTGCCGGAGGATATCGATGCCGCGGCGCTTTCCTCCGCGCCGGATGTGTGCCGTCCGGCCATCGTCGCGATCGATCTTCAGAACGACATTCTCGAAGGCGGCGCGCTTGCCTGCGGGCGCATCCATCTCATTCTTCCGCAGCTCAAAAAGCTCTTTGCCCGCGCGCGGCAGATGGGCGTTCCGGTCATTTACGTCTGCGACCGGCATTATAAGAACGATCCGGAGCTGCAGCTCTGGAACAATCATATGATGGCCGGCTCCTACGGCGTGCAGATCATCGACGAAGTAAAGCCCGATCCGGCCGACTTCGTTGTTTACAAAAACCGGTTCAACGGCTTCGTCAACACGACGCTCGAAAAAAAGCTCCGCCAGATGCAGATCAACACTGTCATCATGGCGGGCTGGCGCTCGGACGTGTGCGTGGCGCAGACGGCGATCGAAGCGTTTTACCGCGGCTTCCGCGTCGCTGTTGCGGACGACGGCGTAAACTCCACCACCGAGGCGGAGCACCGGCAGGGAATGCAGCTTCTCGCGATCAACTACAACTTTGACTTTTACCCGTGCGAAACGATCCTCGAAAACCTGCTGCAGCAGGAGTGAACGCACGTCCTTATTTGATTTAAGTAAACCCATACAAAATGGAGGAAAAATACTATGGCCAGATATTGGGAGTGGGACGCTCCTTTCACGATCCACCCGGAAGAGACCGCCCTGCTGATCATTGATATGCAGACCGGCTTCACGCAGCCCGACGGTCCGCTCTACACGCCGCAGTCCGCCGAGCAGCTGCCCACCATCGCCGATCTCAAAAAGTTCTGCAACGAAAAGGGCATCCCCGTGTTTATGTCCATCTTCGCGCAGGATGTGGATTTCCACAACGATCATTACTGGTTCCGCAATAAGCAGCGCGGTCTTCTCACCGAGGACGGCGACGTCAAGTTCAAGCCCGGCTCCCCGGAGTGCCAGATCGATCCGGCGCTTGCGCCCGTCGAAGGCGACACCGTATTTCCGAAGTACACCTACTCCTGCTTCTCCCACACGGAGCTCGAAACGTGGCTGAAGAAAAAGCGCATCCGCACGCTTATCATCTGCGGTACGGTGACGAACTGGTGCGTGGACAGCACGATCCGCGAGGCCTATCATAAGGACTACAACGTTGTCGCCGTGGCCGACGGCATCAGCTCCTACGACCACTGCGGCCGCACGGCGAACGACTGGAACACCGCCATGTTTGATCTCTGGGCGGAAATGTTCGGCCGCGTGATGACTGCCGAGCAGGTCAAATCCGAGATCGTAGCCGCCTCGGGCAAGTGACCCATACATTTTAAATACCTACCCTCTCTCATTCTCTCTTTTTGCCCCGCCGGAAACGGCGGGGTTTTTATATTGCTTGCAATTTGGAGCGAAACAGGGTACTATCTTTCCGAATAGAGATCACATCGGAGGAAATAACATGAAACTCACTCTCTGCGCGCCGTGTCTGTTCGGGCTGGAAGGTCCGCTCGGCAACGAGCTGCGCCATATGGATATGGAAAATGTTGCGCCGGAAAACGGGCGCGTATACTTCACCGGCGACGAGAGCGCCGTCGCGCGCGCGAACATCCGCTCGCGCTTTGCCGAGCGCGTTCTGATCGTCCTCGGCCGGTTCCCGGCGCGCACCTTCGACGAGCTCTTCGAGGGTGTGCGCGCGCTGCCGTGGGAGGCTTTCATCCCCGCGGACGGCGCGTTCCCCGTCAAGGGCTGGGCGCTTGAGAGCGCGCTCCACTCCGTGCCGGACTGCCAGAAAATCGTGAAAAAGGCCGTTGTCGAACGGCTCAAGAGCGTGTACGGTCTCTCGTGGTTCTCCGAAGAGGGCGAGAGCTTCCCCATCCAGTTCGCTATTATGAAGGACGAGGCCGCGCTCTATATTGATACGAGCGGCACGGGGCTCCATAAGCGCGGCTACCGCCCGGCGCAGGTCGCGGCTCCGCTGCGTGAAACGCTCGCCGCCGCCATCGTGGACATTGCGCGCTACCGCGGCCGCGGTGATTTCTGCGACCCCTTCTGCGGCAGCGGCACGATCGCCATTGAAGCCGCGCTCGCGGCGCTCAACCGCGCGCCGGGGCTGAACCGCGAGTTTGCCGCCGAAACGTGGCGCTGCCTGCCGCGCGGCATATGGCAGGCGGAGCGGAATCTTGCCCGCAGCCGCGAATATTCCGGCGACTATCACATCTTCGCCTCCGACATTGACCCGCGCGCCGTCGCTCTCGCGCGCGAGAACGCCCGCCGCGCCGGGGTGGAGAAGTACATTGACTTCTCCGTGGCCGACGCAAGAGATTTCTCTCGCAAAACGGAGAACGGCACGCTCTGCACCAACCCGCCCTACGGCGAGCGCCTGCTCGAAAAAGAGGCGGCGGTCGAGCTCATGCGCGCGTTCGGCAAAACGATGCGCGAAACGGAAAACTGGAAGACGTACGTGATCTCCTCGCTTGAGAATTTTGAAAATGTCTACGGCAAGCGCGCCGACAAGCGGCGGAGACTTTATAACGGCATGATCCCCTGCCAGCTTTATATGTACCTCTAATATACCGTTTCCCGCAATATGTGAATTATTTTTTAAAACAGCACATTCCCTCTTGCATTTGCAGAGGGCGTGTGCTATTTTATAGACATGGGTTAGCACTCGGAGTCATTGAGTGCTAAATCAACAAAATAAAAATTAAAATGATCATAGGAGGCAGAAACCATGAATCTCAAACCGTTGGCGGATCGCGTTGTCCTCAAGCGGACGGAAGCCGAGGAAAAGACCAAGGGCGGCATCATCCTCACGAGCGCGGCGCAGGAGAAGCCGGAAGTTTACGAAGTCATCGTCGTCGGCCCCGGCGGAATGGTGGACGGCAACGAAGTGAAGATGGAAGTTAAGGCGGGCGACAAGGTCATCGCCGGCAAGTACAGCGGAACCAGCGTCAAGCTCGACGGCGAGGAATACACCATCGTCCGTCAGAGCGACATTCTGGCGATCGTAGAGTAATTTCAGGAGGACGAATATATTATGGCTAAGAATCTGGTTTATGGCGCGGAAGCCCGCAAGGCTCTGCAGACCGGCGTTGACAAGCTCGCCGACACCGTGAAGATCACGCTCGGACCCAAGGGCCGCAACGTTGTTCTCGATAAGAAATTCGGCACCCCGCTCATCACGAACGACGGCGTGACCATCGCCAAGGAGATCGAGCTCGCCGATCCCGCCGAGAACATGGGCGCGCAGCTCATCCGCGAAGTCGCCACCAAGACGAACGACGTCGCCGGCGACGGCACCACGAGCGCGACCGTTCTCGCCCAGGCCATCATCCGTGAGGGTCTGAAGAACCTCGCCGCCGGCGCCAACCCGATGGTCCTCCGCCGCGGCATCGCCAAGGCGACCGAGGCCGCCGTCAGCGAGATCAAGACCGCGTCCCAGCCCGTGAGCGGCACGAAGGACATCGCCCGCGTCGGCACCATTTCCTCCGGCGACGAGCAGATCGGTACCCTGATCGCCGAGGCTATGGAGAAGGTCGGTCAGAACGGCGTCATCACCGTGGAAGAGTCCAAGACCGCACAGACCTATTCCGAGGTCGTCGAGGGCATGCAGTTTGACCGCGGCTACGTCTCCCCCTACATGGTCACCGATTCCGAGAAGATGGAAGCCGTCATCGACGACGCCTACATCCTCATCACCGATAAGAAGATCTCCAACATTCAGGAGATCCTGCCCCTGCTCGAGCAGATCGTGAAGGCCGGCAAGAAGCTCGTCATCATCGCCGACGAGGTCGAGGGCGAAGCGCTCGCCACCATCCTTCTCAACAAGCTGCGCGGCACCTTCACCTGCGTGTGCGTCAAGGCCCCGGCCTTCGGCGACCGCCGCAAGGAGACCATGCAGGATATCGCCGTTCTGACCGGCGGTCAGGTCGTCTCCGGCGACTACGGCATGGAGCTCAAGGACGCCACGTTCGATATGCTCGGCCGTGCGCGCCAGGTCAAGGTCTCCAAGGAAAACACCATCATCGTCGGCGGCGCCGGCACGAAGGAAGCCATCGCCGACCGCGTGGCGCAGATCAAGAACCAGTACGAAGTTTCCACCTCCGACTACGACCGTGAGAAGCTCATGGAGCGTCTGGCCCGTCTGAGCGGCGGCGTTGCCGTCATCAAGGTCGGCGCGGCTACCGAGGCCGAAATGAAGGAGAAGAAGCTCCGCGTCGAAGACGCTCTCAACGCGACGAAGGCCGCCGTTGAGGAAGGCATCGTCGCCGGCGGCGGCACGGCTTACGTGCAGGCCGGCATCGCTGCCGAGAAGGTCGTCACCGAGCTCGATGGCGACGAGAAGACGGGCGCTGCCATCGTTGCGAAGGCTCTGCAGGCTCCGCTGATGCAGATCGCCGCGAACGCCGGTCTCGAGGGTGCCGTGATCCTCAATCAGGTCCGCGGCTCCGAGATCCCCGGCTACGGCTTTGACGCCGCGAAGGAAGAGTACTGCGATATGATCGCCGCCGGTATCGTCGATCCGACCAAGGTCTGCCGCAGCGCGCTGGAGAACGCCGCCTCCGTCGCCTCCACCGTCCTCACCACCGAGGCGATGGTCGTGAGCATCCCCGAACCCCCCGCGCCGGCTCCCGCCGCGCCGGACATGGGCGGTATGTACTAAATCATCCCCGCATATCCGTATAAAACGCACAAGCCCTCCGGCATCCGAAACGGATGCCGGAGGGCTTTCCTTTTTTCAGGCTTCGTCCGCTTCTTCGTATGCGGCGATGGCTTTCAGGAACGCTTCGCCGTAGCGCGCGGCTTTTATCTCGCCGACGCCGGAGACCTCCAGAAAATCCTCCGTCGTGCGCGGGGCTTTCGCCGCCATGTCCGCGAGCGTCGCGTTGGAGAATACAACATAGGCAGGCACGCCCTCCGCCGCGGCGAGGCGCGTGCGCTCCGCCTTGAGCGCCGCGAAGAGATCGTCCGTGCCGGTCGTCGGGGCGGATGCCGCCGCGCTCTTCCGGCAGCGTTTTTTCTCTCCGCTCTGCGCCGCCGGCTCAAGGTGCACCGGCATGGCGACCTTCTCACCGCCGAACAGCACGCCGTTGGCGGCCGCCGTCGGTTCCAGCGTGAAGTGCTGCGCGTTCGTGCGCAGATACCCCGCTTCTTCCAAGCGGTCTATCATGGCGAGCACCTTTTCCGCGGAGAGCTTCCGCATCAGGCCATACGTTGAGAGCCTGTCCAGCCCGAGCTGCAGAAGACGCCGGTCGCGGCTGCCGCGCAGCGTCTGGACGATCAGCGTTTTTCCGACATAGTATCCGAGCGTTTCGCGCACGCGCACAACGCACGAGAGGATCATCTGCGCCGATATCGTGATGTCCTCAAGCCGGTACGTTCTCCGGCAGTTTCCGCAGTTTCCGCATTCCTCGGCGTGCGGCTGCCCGAAATAGTCGAGAATGTACCCTCGCAGGCAGCGCGTCGTTTTGCAGTAGCCGGTCATGATCTTCAGCCGCTCATAGTCGCGGCGGCGCAGCTCTTCCCGCTCTGCGTCGCCAAGCTCCTCCCCGCCGCTCTGGATGAGGAATTTTGCCGTCTCCACATCGCCCGCGGAGTAGAGCAAAATGCAGTCTGCAGCCTCGCCGTCGCGTCCGGCGCGCCCCGCCTCCTGATAATACGCTTCGAGGCTTTTCGGCATGTTGTAGTGGATCACGAAATTCACATTGGATTTATCGATGCCCATGCCGAAGGCATTCGTCGCAACGATCACGTTTTTCCGGTCGAACTGAAAATCGTCCTGGCTTGCGCGGCGCTCGCCGTCCTCCATTCCGGCGTGATAACAGACCGCGGCGACGCCGCGGCTGCACAGCGTCCGGCAAACGCGCTCGGCGGCGGCGCGCGTGGCGCAGTAAACGATGCCTGTCTTGTCCCGCCGCGTCCGCAGAAGATCGAGCAGCGCGGACATTTTGTTTTTCGGGCGCTGCACGTCAAAGAAGAGGTTCGGGCGGTCGAAACCCGTGACGCAGCGGACGGGGTCATGCAGTTCAAGCAGACGGACAATGTCCTGCTGCACCTCCGCCGTGGCGGTCGCGGTGAGCGCCGTCACCGGCGGGCGCTGCGGCAGCGAGGCGACAAAGTCCGGTATGCTCCGGTAGCTTGGACGGAAGTCCTGCCCCCATTGGGAGATGCAGTGCGCCTCGTCCACGGCCACAAGCGAGACCGTCACCGCCTGCATGAGTGCGGCGAAGCCCTCCGTTTCCAGCCGTTCCGGCGCGACATACAGCAGCTTGTATGCCCCCTCCCGTGCACGGCGGTACACAAGACGCAGCTGCTCAGCGGTGAGCGAGCTGTTGATGTACGCGGCGCTGATCCCTGCGTTTTTGAGCGCCGCCACCTGATCCTTCATCAGGGAGATCAGCGGCGATATGACGATCGTAATGCCGCCGAGAAGCAGCGCGGGGATCTGGTAGCACAGGGATTTCCCGCCGCCGGTCGGCATGATGCCAAGCGCATCCCGGCCGGACAAAACGGCGTCGACAAGCTTCTCCTGCCCCTGCCGGAAACGGCTGTGGCCGAAGCAGTGCTTCAGCACCTCGTATTTATCCATCGTCCGTTCCTCCCGCTCAACGTTCTGCCATAATTATACGTCCTGCCCGGAGATTTTCCAATGTCTTTTTGCAGAATACCGTGTGCGGTCTTTTCCCGCCGGAAAAGGCTTTTTTCCTTTGTTCGAATATGGTATAATCGGTCGAAAGGGTTTGATTCAGTTCGATAAAGAAAGGAAAGAGACATATGGCGTACTATCGTCTGCCGGAAAAGGAGCTTCGCGCTTACTGCGAAGCCGTTATGGGCAAATACGGATTCAACGAAAAACAGAGCCGCGATATTGCCGACATTCTGCTCACCGCCGATCTGCAGGGACTGGAATCCCACGGCGTGCAGCGTCTGATCCGCTACCACCGCGGTGTGAAAAGCGGCGTGATCCGCCCGGACGCCGTGCCGGAGGTCGTGCATGAAACGCCGCTCTCCGTCGTGCTCGACGCGCACAGCGCCATGGGCCAGATCGCCGCCGTGGACGCGATGGAGCGCGCCATTGCCAAGGCGAAGCAGTACGGCTTCGGCGCGGCGGTCGTGCGCAACTCCAACCACTTCGGCGTCGGCGGCTATTATGCCATGATGGCCGAGCGTGAGGACATGCTCGGCATGTGCTTTACGAATACGCAGGCCATCTGCGTGCCGACGTTCGGCCGCGAGGTCATGCTCGGCACAAACCCCATCGCCTTTGCCATGCCCGCCGATCCCATTCCCATGCTGTACGACGTGGCGACCACGGTCGTGCCGCGCGGCAAGCTGGAGGTCTATGCCAAGCAGGGCAAGCCCATGCCGCTCGGCTGGGCCGTCGATGAAAACGGTAAGGACACCTCCGACGCCAAGCGCGTCATCGACAACATCAACTCCAAGGCGGGCGGCGGCATTCTCCCGCTCGGCGGCTCCAGCCCCGCGACCGGCTCGCACAAGGGCTACGGTCTCGCGCTGATCGTAGAAATCCTCTCCTCGATCATCGCGGGCGGCGCTACGTCCAACTATGTGAGCAAGAACGGCCTCGGCGACACATCGCAGAGCTTCTTTGCGCTCGATTACGGCATGTTCGGCGACAAGGCCGCGATGCGCGAGAGCCTTTCGACGCTTCTGCAGGAGCTGCGTGACAGCGCCAAGGCCGAAGGCCGCACCCGCATTTACACCTCCGGCGAAATGGAGGTCGACTCCCGCAATGAAAAGCTCAAAAACGGCATCCCCGTCAACGACTCCACGCTCGCGGAGCTTCGCACCGTCGGCGGCGAGCTCGGACTCGATTTTGACGCCATGGTGAGCGTTAAGGCTGCCGAGTGAACGTAAAAAAGCGCCGTGATATGCGGCTGCGTGAGTTTGACTATTCCCTGCCCGGCGCTTATTTTCTGACGGTATGCACCAAAAGCCGGCGGCAAATCCTTTCAACCATCCACGAAGGATGTACGATTCTTTCAGCTGTCGGCCGCATTTGTGAAACGCAGCTTTTGCTTCTGGAGGAACGATATCCCGTAAGAATTGAACGTCATGTGATCATGCCGAATCACGTTCATATGCTGCTCTCTCTTTATCGGGCGGAGCAGAGCCCCGCCCCTACAATATCTGATGTCCTATGCTCGTGGAAATCCGTCACGACCAAATTGGTTAATACAGAAATGCATACGCCGGGAAACGTGGTATGGCAGCGGTCATTTTACGATCATGTAGTACGAAATGAAGATGATTTTCGGGACGTATGGCAGTACATCGACAATAATCCGAAAAAATGGGAGCTTGACCGCTTTTATTCTCTGTAGGGGCGGGGCTCTGCTCCGCCCCTACCAGCGGGACAGTTTACCGGAGGAAAAGCGAAAAAGCCGCAGACCGGGCGCAAAATACCGGCAATTTCTGTTGACAACGGCAGCGCGACGTGATAAAATACACAAGCTGCCAAGAAATCGGCAGAAGCTGCTGGCATAGCTCAGTCGGTAGAGCAGCTGATTCGTAATCAGCAGGTCGTGTGTTCGAGTCACATTGCCAGCTCCAAAAAAGCCTGTAATCTCAAGGATTACAGGCTTTTTTCCTTACTCAGAGATCTCTTTCCGTGCATCAGACGCCCCCAAACGCCCCTATAGCAGTTTTTCCCAAAAAAAGCGCAAAAGCCGCCGGAGAAAATGTAGATGTCCATAAAACAGCATCAGTCCCGGCAGTAATGTCTGCCGGGATT
>ENA-UONT01001474-UONT01001474.1-human-gut-metagenome-genome-assembly--contig:-CS20-NODE-1474-length-19944-cov-5.283373_pt1 | contig 19944 bp, 27 predicted proteins | sample MGYA00242459_ERZ724006 | MGnify/ENA metagenome assembly ERZ724006 | reverse complement strand
AGAAAAAGAAGCGTAGATTACAGCGTTCTGTTTCTCGAAAAAATAAAAAATCTAATAGAAATAGTAAACAAAGTTGTAATGCAATTAAAGCTAAAAAGAAGTTTCTAAAAGCAAGTCACAAACTAACAAATATTCGTCATAACTATTTACATCAAATTACATCTTCAATTGTAAAGCGAGAACCAAGTTTTATTTGTATTGAAGATTTGAACGTAAACGGAATGATGAAGAACCGCCACTTATCTAAAGCAGTACAACAACAATGTTTTTATGAGTTTAGACGGCAGATAGAATATAAAGCGAAATGGAATAACATTAAAATTGTTGTTGCTGATAGGTTCTATCCAAGTTCTAAAACTTGTTATTGTTGTGGTAATATCAAGAAAGATTTGAAGTTATCAGACCGCATTTATAAATGTGAGTGTTGTGGCAATGTCATTGATAGAGATTACCAAGCGGCTTTGAATCTTCAAAGATATGGTGAGAACTTTGTAAAATAGCACTTAAAAGTTATTGCAAAGATGTACCGATACGTTAGTCGGGAATTTACGCCTATGGAGAGTACAAGAACTTGTGAGTAGATTTATCGAAAGCATACTCTATGAAATAGGAAAGGAACATAAGAGTTTTTAACTTTTTATAAGTTTTCTGTAACGGTCGTGATATAATGTTTAAGTGAACAAAAGGAGGTAAGTATCATGGGTTATCAGTATGACCATAGCAAGGACTATGAATCTTGGCTTTATGAATATGATTGCTCTAAAAAGCATTCAACAAAATAACATACTGAGGGCAATATGCCCTCGATATATGGTTCGGTACGCTAAAGGAAAACGATGCGGCTCATAACCGCAGATTGTGATGTCAGGATTCACCCGAACCACCAGCCCAAAAGGGCTAAAACAAAAACCAAAATAAGCGAAAGGACGCGATACCAATGCAGTTTGGAAACAAACTAACAAAAAGTTTCGCTACCGTAGTGATGGTTGGTGTATGTCTTTCTACATCGGCTTTTGCTTCAAGCCAGACGAGTGCGGAGATTAAATCCAATCTCGATGAAGCAATCACAATGCGAAACACTGCTCACCAGCTTGCTGAATGTGCAAGAACATTGGGAGCAGAAGAGGACGATTACATTATTCTTCATGCCAAGGATAAGTGGGATGAACATAATGAAACCGTAGTAGCACTAACAGAAGATTATAACAAGGCTCTCAAGGCTGAACGCGAAGCAGAAGCAAAGCGCAAGGCTGAAGAAGAAGCTAAGAAGAAGGCTCAAGAGAACTCTTTAATTAACAAGGGAACTTTTCGCATTAGCTTCTACACAGGTTCACTCGATGAAGGAGGGTGTTGGACAGCTATTGGTACACGAGTATCTCCGTGGTACACCGTAGCGGTTGACCCTTCTGTTATTCCACTCGGTACAAAGCTAAAAATTGAAGGCTTTAGTGGCACTTTTGTGGCACAAGATACGGGGTCTGCAATTTATGGCAATCGTCTTGACCTCGCTGTAAGTTCTAAAAGCGAAGCTAACAATTTGGGTATTCAATACCGCAAGGTTTATATCGTAAAGTAATGTAGTTTATAACGCCAAGGGTAAAAAATTCCCTTGGCGTTATATTAAAGGAGTATGATATGAGAAACAATCAAACAGGACAATTTGAACCGATTGATTATATCGGGCAAATTTTTAACGGAAGAAAATTATCAAAAGAATCCCAAATGCGACTCATAATCATACTTCAAAGTACATTGCCAAATGTGTAATTTGCGGTAAACAAGTTACAAGGTCTATGTATACGCTAAAGCATGGAGCGCCTTGCGATTGTCAAAATGTGAGCATACATGAGCAACGTATAGGCGAAATTTATGGATGTATGAAAATTATTGAAGTTTTACCCCATGTTAAAGACAAACAGAGAAAATATCTTTGTGAGTGTATTTATTGTGGAGAACAAAGTAAATATACCGTAAGCGATTTGAAAGAATTAAAATCGTTGCGATGTTTTCACATCAATAATAATCGTCACAGAGCGCGAGATTATACATGGAAATTTCCACGACTCGGAGGAATATATCGAGGAATGTTTATTCGTTGCTATAATAAGAAAGCGGCGGGTAAGAATTGGAAATACTATGGCGGGAAAGGTATTGAAGTTTGTAAAGAATGGCAAGAGTTTCCCGAAAAATTTCAAGAATGGGCGTTGACTCATGGTTATCAAGATAATTTAACGATTGACCGTATTGATTCCAATAAAAACTACTGTCCTGAGAATTGCCAGTGGGTTACTTTAGCAGAAAACGTCAAACGCGCAGGAGAAACAACTCTTGAAGTTAATGGTATAATAAAGAATCTTAGCGAATGGAGTAAATATATTCACCAAGATGAGCAAAGAGTAGGGTATTATTATCGTACTTACGGAGAAGAATATGCAATTCAATATATTAAAGATATAATGAATATTGGATATAATTCTCAAAATACAAATTTTCATTTTTTAACAATAAACGGTATTGTTAAAAGTCTATCAGATTGGGCGAGAGAAATAAATATTTCTCCTGACACTTTAAGCGCGTATTGTACTCACAATGGTGATGAAGAAACTATTCGTCATATACAAGAAATATTAACATATGGGTATGATAAATACGCTGTTGGTTGTCCTTTTGTAGTTGACGGTGTTTCACATTCAAATAAAGAATGGACTAAAATTTTAGGACTACCAAAAGGTAGACTGACAAAATTAAAATCAAAGCATGGTTATGATGCAGTTGTTGATTTTATTCGAGAAAAATTAAAAGAATAAGAAAATTGTTCTTGACAAATATAAATAAATATGTTATAATATTACTATCAAAGAACGAAAGGAACGAAACGAAAATGGCAAAGAATAACCGCCGAGCAAAGGAAAACGAAAAGAAGAACAAGCCTATGACCGAGAAGCAGAAGTATGACCTTGCAGTGCAGAATATGCTTGAGGACGCAAATCATAATCTTCTGCCGAAGTTCAAGCGATAACTTTTAAGCATAACAAACATAAGTAAATAGCAGGGAATGAGATTTTTTCTCCTTCTTTTGACACACCTTCTTTCTAACTCATTCCCTGTTATCATATGCGGATGTAGTTCAATGGTAGAATTTCAGTTTCCCAAACTGATGACGCGGGTTCAATTCCCGTCATTCGCTCCATTTTATCTCAAACTAAAGGAAACAACTGTTATGAGCAAGCCAATTATCAAATTAAATACTGAGCAGAAGAAATTAGTCGAAGATAATCACGATTTAATCTACGGTTTCTTGACAAAGTATAAACTTGACTTCAACACATGGTATGATGTTTGTGCTATTGGTTTGTGCAAGGCTGGTGTGGCTTATGATGGCAGTAACCGCTTTAGTATACTTGCTTATCACTGTATGCACAATGAAGTAAAAAAGACAAAGCGCACGCAGTTAGCAAAGAAGCGCAATGACAGTCGTGTTATTTCATTGAACAGCGAAGTTAAAACCGTCTATAATGAAGATGTACCGCTTGAAGCTGTTATTGACAGTGGTGCAAAGAATGAAGAATATATCGTTGGCAAAGATTGGGCTTATTGGTTTATTGAGTACGCTTCAACTGCTATGCTTAAAGTCCTATATGCAAAGCTGACAGAATGTAAAACGTGTCAAGAAGTGGCTGATAAGTTAGATGTTTCTAAAGAAATGGTAAATAAGTAAATACGAATTTTGCAGAAACACTACAGAGAAGGCACTCGCCCTTATTGTCGTATGAGATACGACTCCAAGAAAGAGCGAGAAGAAATGAAAAATAAAGTTAAAAAAGCACTTGACAACTTAGTTGTTATGTGATATAATACTAAAGTAATCAGAAAGGAAGTAAAACCAATGGGCGTTAAGAGCAATATCAAGCATTTTTTCAGAGGTTTGTATGAAGCAAACCTTGAGATGCAGAAGAATATGCGCGGTGTAGACCGTTACAATCTGCGATAAGTGATGGGGCGTATGCCCCAATCAAATCTACCATTAGCTCAGTCGGCAGAGCACTTGACTTTTAATCAAGAAGTCCGCAGTTCGAGCCTGCGATGGTAGACCAATGCCTTCCGTACAAGGTAAATTTTATTGTCCGTGAGCAAAAACTCCACTCACACACATCGTCTGGTACGGCAGACAAACAATTCAATAGACACGCTCAAACGTGTCGGCATACAATTTAATTTCTCTCCTGCGACCCGTCATCGTAGGAGAAATATAGCGGTGTAGCCAAGCGGTAAGGCAATGGACTTTGACTCCATGATTTCGTGCGTCCGAATCGCACCATCGCTACCAGTGTTCCCCGTTTGTTAAGTTCACGCTTATTGCGGTTTAACCCATGACTGTACTGCGATTCCCAGTGGAAAACAAGTCAAGTGCGCATGACGTACCTTTGGGTCGCGGGGCGATTTGCGCTATTAGTTTAACGGTAAGAACCTCAGTTTTCCAAACTGAAGATGGCGTTTCGATTACGCCATAGCGCTCCATATGCAAGACTGATGTAATTGTTAGCATGACAGTCTCCAAAACTGTTCGTTTAGGTTAAAGTCCTAAGTCTTGTGCCACCCATATCGTGCCATAAGAAAGGCATTTGCCTTTCATGATTTTCACCTCCATTTTAATTCCCACCCTCATACCTGCCGAGGGTGGGAAATTCTTTTCTGATTTTTTGAAAAAAACCTATTGACTTTTGGCTTGCGCCGTGTTACAATACATACATCAAGAACGAAGGAGAGATTTCAAATGACTAACATTAACGAGTATTACAAGGCTTCTTTGGTAGCTGATAAGAAGTCCGAAAACACCATCAAGAACTATCTACTTTATGTAGGTAAGATGCTGGCATTCGTTAATAAGCCTGTCGAAGAAATCTCTTTCCTCGACTTGACTGCGTGGAAAGCGTCTATCAGCAATCTGTCTACCGCATCCATGAACATTCAGATTAGCGCAGTTAGAAATTACTTCAAATTTCTGACTTCTGCCAAGGTTATCAATGAAAATCCTGCTCTTGACCTTACTTCTCCTAAGATTAAGAATAAGGAAAAGCATTATATCTCCGCAGAAGATGTAAGCAAGATGCTTCACAACTGCAAAAAGTTCAGAGATATTGCAGTTATTGCTCTGTATTGCTCTACTGGACTTCGTTTTAGTGAACTGACTTCCATCACTTTTGAGGACTACAATAACATGATTGACAATCAGATTGTTATTCTCGGTAAGGGTGCGAAGGAACGCACGATTTACGTCAACGAACAGGCAAAGGAAAGCATTGATAACTATATCAAGTTTGAGCGTGCAGACGGTGAGTATTTGTTCACTTCTGAGCGTGGCGAACATCTTGATAATAGCAATCTTAACAAGATGCTGAAGCTGACTGCAAAGCGTGCTGGCATTCCGTTTTGGAATGAAATCACTAATCATGCGCTTAGAGCGGGAGCGGCTACTATTGCTAATGCTAATGGCGTAGGTGTAGCAACTATTAGTGCAATGTTGGGGCATAATTCTATCGCTACCACTACTCGTTACATTAAGCATGAACAGAATCAGATTAACGAAGCTATTAAGGGACTGGTGTTCTAATGAAATTTTTTGATGTTTACGAAAATTGGTGTGACGATACGTTGCTTAGAGTTTATCCACGCAAAAACAATACAGACAACAAAACGGAGGTAAAAACAATGATTAAGAACAAAGCACCTTATGAAATTAACGGCAGTTATATGCTGACAATTAGCGGCAACGAGACTACTATCACTCCTGTTGGCTTTGAAGATGCGGTGCATTTCTACGGGAAAAACCGCGATAAGAGTAAGAGTTACAAGTGCCATCCAGACGATAAGTTTGACGCTGGTTGGGTACTAAACGATTACCTTGAGCATAAGAACGAGATTCTGGTTACTGATGAGGTAACAGTAGCAGACCACGGTTGGTGTTACCCAACGGCTCGTGATTGGATTGTTACGTTTGCCAATGCACAGCGCGACTTAGGTAATACAAAGTTGGCAAATGATATTCTTCTTGACTGGGGCGGGAGACTGTCAAATTATGATTCTGGCACATTTCGTGTTGTTGATTCCGCTGTTTTTGAACAGACTAAGGAAGTCTATCTAATTGTTAATGAACAGAACAAGAAGTATTTTCTTATTGACCGAAAGGGTCTAAAGAAGGTGCAGTAATGGACGATTTTCAGACTGTACTAAAGGAAGAACTAACCAAGCGTTTCACCGAACAGCGTAACATTGGTATTCTTATTGGCTATTGTGCGGCGATGATTGCTTCTAAGCGCATCGCCAACAAGATGAATAAGAAGGACGCTATTGAGTATTTCAACGCTGAAGCTGAACGTATTCAGAAGAAGCTAAGCATGGATAGCAAGACGCTTGAAGCGATGGATTCTATTGAAGATATTATCGCAAACAAGAAATAATCGGGTTTAACCCGCTTATAATATTTATTTTCATTTATTTAATAAGGAGATTTTTACCTATGAACACATCACTTAATAAGACTGATTTTGTATTTGCTTGTGTGGGAACTGTAAGCGAGTTAAAACTTGAACTGGTTGACGGTACGCAGAAGATTAACCACGGTCAGGAAACTGTACCATGTCAGGTAGTCCGTGGCACTGTAGCAATTAAGACTAATAATCTGATTACTACCCTTCGAGCATACTTTCCTTCTGTCGGCTTTGATGGTAGTGAAGCGCGTCAGTGGGGCATGGCACAGTCTATGCTTGAGTGGAATCCGATGATTAACGGCAATTCTAACATTCCTGCTACTCGCGTCCGCATTAAGGGCGAGATTCAGCCGAACGATTATCCTTCTTACAAGGAAAAGAAGGCAGGTTATTCTCTGCGTTACAACATTCGTTCTGCGTCTACTAACGTACCAGACGATGTAGAGGATTTCTTCAATATCAATCTGAAGAACGGCTTTGTAACTAAGGTTGCTCCCGAGATAGTAAACGATGAGGAAACAGGTCGAGCACTGATTAAGATGCTTGGCGTTACTTATAATGGCGAGGTATTCCCGATTGAGATTACCACCGATGAAGATGCTGGCGAACTTATCCTTGAAGGCGACAGCGATTTTGACGCTTTTGAGCCAGCACAGACCCGTTCTAATCTAAAGATGGAACTTGTTAATGCTATGGGTCAGCAGGTCGAAGTTAAGAAGCCTACCAAGGGTCGTGTTATTGGTAAGAAGGCTCGTACTGGCGATGACCCGTCCGAGAACAATAACTCTATGTATCGTAGCATTATGGTTCTGCGTGAGATTGACCCAATGCAGGTTGAAGAGCCAGAAGAAAAGACCTATACTGATGAAGAGGGCAATGAAGTCGCTATTGATACCATGTGGCTTGACCCAGAAACCATTAAGGCGGCTCTAAAGGTTCGCAAGGAAAAGGTTGAAGCACTTGAAGCTGAAGCAATCAAGGGTAAGCCACAGCAGAATAGCGCTCCTACCTCTGGTAATTCTGCATTCAACAGTAGCAAGGCTCGTGCCAAGGCAAAGGCAACTGCGTCCGCTCAAAAGAAGAAGCCGATTGCTGACCCAGTACCAGATGGCGACCCATACGACATCGACAACATTGACTTTTAATCAAGGGGTGGATTCCAATGGCTAAAATTGACATTTTCGCGCCACAAGAGAAGAGCATGGTTTCTTCTCTTGCTGGTGTTAAGATTACTATTGCGGGTAGTAGCGATGGTGGTAAGACATTCCAAGCAACACGTTTTCCAAAGCCACTACTACTAATGGCTGAATCAGGCGGTGCGGCTCGTCCTGTGCCGAAGTTCCCTGTTCCAGATTGGCAGACGTTTACCACCATTGTTAAGCAACTGGTAGCTGACCCAACTAAGACGTTGGAAGTTTACCAGACTATTATCATTGACACTACCGAAGAACTTGTAGCACGCGCTGAAGAAGCGGTAGCAAGACGCTTTGGCGTTACTGAGGTTGGCATGGTACAGTCTGCCGACCCAAAGAACAATCCAAACGGTTATTCTGTCGCTCGTGCAATGTTTAAGCAACAGATTAACCTACTAACTTCCATCGGTCTAACGGTTATTTTCATTACTCACGTTGAGCAAGTAGAAGTAACTGACCCCTTTACTGGCGAAAAGTATACTAAGACTTATCCTTACAATTACTCCAAGGAAAAGGGCAGTACACGTTTTGTTATCAATCTGTGCGATTTCGTAATTACTACTGTGCCAATGGGCGTTGACCCAGAAACGCAAAAGACCATTTACTCTAAGGCAATCTGTAAGGAAACACACACAGTATTCGCACGTTCTCGCTTTACACAGATGCAGACTTATATTGAGAAGTTTACTGCGGAAAATCTGATTGAAGCGATTGAAACCGCTATCAAGAAGGAAGCAGAAAACGAAGGCGCTGGTCTGGTAGATTACAAGAATGTAGACTTCAACTTCACCAAGGAAGATTATATCTCTATGATTCAGCCGTATTTTATCAAGCTACACAAGCTATATCCTGATTATGTTCAGCAAGTTGTAGCCGATAATCTGGGCGAAGGTCGTAAGGTATCTACCGCTACTGATGATGAGATTCAAGAACTGGCGAATATCTATTCTGATTTCACATCTTTCTGCTGTGACCGAGGAATTGTTGTAGAAGATTAAAAATTTTTCTTGACAAACCGACAAATATGTGATAGAATAAGACCGTAGTTAGATATAGCTACGGTCTTTGTATTGGAGGTGAACAAATGACTTGTGACGTATGTGGGGCAGACATCCCCAGAGGTCAGCGATATAATGGTAAGCGTTATAAAACGAACCATTTTTGCAGTCAAGATTGCTATGACGCATACTTACTTGCCAAGGCAGAAGAACGTCAAATTCAAGACGAAACCAAAGCAAGAGCGCGTGAAGAAAAAGCACGACAAAAGCGTGAAGAAAAGCAACGCCAAAAAGATATGCGAGATAATGGCGATGGCGAATATCGCAAGTTCTTAGATTTGCTTAACGCAACATATCCAGAAGATTGTCGTAACTTTCCATTGTGGCAACGTCAAGCCAGCAACTATATGGAGAAATTTGGTCTTGACTATTCTCAGCTTCGTGGTATAATAGTATATGCGTTGATGTACGACAATCATCAATTAGACCCGAAGATTAGCTTGACACAGTTTTTCCCTCGATATATTGAGCCGTTTTATCAGTTCATGGAAAAGCTGAAGGCAAATAAGACGTTTGTTCTGCCCGAAGAAGAAACTGTAGAAATCGAGCGAGATGGAAACCGAACTAACTACAATGTGAAGGCAGTTGATTTTTAATGACAGAAATGGCAAAATGGTTTATTTTAATCATTGCTATTGCTTTTTTGATAGCAGTAAATGACAAAGCAGATTGGGGTTGATTCCGATGGAACTTTATGATGTAAACCTTGCATCACTGATGCTTGGCAGTTTAATGAAGCGACCACAGTTGCTATCATTACCAGAATATCCATTGGATAAAGCCACGTTTGCTCCTTCAAACTTTCATCAAGTTATCTTTGTGTGTATTGCAAAGCTGGCAAGAAGTGGCGTAGGTGAAGTTACAGAAGTTGAAATTGAATCTGTGCTTCAGAACCACGCTCCACAAATGGAAGTTTGTCGAGATAATAATTATCTTGACTTTATTTACACAGTAAAGGAATTGGCAAACCCAGATAACTATGAATATTATTATTCTGTTATCCGCAAGTTTGCTCTGCTAAGAGAACTTGATGAGCAAGGCGTGGATATTAAAGAATTTTATGATACGCTTGGCAATGAATCCGATGAACGCGCAAAGTTGGAAAAGCTAACTATTGAGCAGATTCTTAATGCTGTTGAATATAAAGCAAACAGCCTAAGAACAAAGTACGATAGTAAATATGTGCGCGAAGAAATGACAGTAGGCGAGGATATTGAAGGATTGCTTGCTGAATTTGATGAAAAGCCGTCTTATGGCGCGTTCTTGTATTCACCTTATCAAACAGAATTAGCACATGGATTTAACCGTGGACATTTGTTTATGCGGTCAATGCCGAGCGGAGTGGGTAAAGCATTACCTAATTCTACGATTATTCCTACACCAAATGGCGATAAGCGTGTTGATGAAATTCAAGTTGGTGATTATTTATTTTCTCGTAAAGGTAAGCCAACTAAAGTTTTAGGGGTGTTCCCGCAGGGCAAAAAAGAAGTTTATGAATTAACTTTTAAGGACGGACGTAAAGCAAAGTGTTGTAACGAACATTTGTGGAATGTATACACAGCTTCATTGAGCGATACAAATAAAATACGAACCGTAACCGTGCAACAAATGCTGACGAAAGGTATTCGTTCGGGTAAAGAGTTTAGATATGCTATTCCTCTTAATTTACCCGTAGAATATCCAGAAAAAGAGTTTTATATTCCACCCTATGTTATGGGTCTTGCTTTAGGTGACGCAAGTTTTCGCTCACAACCAAGTAATCGTGTGTTTAGTTTTTCTGCACCAGACGCGGAATTGGTTGAAGCTATTGCTAAAACAATGAATTGGTCTTATAAGAAAAATTCTGTTCACAATTATAATTGGACTTTTTACAATAATGGTAAATTAGTTCATGTAGAAGATTTTCTTAAAGAATATTCAGAACTTATTAACACTTATTCTCATAATAAGTTTATTCCAGAAAAATATCTTACGGGGTCAATTCGACAGCGCAAAGAATTGTTGCAAGGCTTGTTAGATACTGATGGTTCTATTGAAGCCATAAAGGGAAGAATAAATTATAGTACGACTTCTGAGCAGTTAAAAGAAAATATAATTACTCTTTGTCGTTCACTGGGGCTTGCTGCAACTTCTTGTTTGAATCGTAGAAAAAACAAGAATGACTGTTGGGATATTCACATTCAAGCACCAAAAGAACAAAAGCCTGAACTATTCAGATATTCTCCTAAAAAGCAACGAGCATTAGATTATGCAAACACCAAGAAGCGCGAAGAAAGACGCGACCGCTTGGTTATCATTGATATTCAACCTTTGGGATATGAAGAAGAAATGACTTGTTTTATGGTGGACAACGAAGAACACTTGTTTTTAACAAACGACTTTATTGTAACCCATAATACTCGTATGGCGATTGCCGACATTTGCGGTCTTTGTGTAGACCAAATGTGGGACGATGAAGCGCAAGACTTTATCCCTAATCCCAATTATCAAGGTGCAGGATTCTTTATCCACACTGAGTTGGCACAGCGCACAGAAATGCAACCTATGTTTTTGGCGTGTGTAGCCAATGTGCCTTCAAACACAATCACTATGGGTAAGTGTACTGAAGAAGAGCGCAAGCGAGTTATCAAAGCCGCAGAGATTATCAAGAACTGTGACCTTAGATTGATTGATATGCCTGATTTTACTTCAGTTAATATTGACCGTAAGATTAAAGAGTGTGTAGAAGGGTACGGCGCGGTGTATGGCTGTTTCGACTACATGATGCTTAACAGCGCATTGTCTATGGAGTATCGTGCAAATACAGGCGTACAAGCGCGTGAAGATATGGCTTTAAGAGGACTGGCAACAGACCTTAAAGCATATGCGGAGAAGTATAATGTTGGCTTGCTTACAATGACGCAAACCAATGGCAATGAGAAGCAATTAGATTTCCCTGACGAAAGCTGTATTTCTTCTTCTAAGGCTTCACGAACTAAGGTTGACTTTGGCTGTGTTATTTTACCAGCTAAAGACCGCAACAAGGAAATGAAGTTGGTAGAGCCGTTTATTAAACGCCAAAAGGAAAAGGGACTAAACAGTACGCTTGTTCCTAATCGTATCACCTATATTTACAAATCACGATTTGGCGAATATCAAGACCGTAAACTCAAGATATTTCATTATTTTGACATGGGTACTATGCGTAATACTGATTTCTTTGTATGTGATTCTTACAATAAATTTGTATCAATTCCAAAACCTAAGTTAAAGTGAGGAATTTCCTCATAATATAAATTAAAGGAGGACATTTATATGTTCAATTTACCAAACCTCCGCTTCACTTGGGGGGGGCTTACACGGTGATGTAAGCTGTAATCTGTCAACCTTGACACGAGTTGGGGGGGGGCAGATTAAATGAATGCAAAAGTAATGAAGGAATTTGTAGAAGAGAAAAACGGGCTGACGGCAGAGTATCTCGAAAAAGAAGTCCATCAACAAGAAGTCACGCTTTCTTTTTCCCAAGCGCCGAGTTTTGTAAGCCTAACACTTTGGAGTCCTCAAAGGTACACTTCAAACGCTGCATACAGCGTGAATATAGCATGGTTTCCAGACAATTGCTATGTGTATTACGCTTGGGAAGGTTCACAAACCAATTCATTTTATGTAACATTTTCTGGGAAAAATATAGAATTATCTTCAGTCAATGCAAGCAAGGTTTTCGCAGTAGGCTTCTTCTAAACACCAGAAAAGGGGTGATTGCATGAACGCAATTATCTCTGGTAAGCAAGAAGCACCCGTTGGAAGTATGGCTTGGAAAAAGTTATACTCAATGAGTTTATTACAAAATTATTCTGACAAAAGTTTAACTTCTGAAGAAGTTTCAAAATGTCATCTTAAAATTGTAGATATTGATGGAAATACTACATTTCTTAAAATTAGCGTATTGGGAAGTTACTCAAGAACAGGTACTTTAGTATATTGTCATAATAGTGATGGAAGTCCACAAGGTAGCGGTTATATCGCAACAGCAGGTAGCGACTTCGTTTCATTTACTTATGACGATGCTGGTTATAATCTATATAATTATGTAAGTGCGCTTGAAGTTGGAACTTTACAATAAAATTTCATAATTCCTTATTGACAAAACGCTGTTCCTGTGATACAATAATCACAAAGGAACAGCGTTTCCTATTATATTAAGGAGGTCTAATTATGAAAATCGCACTAAGAGTTCTATCATTGGCTGGCTTCATTGCCACACTGTTAGAAGCAATCATGAAGTTTCAACTAAACCAGATTCTACTTGGCACTCTATGGGGCATTGCAACGTGTGCTTGGGGATATGTAACTTGGTTTAATTGGAGAAAGGAACAGTAATATGAACGTTCGTTATGAAAATTGTTGTAGTGTAGCTACGCCATATGGTATTGGCACGATTGTTGATATTGATTGCATGAGTTCGCCTGTTATTAAGTATACCATTGCATATGATAATGGCGAAACTCGTGTTTACACCGAACAGCGGATTCATCTTATCATGCCACCTGAAATTCTGGATAGAATTGGTAAGCTATTGGCAAGTGAAATTGTAACAGCCGCAGACGGTTGTATTCACTTCTTGTACACTTACGAATACAATCACCAGATTTGGTTCTATTCTTATTTTATTGATGGACATGGTGTAAAGCACTTCAAGCAACTTTGCATGATTAAGGATTTAGGAGAAAACGAATAATGTGGTTTTTTATTTTAATTTATCTGCTTGTAGGTTGTATCAGAACAGCGTACCAACTGGCTGATATGGCAATGCAAACAGAAAGTTTGTCTGTTAATGTATTTTCCACAGAAATGGGCTTCAGCGTTATTTTCTGGGGTATTAACATTGTAGTTATGGTTCTTGGCGATTTGTTCATTGAACTGAATACATGGGGTGATGATGAATGATTTATCTTGATAGCGCGGCTACTACTTACCCTAAGTACCCATCTTATAGTTGCGCTTGGCTTAACGCTAACACACCTTATGGCGCTGAGAGCCGTGAAGCGCTATTTAATGCAGAAAACAGCGTAAAGCATTCACTCGGCGTAAGTTCTGGCAAGGTTGTGTTTGGCGGTACGGCAAGCAAGATGTTTGACTATTTGTTTAACAAAATCAGTGAAGCATGGGTTGAATCTTTTGACGATGACGATGTTCCAGACAAGAATTATCGTATGATGAGTTCACCCTATGAGCACGAATGTATTGCCAGCAATCCAGTGTTCACTTATACTATTGAAGAACTATGCGATAAAAAAGTAGTAAAAGACCATTGTCTTAATAGTATTCCTATCACATTCTGCCAGCTTGTCTCCAATATTACTGGCGAAGTTTTTCCTGTTGTTGACATTGGCACTGTGACGCGAGAACTTAACGGCTTTTTTGTTTGTGACATGACCGCAAGCATTGGCAAGTATGACATTCCAGAGCATCTTGAAGATTTCTGTGATTGCGTTATCGCAAGTGCTCACAAGTTTCATGGCGAAAAGGGTCAAGGTTTTATTTGGGTAAGCGACCGATTTAATGAATGGCTGAATGGTATTGATTATATCGGTACTCCTGATGTTGCTGGTGCATCAAGTACAGCTTATGCGCTTATGCGTAGTGTAGTGCATTATAATCATCGCTGTACAGAAGAATGGGATAACGCTGTTAGAAATGCATTGTTTGAACAAGGTGTTAAGTACAGTACAATGGCTCTATCTGGCGCAGAAGATTACACCACTGATATTGTGTGCCTTCGTATCAACGGTGTATACGCTGACGCATTGCAGGTTTTCCTCGCAAGTAAGAAGATTTATATTGGCGTAGGGCATAGTTCATGTGAAGATGGCAAAGGACGCTATCGTGTACTAATGCACGCTGGCTATTCTGAAAAAGAAGCAAGCGAATGTATTCGGCTAAGTTTTGACGGCGGTGTTACCCCTACTACACAAGCCGAGATTGATGAATTTGCCAAGGCAGTGAAGGAATTTATTGTAACCTACGGCATTTCGCAAGAAGAACAGGAGGATGAAAATGAAGGTAATTAAGCACGGTGATACTAAGAGTACCGCACGCGAAATTGTAACAAAGCGTGTAACTTGTCCTATTTGTGGTTGTGAATTTGAGTACGATAGTGATGACGTACAGCGCGATATTCACAACAACGCATATGTGATTTGCCCTGAGTGCAATGGTTTTTGTGCAGAAACATTCTCGCTGAACAACCCACCGCGTTTTCCAGAAGATTTTTATGATTTTAATGGCGGTGTTCAGCAGAGTGACCAAGAGATTAACGATTGGATTCGTGAAGCCATTGATTATTTCCTTGCTCATCCAGATGAATCGCTAAAGTCTGCCGCTTGTGGCAATTCTATCTTGTTTGCAATTAACGCGGATGATGGGATTCACCTTTATGTAGCCCAAGGATATTACGAAGCAGATATCGAGTAAGTAAAGGAGACGGGCTGGAAATGGCTAAGATAAATACTAAGGCTCTGAAAGCCCGATTAACTATTGATGACCACAAGAAGATAATGAAGTCGTTGGGTATTCCTATCTTTACTGAGAATAAACATCAAATAGTATATTACTCAGGCGATAAGAATGTAGACGCTTTGAAGGGTACGCCGAAACTTTATTGGTATAAAGATACTGGCGTATATCTCGGCTACACTTCTTCAAGAAGCTACGACATTATCTCACTAACACAAACACGATTATCTCTATTAAAGCAACCTTGTTCTTTCGTAGACGCAGTAAATTACATTCTTGATGTTACTGGTATTGAATCTTCTCAAGTTCAGCGTGTAGCCAACCCTAATATCACGGATTGGTCTGGACTTGAGAAGTTCATTACAGTACGAAACGGCGGTAGTTTATTGCCGACTTATGACACTTCTATTCTTGACGCTATACCTAATATGCCGTGTCAAGCATGGGTGGATGAGGGTATAAGCGAAGAAACGCAAGCCCTATTTCGTATTGGTTGGTATGGACGAGAATGGGGAACGACCATTCCTGTGTTCAATGAAAACTATGATTTAGTGGGGATTCGTTGCAGGTATTGGGGTGAAAATGCAATAAATGGTAAATATCGACCTTTGCAACTGTTGGATGGCACTATCTATAAGTTCCCTACTAACGCGGTTCTATATGGATTGGCGCAGAACCAATATGAAATAGAGCGTACTGGTACTGTAATGATTGCTGAAAGCGAGAAAGCGGTGCTCAAATTACATAGTTTTCTTGGCTCACAATCAACAGCAGTCGCTATGTTTGGCTCACAGCTTGGCTTACAGCGCAGAAATCAACTGCTAAAGTTGGGCGTTAATCATGTTGTCCTTATTGTAGATAATGATGCTACTGGTGGTACAGACGCAGAATTTGAGCAATGGAACAATAAGATTATGAAGCAAGCTGAACTATGGTCTGGTCTTGCACAAGTTGACGTTGTGTGGGACAGCTTGGGTCTGCTTGAGCGCAAAGAAAACGCAGTAGACCGCGATTTTCAAACATGGCAAAAGCTATATGAAGCGCGGACGATTGATATTCTGAATAATTAACAAATTATTTACAATTTACCCCTTGACAAGTGTATAAGGATGTGGTATAATGCTAATATCAAAGGCGAGAGATTCGCCTAAATTTATAGAAAAGGAAGTGACAAAGTATGGGTTTTGGCGGTATACTGGGACAGGGTATTTCCACTCCAGTTTCAATCCCCGATGGCGGTACTGGTGCTACTACGGCGCTGGGAGCACGAACCAACCTTGAAGTTGGCAAAACAGTGTTCGGTACTGCAACCTTTACGAAAGCTGGCTGGACACAGCAAGGCAGTGTTTACAAGCAGACACAGACTATTCAAGGTCTTGCTGAAACAATGCGCTATCAGCCAATCATTTATCTTCTACCATCTTCTGACTCAGCAACAGCGGCAAATGAAAAGACCGCGTTCGCTCTGCTTGCAGACTATGGTCAGACAGGTAATAACACACTAACTCTTACTACAAGCGGTAACTCCGCTCCACAAGTAGGATTTACTGTTCAAGTTGTGGGGGAGGTACAGTAATATGAAGTTGCTAACCAATGGTAAGACATATAACAATGTTACTGGTATGCTGAACGACAAGGTATGCACCATGTATCTTAACGGCAATCACGATATTGAACTTGGCGATGAACTAATGTTCACTTCTGATGATGACAAGCTACTGGTAGCATATGAAAAGGCTGATTACAAGGTATGGAAGTGTACTGGTAATGCTGTTCATATCAATGTAGACGAAGAAGTTGAGCCGACACCATACGAGCCGACCATTGAAGAAGTTCGTGCAGAAGCTATTAAGTCACTCAATGATACTACTGAGCAGACTATTTATGCTGGTGTTGACGTTAAGACTTCTTATGGCGATGAACATTTCAGCCTAACAGCAAACGACCAAGCCAATATTGGCAACATCTTTAACGCAGTTGTTATGGGCGTTGAGGAATTTCCTTATCACGCTGACGGCAAGGAATGTGTGATTTATCAAAAGGCTGATATTGTATCGCTTTATGTAGCAATGCAAACGCTCATTACTAAACTGACCACACATTGCAATCTTTTGCGGCAGTTTGTTAATAGCTGTGAAGATAAGGAAACCGTTAAGGCGATTACCCTTGCAACTGAACTAACTGGTAAGCTGGCAGAGCAAGAAGTTAAGGTATTGGCTTCTGCAAAGGCTCAGATGGACGCTATGCTTGCTAAGTTGGCTTAAAAGCTATGAAGCATAAACTAAATTCAATACTTGTCCATGCGCTGTTTGGTGTGATGGGTGGCGGGATTTATTTCGCCATCGAAACCATCTGGAAGGGTAAACCAACTAACTGGACTATGGCAGTTCTCGGCGGCTTGTGTTTCGTCATTGTAGGACTGCTAAACGAAGGAAAACACCAATACAAGCAATGGCAACAAGTAGTAATTGGAACTGTGGTTATCACGGTTCTTGAAGGATTGACTGGTATTGTGCTGAACAATATCCTGCACATGGGTGTGTGGGACTACAGCCATTTACCATTTACCTTCTTTTTTGGACAGTGCAATCTATTCTTCTGCTTTGCATGGGCGTTACTATCGTTCGTTGCAATTCATTTAGAAGATAAGATGCATGAAATTGTAGACAATATGTAACGAGAAATACATATGATTAAGACTAAAACTCCCCGTCACTGGGGGGGGCATACGCCAAGTAAGCCCACCGATGCTTACCTCTCGGTTGAGCAACATCGGGAGGTGGCGTACTAATGGATGGAAAGATTATTCAAGAAGTAGAAAAATCCATGAGCGGGTTAAAAGTATTGCAAGCAAAATCCATTACCAGAGGGCTAACTTTTGGCTTCGATGTAACACCTTTATTTTGCACAATAAGTGTAAACAACATAAATGCGTTGATAGGTGCAATGATTTATTTACCTTTACTTTCGGCAGACAACTTATATTTAATAGACCAAAGTACTACTTCAGAAAGAGTGCAGATAGTTCGTTATTCTGTTGGCACTGTTCGGATAGAATACAACAACGAAAGCAACCCCTTATTGGTGACATTCTTAGGCTAACCCTCAAGGGGGTGGCTTGATGAATGGTATCGTGAATGGTAAGTCAACCAAAAGTTTAAGCGATATTACGCCAGCCACTTTCGATAGCGCAAAAACATTTATTGTGCCTTATAACACTTGGACGGATATACCAGATTGTGCTTTTATACTTACTGGCGAAGTATACGGTTGGTGGTGGAATTTGCTATTTGTGAATGCGGGCTATGCTTTAGAGGGCGGTTCACAGTTTACTGGATATGTCAAACTTTATTTTTCATTACCAGTTTATGATATTGTTTGGATGTATCGTTATTCTACTTCAACTGGTAGTAATACATTATCGTACAATGTAATAACCAAGCAAATTTATTGGAATTGGTCTGAACTTAATTCTCAAGGACAGCAAGTTACTTCGCAAACTTTTTATTATTGGTAATTATCCCATCTAATGTTGCTCAAAATTAAACAAAGGAGAACAAAATTATGAACCTTCGCTTTAACTTGGGGGGGGGCGTTCTTCTGACCTTCTAATGGTCATTAACGCCTTTCCTTTGAGCAACAGGATTGGCAACCTCCTATACGCAAGTAAGGAGGTCATGTGATGAATGGGATTGTGAATAAGCTGGCTGAACTGGTTGACATAAGTATCAATATTGATGATATTATCGCCGCAGAAGCTACCAGTGAACAATTTCAGATACCATATTGGTATGAAGAATCGCACAATAGTTGCAAACTTTTGCTTATTGGCTGTGACAATGCGTGGTACTATGCTTCACCGTGTCTATCTATATATGAGTATAAGGCTGATATTATAGGTGGCAGTACAAGCAATCATGTTTTATTAAGTTCTAAAATATATAAAACGGGTACTACAAATGGAACAAGCGATATTTATTATTGTGATTTTAACATTATCAATACTGGTATAATATGCCGATTGTTCAAAAATAATGTCCAAGATGGCACTCGCTTCTATTTAGCGCTTGCCTTAAAATCCTAATCACATCACACACGTTGCTCAATTAAACAACAAGGAGTGATACCATGTGTATCAAGTTTTCTCTGAGTGAACTTATGTTTCGCTTGGGGGGGGATAACTCCCTAACAACTGAATATTTGAGCAATGTGAGTCACCGAAAGCAGGTGACTGTATGAATGGGATTGTTAATAAACCATTTACTGCTAATGCTTTGACATTCATGAGTAAAAATCATATAAAGACGATGCGTTAAATACGTTCCATATTAACTTTCTGATAGACAGGATTGCACCATATGTTAAAATCGTTGATTTATATGGACAAATTAACATTTTTAAGTATAAAACTTTAAGAGGTACTAATTATTTTACTTTTAGAAATAGTTCAGGTGACTACTCTCCTTCGTTTAGCATAGAATATACTAATAATGAAGGAATAGAATATGTTGGTTTGGGTTTTAACAATAATAATTTGTCTTTGTATATTTCCTCGGTGGATTTTGGGTTGTTAGAATAACCCCTCTACTCATTGCTCAAATATAATTACACAAAAAGGAGAACATTCTGTTTAACATTCAGTCAACCTCAGTTTCGACTGGGGGGGGGCAATGCGTTAGCATTCTCCTAAAATTTAATATGAGCAATGAG
>ENA-UONT01001467-UONT01001467.1-human-gut-metagenome-genome-assembly--contig:-CS20-NODE-1467-length-19991-cov-46.134831_pt1 | contig 19991 bp, 14 predicted proteins | sample MGYA00242459_ERZ724006 | MGnify/ENA metagenome assembly ERZ724006 | reverse complement strand
AGCCGCCGGAGCGGTGCTTAAGCCGTCAGGCGGGAATTGTGCGGTGTTGCCTTAACAAAATTCACCGCATCAGCTCATCCGCGGGACGATGCAAGCATCGTCCCCTACAAATGTTTGTAGGTTTGCAGCAAATATTTACGTTTCTCGGCGGGGTCGGGTGCCCCCACCTTACCGGGCAAGTTGCCCTTCCCCCACAAAACAAAACACCCCCGTCCTTATTCCAGCTGTCACGCAGCCAAAACAAAGGCGGGGGTATTTTTTAATGCCAGAGGGTAAACAGCAGCGCCAGCAGGGCCAGCAGGCCAAGCAGGTAGACGCCACAAATCAGCAGGGTAGCTTTCAGCGCACCCAGGATCGCCCACAGGCGCTCCTTACCGGTCAGCTGGGGGTCTTCCTCCCAGGGACGGTCAGCAGCCTGTTGGGGCTGCTGCGCGGGGGTATGGCCCTGCTTGCGGCGGCGCGGCAGCCAGATACTGTCGTGCTCAATGCCACTCATATCGGCCACGGTGCGGCCGTCATCCTCAAAGGGTTCGTTATGCTTCATTTTTCGTACAGGTGGCACACAACATAGTGGCCGGGTTCCACCTCACGCTGCTGCGGCGCTTCGGTCTTGCAGCGCTCGGTCGCATAGGGGCAGCGGGTATGGAACTTGCAGCCCTTGGGCGGGTTGGCCGGGGACGGAATGGAGCCCTGCAGCACAATACGCTCGCGGCGAATGGTCGGGTCCGGGATAGGAATGGCGCTGAACAATGCCTTGGTGTAGGGATGCAGCGGATGGCTGAAGATATCCGGCGTTGCACCGTACTCCACCAGGTTGCCCAGGTACATAACGCCGACCGTATCCGAAATATGCTCAACAACAGAAAGATCGTGGGAGATGAACAGGTAGGTCAGGTTATATTTATCCTGCAATTCTTTCAGCAGATTGATGATCTGGGCCTGAATGGAAACGTCCAGTGCAGAGACCGGTTCGTCGCACACAACAAACTCCGGGTTCAGGGCCAGGGCGCGGGCAATGCAGATGCGCTGGCGCTGGCCGCCGGAAAATTCGTGCGGATAGCGGGTTTTGTGATAGGGCTGCAGGCCGCAGTTATCCATGACCTGGTCAATATAATCATTGAACTCTGCCTTGGGCACCAGGTTATGCTCGCGCACAGCCTCACCGATGATCTCACCAACCGGCAGACGCGGGGACAGGCTGGAGAACGGGTCCTGGAAGATGATCTGCATCTTGGTACGCAGGTTACGCAGCTCCCTGCCGGTCATATCGTACACTTCTTTGCCGTTGAACAGTACCTGACCGCCGGTTTTTTCGCCGGCAAGGTGCAGGATTGTACGGCCGGTGGTGGATTTGCCGCAGCCGGATTCGCCGACCAGACCCATGGTATGGCCGCGCTTGAGGTTGAAGGTAACGCCATCGACAGCCTTGACATGACCCACGGTCTGGGACATCAGGCCGCCCTTGATGGGGAAGTATTTTTTAAGCTGGTTGACCATCAGAATATACTGATCATCATAGGTGACGGGGGTATAGTCCAGTTTTTTTGCGTTTTCTGCCTGTGCCATCGTCACTCACCCGCCTTTCGATTATTTTCATAGTAGCGGTAGCAGCTGACCTTGTGCGTGGGGGACAGGCTGATCTCGCAGGGGTATTCACCATCGCAGCAGGGCAGAGCCATCTCGCAGCGATCCTTAAAGTAACAGTAGTTGGGCATATTGACCGGGTTGGGCACCTTGCCGGGGATGGAGTACAGTCGGTCCACCTTTTTGCCCACGATCGGTTTGGAAGCCATCAGGCCGATGGTATAGGGGTGAGCCGGGTTTGCGAAAATCTCCTGAGCGGTGCCCTTTTCCACCACGCGGCCTGCGTACATGACAACAACGTAATCTGCCATCTCGGCAATCACACCCAGGTCATGGGTGATCAGCATGATGGAGGAGTTAATGCGGTCCTTCAGGTTGCGCAGCAGGTCCAGGATCTGGGCCTGAATCGTCACATCCAGTGCGGTGGTGGGTTCGTCGGCGATGATAACCTTGGGGTTGCAGGCCAATGCCATGGCGATCATGACACGCTGGCGCATACCGCCGGACAACTCATGCGGGTACATCTCATATACACCCTGGCTGTTGGCGATGCCAACCATCTCCAGCATTTCAACGGTGCGCTTTTTGATGTCCTCTTTGCTCTTGCCTTCGCCGTCATGCAGAGCAATGACTTCATCGATCTGAGCACCGATGCGGAACACCGGGTTCAGGCTGGTCATCGGTTCCTGGAAGATCATCGAAATATAGTTGCCGCGCAGGTGCTGCATGACCGTGCCGGGAGTTTTGGCAACATCATAGGCTTTGCCATTACCCAGGTTCAGGCGGATCTCGCCCTGAACGATCTGGCCCTGGGGGCGCTGCAGCAGCTGCATCAGCGAAAGGCTGGTAACGGATTTGCCGCAGCCGGATTCGCCCACAACGCCCACGGTTTTGCCCACGGGAACTTCAAACGAAACACCGTCCACGCTTTTTACCACGCCAGTATCGGTAAAGAAATAGGTGTGCAGGTTATCAAATTCAACAGCGTTTTCCGGGTTTTTCATCTGGGTCAGATACTCAGATTCCGGCACATTCTTGCGCTTGCGCTGTTTTTCGTACTGGTCCGTAATGCGGCGGTTTTCTTTGGAGATACGCCGCGACTCCTTGGCGGAAAGGTAACCGTCCTGTTGTTTAGCCATCGTGTGTGTCTCCTTTCATCAGCGTTTCATCTTGGGGTCAAAGGCATCGCGCAGGCCATCGCCCACAAAGTTGAAGCCCAGAACCGTGATCAGCAGGCAGATGCCGGCCGGGACCCAGATGAACAGATAGTTGGTCATAACATAAGCGTTGTTGACATCGTTGATGATATTGCCCCAGGATGCAAACGGGTACTTAACGCCCAGACCCAGGAAAGACAGGGTGGCTTCCGTCAGGATGGTGGAGCCAAGGCTCATGGTGCAGGTAACAATCAGCTGCGGGATAACGTTGGGGATCAGGTGGCGGAAGATGCGGTGCCATGCGCTGATACCGCAGGCTTCGGCTGCCGTCATGAACTCCTGCTCGCGCAAGGACAAAATCTGGCCGCGGACCAGGCGGGCAATGCCGGGCCAGCCCAGGAAGCCGAGGATCAGCATCAGGTACATCATACGGGTCCAGGAATCAATGCGCATGGCGTCCATGGCAGCGCCCAGAATGATGATGATGGGCATGGAGGGCAGGCAGTAGAACACGTCCACGATACGCATGATGAGGTTATCCACCCAGCCGCCGAAGTAGCCGGAGATACCGCCCATAACAATACCGATGGAGCCTTCAATCGCAACAACAATGAAGCCGATGATCAGGGAAACACGGCCGCCGTACATCAGGCGGGTCAGCATGTCCATACCGTTGGTATCGGTGCCCAGCCAGTGCTCCTTGTTGGGGCTTGCGTAACGGTCAAACACATAGGTTTCCGTCATCTGCTTCACGCTCCAAACGCCGGTGCTGGCATCGTACACGATGTCATACTCGGCTTCGTTGCCGTCGGCATCGGTGTAGGTGAACTCGGTAATATTATCGTCAATGGCTTCTTCCAGGCGGTCGCGGAAGTCACGGCTGATGACCACGCTGGCATCAGCAGCGGAAACGACAAAGCGGCCGATGTAGGCAACTTCGCTGCCGCTCTGGGTGATATTGCCGTCGTCATCCAGCGCATAGTCCTGGCCATCGGCAGTAAAGGTGGTCTCACCTGCTGCCTGGGCAGTCAGGGCGGCCAGCTTGGCATCAAAGCTCAGCTCGGCCACGCCGTCTGCTGCGGTGACCATATCCTTAGAGGCATAAGCCAGCACAGTGCGGCCCTGGCGGAAGACGTACAGGTCCTCGCTCAGGGTTTCCACTTCGTAATCGTTATCTTTATAGGTAAAGATCTCTTCACCCTTCTTGATGGCCTCGTTGCCCTTGCTCTGGGCAATGGAGCCGAACTCCTGGCCATCGGCAACAACAAAGCGCAGTTTATCGTTGCGGGTCACACCCACATACTCTTTGGACATCTGGGTGTAGGTGTAGAACTGCTGGTCCTGGCCATAAGGGCTGACCACGCCGCCAATGAAGGAAAAGACGAACATGGCAAGCAGCATCGTCAGGCCCACAACGGCCAGACGGTTGCGGAAGAACCGCTTGGCAACCAGCGCGCCGGGCGAAAGCACCTTAACGCGGCGGTCGTCGTTCAGGGAGTACTGCTCCTTTTTGGGGGTGTTGTTCTGGGTATTCTCACTCATGGGTGCAGTCTCCTTTCTTTAAGAAATGCGCACGCGCGGGTCAACCACTGCGTACATGATGTCGGTCAGCAGGTTGCTGACCAGGGTAAGCACCGCCATAAAGGACAGGTAGAACATGGTGAACGGGATATCGCCCGCAACCATGGACTGGTAAGAGATGTAGCCGATGCCGGGGATGGAGAACAGAGTCTCCGTGATCAAGGCACCGCTGAACAGGCCGGGCAGAGAACCGCCGATGATGGTAACCAGCGGGATCAGGGTGTTGCGGAATGCGTGCTTATAGATGACCACATGCTCCGAAAGGCCCTTGGCGCGGGCGGTACGGATATAGTCGGCGTTCAGCACTTCCAGCATGTTGGTGCGGGTGTAACGCATGGTAGAGCCGATGGAAACAATGACCAGCGTGACGATGGGCAGCACCAGATGGTTGGCGCGGTCACAGAACTGGCCCCACGAGCTGAGCTGGGCATAATCACGCCCGACCAGGCCGTACAGGTCAAACCAGCCAAGCTTGACAGAGAACAGCAGCTTGAGCAGCGTGGCAAAGAAGAAGCTGGGCAGAGAGATGCCCACCAGAGCCACAGCGGTGATGACGTAATCGGTACGGGAATACTGTTTGGTAGCAGCCAGGATGCCCAGGGGCACAGCGATGATCATGGACACCACAAAGGAGATGCCGCCCATGACAACAGACAGACCAATAACTTCCTGGAATTTTTGAACAACAGGGACGTTCCACTTCCAGCTGTCACCGAACTGACCGTGCACTGCGCTGGACAGCCAGGTCATGAAACCGGGCAGGATGCCCTTATCCAGACCATAGGCTGCGTTGAGCTGATCCAGCCATTCCTGATACGGTTTTGCGCCCGGTGCCTGGGACAGCTGCATGGCCATGTTCTCGGCAAAAGAGCTGGGCAGGCTGCGCATCATCACATAGATGATGAAGGTAACGCAAAACAGGATCACAAAAGAAAGCAGGATACGCTTGATGACGTAGTTTCGCACTTGAAAAATCGTTCCTTCCTTCGCGGGCAGGGAGGCCGCGTTTTTAATGGCTGCGCCGCATGGCTCCAAAATACACATGAGCCGGGGCCTTGTAGCTTCGCCTATGGTGTACCTAAAAAGTCGAAAATTTAGGGCAATACCGCATAATTCTAAGTGCCGATACGGCGAGCGAGGTGCGGCAGATGCTAAGCCAAAAGCGCAGATAATACTGGAGTCTTATCGAGCATTTTGGCAACGCAGATGCCGTGCCGCAGCCGCCGGAGTGGTGCTTAAGCCGTCAGGCGGGAATTGTGCGGTGTTGCCTTAGCCTGTTTCTACAAACACGACTGAATTTTGCGTTAAAAAGCCTTGGAATCCACAAAGGATTCCTGCAGCTTTTTGCCTTAAATTCGCCTCATGTTTGCGAAACATCCGTCATTTTCTTTGTTTTCAGATACACCTCATTACTTTGATACCGAATATGGGCATCCCCCTCCCTCGGACAGAGGGAACTGTCCGGGGGAATGGGACGGCCACATTTGGGCTGCAAATGCTGCCGCCGTTTGTACTAACAGCAAGCAACCGCTCCCAGAACCAGTGCGGCACCAAGAGCGGCTGCTCACCATAAATTCAACAACAGGCTGCGCTGAAATTACTTCAGAGCGATCGTATTGATTTCAGACTGGTAAGTCCAGTACGGGGTCAGATCGTTGGGGATGGTAGCGGTGTCGATACGCTCGCTGGAGAAGATGGCGGATTCGCTGCGCTGGTAAACCGGCAGTTCAACGCCCCAATCCAGGATGATCTCCATAGCTTCCTTGTACATGGCCTTACGGGCATCCTGATCGGTGGTCTGGCGGGCAGTCTCGATCAGCTCGTCCAGGTCAGCATCATTGATCTGGTAGTAGTTGGTGGAACCCTTGCTGTCGTACAGCTGGTACATATCGGGGTCGTTGGTGGACTGCCATGCAGCAACCCAGCCTTCGGCAACGCCGGACTGATAAGAGCTGTACAGGTCAGAAGCGTTTGCCAGGTCGTTGACGGTCAGGGTGAAGCCGATGGTCTTGAGGGCAGCGGCTGCATTGGTCAGAACCTGGAAAGAGGGGTGGTCGCCGTTGCCGGAAGCGCCGATGTTGACGGTGTATTCCATCTTGGCGCCAGCCGGAGCTGCGGTCAGCTGGCCGTTTTCAACGGTGTAGCCGGCTGCTTCGAAGTAGCCGAGGGCGGCCTGCAGAGCAGCAGCGTACTTGGTGTCGCCGCTCATATCGCTGGTGTAGATCTCGTTGCCGTCAACGTCGGTAGAGTAAGCGATCTTGTAGCCGTCGTCGGTAACGGAGGGTGCTGCCCAGGAGGTGTTGGAGATGGGGTAGTTGATAACGCTTGCGGTATCGCCGTAGTAAGAGTTGATGCCCTCATCACGGTAAGCGGCAATCACGGTCATGATAGCCTTGCGCAGGTTCTTGGATTCCTCAGAAGCGGGATCATTGCCGACCTTAACGTTGTTGGCGCTCAGGGCAATGTAGCCATAGCCGCGGTAGTCCATCAGACGGGTGGTGATGACAGAGCCGTCGAGGTCAGAATTACCACCATTGATGGTAGCGATCTGGTTGGCAGCTTCCAGAGAGTAAGAAGGATCGGAGATGTCGATGGTGCCGGCCTGAACACCGGTGATCTTATCGGCTTCCTGGGTTTCCTTCATGTTGACGTGCTTGGCAGCGGGCTCGCCTTGATAGTAGCTGGGGTTGGCATCCAGGTAGATGACGCCATCGCTGTACTTATTGAAGGTGTAAGCGCCGGCGCCCAGGGGGTTGCCGGTGACGGAACGAACCTTGCTCAGGTCGCCCTTCTTGAAGCCGTAGGAGTGGTTGTCGTAATCATACAGGCTGCGGTCGCCATAGTAATCCAGGGAGGCGATAGGCAGCTGCAGCTGGTAGATCATGGAGTTGGACAGCTCGGTGGTGGTGATGGTCATGCTGTAATCGCCGGTCTTGACAATGCCGGAAACGGTGTCAACGTCAGCGCCGGTGGCAACACCGGTGGTGGAGTAAGCATAAACATCAGCCGGAATCAGGTCAGACAGAGCAGAACCTGCGGTCTCAGCTTCCATGGAAGCAAAGTTCCAGTCATATTTTTCTGCGATAGCCAGGAAGAAATCCTTTGCGGTAGCGTCAGCGGCCAGGCCGTCAAAGCCCCAAGCGGAAGCAGCAGCGGCAACGTCGCCTTCGTCAGCGTAACCGTCAGCAACGCAGCTATCAACGATCTCCTGTGCAAATGCAGTGCCGCCTTCGTTAACAGCATCCCAGAAAGCCTTCTGCTGCTCAGCGGTGAACAGGCTGTTATCAGTGTTGTCCTCGCCTGCCTCAGCAATCAGCTTGGACAGGGTGGTCATGCTGCTGCGGTAATCATCCAGGCCGGCAATGGGCATGGAGTACAGGGTGGCGGAACCGTCATAGGTCGGGTCCATGTAAACATACAGGTTGAAGATGACGTCATCAATGGTGATGGGGGTGCCGTCAGCAAAGACCAGGTCATCGCGCATGTTGATGGCATAGGTAACGGTGCCGTCAGCATTCTCGGTCACTTCGCAGTCAGCGGGGCCATAGTAGGTGTAATCGGTGCCGTTGTACTCGCGGGTCTCACCCTCGATGCCCTTCAGGATCATTTCGCCCTTACGGTCAGCGCCCAGCAGGGCAATGTTGGTCAGGTCGATAACGTGCTGGTCAGCGGAAGAAGCGGCGAAGAACGGGCTGAACTTGCCCTCAAAGCCGGTATCTGCCAGAACCAGGGTGCCATCGCTGCTGCCGGTATCGGTAGCAGCGGCTTCGCTGGTAGCCTCGCCGGAAGCAACAGACTCAGCGCTGCTGGAAGCGGAAGAACCGCAGCCAGCCAGCAGGCCCGCAGCCATTGCAACAGCCATGGCCAGTGCAAGCACTTGCTTGGTGTTTTTCATGTTTGTATAACCTCCCAAATCATTTTGGTAATGGCGGCAATTTTAACACTACCAAAAGGAGTGTTAAATAAGAAAGGCTTAAGCCTTTCCGCATTTGCGGTGTTCCCTCACCGCAAACAAATGTCACCAATAACTATATTATAATATCGTAATTTTCAATTTCTGTCAACCAAAAAACGCCGTTTTGGCAACATCTAAATAAAAGTCAGCAGGATAACCATAACAGCACGCTGAATTTTGCGAAATTCTTCCGCGCCGCACTTTAGCGGGCTAAATTCTGCGTTATGGTGCAAGGTCTTTTACTCTTCGCGCCCGGAGTCGGATTCTTCGGTATAAACCGCCGCCCGGATGGTGTGCCCTGCGGCAAAAGCAGCCGCAGCAGCCGCAGCGGCCAGCGCTGCAAATAATACTGCATACCAGATAGCGCCTTGTCCGCCGTTCAAGAACACATCCATACACTCCCCTACTGCAGCCAGCGCGGCGAACACCCCGGTCAACAGGCAGCGCAGCGGCAGCTTGGCTACCGTTTCTTCATACACATAGCTGCGCAGGCGTGCCCCGCCGCGGCTCATGCGGGCCAGCGCCCACACCGCGCTGATGCCAGCCACCAGCGCCCCGGCATACGGCAGCAGTACATAAAACTGCTGCATGGCCCCCGGCGCGGGCACCATGCCCGCCGCCGCCAGCGCCGCCAGTGCCCCGCCGCACAGCGCCCACAGCAGGCCCCGCAGTTTGGCATACGGCATGCTGCCGGTATAGCGGCGGTAGCTGCCCTGGTACAGGTAGCTGCCGTTGACATCCCTGCGGAAGTCATTCAGGTATTCCCGCCCACGGCGGTTTTTCTTTTGCTGCATATTATTCGATCCCCGTCAGGTCATAGCTGTCCAGCCACTGCTTGGCCGTTTCGCACACGCCGCGCAGGCAGCTTTCCTCAAAGGGGCTGTCCAGACCGGCGTTTTTCAGCAGCTCAGTAAACACGCGGCTGCCGCCCTGGCGGGTGTATGCCATGTAGTGCTCCCACGCGTTGGCGCGGTCCTTTTGCAGCATGGCCCAGAACTGCAGACTGACGGTCTGTGCCAGGCAGTAGTCAATATAATAGAAGGGGCTTTCGTAAATATGCTTCTGGCGCTGCCAGCCCTCACCCTCGCTGTAGAACGGGATCTCGCCGTCCAGCTTCATCCACGGCATATAAATGCCCAGCAGTTCTTTCCAGGCGGCGTGGCGCTCGGCAGGGGTCAGATCCGGCTTTTCGTACACGATATGCTGGAAATGGTCCACCATGGTGCCATACGGGATAAAGGTCAGCGCACCGGCCAGGTGGCTGTACAGGAACTTGCGGGTATCCTTGCCAAAGAAGCCCTCCGCCCACGGCCAGGCAAAGAATTCCATCGACATGGAGTGGACTTCGCACCCTTCCATGCTGGGCCACACAGTGGAATACGGCACGCGGTCACGGTTGGTGTATGCGGCAAAGGCATGCCCCGCTTCATGCGTGACCACCTCAACGTCATGCTGGGTGCCGTTGAAGTTGGCAAAAATGAACGGTACCTGATAATCCCACAGGCTGGTGCAGTAGCCGCCCGCCGCCTTGCCGGGGGTGGAAAGCACGTCCAGCAGCTCATTGTCCAGCATGGTGTTAAAGAAGACGCCGGTTTCGGGCGAAAGTTCCTCATAGAATTTTTTACCCTGGGCCAGAATGGCATCGGCATCGCCGCAGGGGGCGGGGTTGCCGGAACGGAACATCAGGGCATTATCGGCAAAGCTCATGGGGTACTGTTTGCCCAGGCGCTTGGCCTGCTCACGGTAGATGCTGTCCGCCAGCGGCACCAGATACTTGACCACGGCGGCACGGAACTTTTCTACATCCGCTTTGGTATAGCAGTTGCGGCCCATGCGGTAGTAGCCCAGGGTGGTGTAACCCTCGTACCCCAGCTTTTTGCCCATCTTATCCCGCAGGTGGGTCAGCTTGTCATAAATATCATCCAGCTGTTTCTGGTTGTCCTTATACCACTGGCCCTCGGCTTTCCAGGCGGCCAGGCGGCGGGCATCGTCCGGGTCATTCTTGAACGGGCTCAGCTGAGACAGAGTGTACACCCCGCCCTCAAACGGGATCTGTGCGCTGGCCAGCAGCTTGCCATACTGCTGGGTCAGCTCGTTTTCCTGCTGCAGTTCCTCCATGATATCGGGCGAGAATGCCTTGCGCTCAATTTCGGCGTTCACAAACATCAGGTCGCCGTATTCTTCGGCAAAGTTTTTGCGGTAGGGGCTTGCCAGCATGGCGGCGGTCCAGGAATCCTGCCACTGCTGGATCTGCGGCATGGCGCTGTTGGCAAATTCCATCTCTTCATCATAGAACTTATCCCGCGTATCAATGGTATGGCGCACGCTGGCCAGGGTGAACAGGGTATCCACATGCTTGTTCAGCACCTGCTCCTCCAAAAAAGCGGCGCGGGCAGCGGCATAGTCGGGAGCATTCTGCAAACGCTCGGTCAGTGCGGCAAACTGTTCTTTCAGGGCGCTCATGTCCGGGCGCTCATAGGGCATTTCGGAAAATTTCATGGGTCCGTTCTCTCCTTATTCTACAGTTTTGTTCGTGACTTAGGGACATTATACCATGGCGCAAAAAATAAAACCAGCCCGAAAAAGGCTGGCCTTCCATGATTCTGTATGATTTTACATGCTATTCATAAATTATCGCACGCAGCGGCGGGGTGCTCTCCCCCTGCCCCTTTGCCGTCAGCGCAGGGGTTGGCCTGCCTGCCATTCCGTCCGCCGGGCCTGGTAAACATCCAGGCGGCGGGCGGCAAGAGCATTTTTGCAGGCAGCTGCCCGGCGCTGCGCCTGCTGTTCAGTACGGGCGGCAGCGCGATGCTGCGCGGTATTTTGTGCAAGCATCAGTTTCATGGTTTATGCCCTCCCTTGTGTGCTTCCAGCATACCACGGCGCGGTGTGGCACACCATACCGTATTTCTCCATTCAGGAAAAATTTTATTTTACTTTCAGGAAAGTTTTATCTGCTTGCATCCCTATGGTATAATAAAGCTGCAATATTAAGGCAACACCGCACAATTCCCGCCTTACGGCTTAAGCACCGCTTCGGTGGCTGCGGCACGGCATCTGCGTTGCCAAAATGCTCGATAATACACAAAGTATTATCTGCGCTTTTGGCTTGGCATCTGCCGCACCTTGCTCGCCGTATCGGCACTTAGAATTATGCGGTATTGCCTTAAATGAAAGGGATGGCACTACCATGACCAATGAAGTTTTGAATACCATGAAAACCCGCCGCAGCTGCCGCTGCTACCTGGACAAGATGCCGGAGCCGGAAGCACTGAACGCCGTGCTGGAAGCCGGCACCTGGGCCCCCACCGGCATGGGCCGCCAGAGCCCGGTGATTGTCTGCATACAGAACAAGGCCGACCGCGATACTTTGAGCAAGATGAACGCCGCCGTGATGGGCGGCAATGGCGACCCGTTCTATGGTGCGCCCTGCGTTGCCATTGTGCTGGTGGATAAAACCATCCCCACCTGTGTGGAGGACGGCAGCCTGGTGATGGGCAACATGCTGAACGCCGCCGAGAGCGTGGGGCTTTCCGCCTGCTGGATCCACCGCGCAAAGGAAATGTTTGAAACCGCCGAGGGCCAGGCTCTGCTGAAAAAGTGGGGTGTGCCCAATGCCGAAAACCTGCGCGGCGTGGGCAACTGCATCCTGGGTTATGCTGCCGAGGGCGGCAAAAAGGCCCCTGCCCCGCGCAAAGAAAACTATGTGGTGCTTGTAAAGTGATGCAGAACGAGAAAAAGCTGGTTGTTTTGTTCCCCGGCTTTGGCTACGGGCCGGACAAACCGCTGCTGTATTATGCCGCCAAGGTTGCCCGCCGGCAGGGGTTGGACTGCATGGTGGTGCAGTACAGCCAGCTGTTCCCCCACGAGGAAACGCCGCAGGCCAGCGCCGCCAAAAGCTACCCCGGCGCCGCGCAGGACGCCATGACGCAGATTCCCGCCGGGTATGACCGGTACATCTGCATTGCCAAGAGTTTTGGCACGATGGTGGCCGCCGGTTGGGTAAAGGCCCACCCGGAATACCATGTGACCCTGCTGCAATTAACGCCCCTTGCGTGGGAGTATGCCCCGCTTTACGCCGGGATACCCGCCTGGCACGCCACCGGCACTGCGGACCCGTTGGGCGGTGCCGCGCTGCGCCGTGCTTTGGAGGATGACCCCGCCATCACCACCTATTTTGTGGAGGGCGGCAACCATTCGCTGGACACGCCGGAGGATTACACCATTGGCCTTGAGGCGCTGAAAGACATTGTGAGAAAGTATGAAGAAGCGATGAGGTAAGTTAGGCGGGAGGAGTTTTCGTTTTTAATTAGGGCAATACCGCATAATTCCCGCCTTACGGCTTAAGCACCGCTTCGGCGGCTGCGGCACGGCATCTGCGTTGCCAAAATGCTCGATAAGACATCCAGTATTATCTGCGCTTTTGGCTTAGCAGCTGCCGCACCTCGCTCGCCGTATCGGCACTTAGAATTATGCGGTATTGCCTTAGAAATGAGAAATTAGCAATTAGGAATTGGAGATAAGGCGGGGCCCGGTGCATGGTTTAAGATGCACCGGGCCTTGTGTTTGTTTTGGAAAGAATAATTAAAAAAGAATAATGGCCACATTTTTCGTGATGTGCCGCGATTCTATTCGTAGGGGCGTATATTGTGCGCCCGTCGCCTTGCGGGTGGGTGATGGGGTGAGATATCCGGCACGGCCCGTTATTAAAGTTTCTGCTTTCTTCTTTTCAAAGAAGGAACAAAAACCCCCGTAAACTCATTCCACCTTCAAAATCGTCACGCTGACGGGGGCGAGTTCGATGGCATTGCGGCAGGCGGGGCCAAAAGGTTCGGCGGCGGCACGAGTACCATCGCACAGATAGCGCCAGCTCCCGGCAGGCAGGGCCGCCCACTGGCGGGTGCGCTCCGGGTTATAATAAACGGCCAGCCGCCCTGGCAGGCTTTCGTCCCGGCGCTCCGGCACAAAGCCGATCAGCCACCCCGGCAGGGACAGAATGCAGGGTTCTGCATCCCCCGCCATACCGGAAAGCTCCGGATACGCCTTGCGGATTTCCAACAGTCCGTGATAATACTGCACCAGCTCCTCCAGCTGGGCGGCGCGCGTCCAATCCAGGCGGTTCAGCTCCAGCGGGCCGCGGTAGGTGTTGTGGTCGCCATGCTTGGTGCGGGCAAACTCTTCACCCCCCTGCATGAACGGCAGACCCTGGCAGGTCAGGTAAATACCCGCCGCCATGCGGTTCTGGGCCAGCAGATCGGCATCCGGCGCAGCATAATCCCCGCGGTGGGCCACGCATTTCAGCTTATCCCACAGGGTATAGTTATCATGGGCCGAAACATACTGCACCACCTGGCCCGGCGCCTGGGGCATAAAATCCGCCTGGCCGCCGCGCCACGCCGGGATAGAATGCAGCACTTGATACCCACAGTGCATATCGCCGTTGATGTAGCCCGCGCTGCCCGCATTGAACACCCCGCCCTTGATGGCATCGCGGGTGTTATCGCAGAAAAATCCGATGCGGCTGTCCAGCAGGCCCGCCGCCTGTTTGTTGGCGGGGATCGCGCCGTGTTCCATGCGGGTGCTGCCGCCCTGCCACGGTTCACCGTACATGAGGATATCTTCGCCGCCGGGCAGGGCATCCAGCGCAGCGCGGATTGCGTTCATGGTTTCCACATCGTGCAGAGCCATCAGGTCAAAGCGGAACCCGTCAATATGGTACTCTTTGGCCCAGTACACACAGGAATCCACCAGATACTTGCGCACCATCGTGCGCTCGCTGGCAAGGTCACATCCACAGCCGGAGCCGTTGGTCAGGCTTCCGTTTTCCCACCGGCGGTTCCAGTAGCCGGGCACCGTGCGTTCCAGCCAGCTGTAGGAATAATAGGTATGATTATACACCACATCCATCACCACGCCCAGCCCGGCGCTGTGCAGGGCCTGGACCATGGCGCGGCATTCCCGCACGCGCACCTCGCCGTGGAACGCATCGGTGGCATAGCTGCCCTCCGGCAGATTATAATTCAGCGGGTCATACCCCCAGTTGTAGTCCTCGCCGCTCACTTCGTCCACCGTGGCAAAGTCAAAAATAGGCTGCAGCTGCACATGGGTCACACCCAGCCGCTTGAGGTAGTTCAGCCCGGTGGGGTGTACGCCGTCCCCGTTCAGGGTGGTGCCGTCCACCGTAAAGCCCATAAACTTGCCGCGGTAAGCCTGCGGCACGCCGCTGGCCGGGTCGGCGGTAAAATCCGCCACATGCACCTCCCACACGCTGCGGGCATGGGCGGGGATAGCCGGGCGTTCATCCTTCTGCCAGCCGTCCGGCACGGCGGCGGCCTGGTTCAGCACCATGCTGCGGGTGCCCCCTGCCCCGGCTGCGTGGGCGTAGGGGTCCGCTGTAACGGTGGAGGTTCCATCCGGGAACTGCAGCTCATACTGGTAATACTGCCCGGCCAGGTCACCCGCCAGTTCCAGGTACCAGGTGCCGCCCTCACTGCGCTGCATGGCCAGGGTGCCAAGGTCGGCAGCTTCCGGCTCTGCGTCCGTGCCCGTAGCAAAGCGGTGCAGCGCCGCGCTGCACGCCGTGGGGGCCCACAGGCGGAATGCCGTAGCGCTGCTGCACCACACTGCACCAAGGTCATTCCCGGCATAAACCGGCAGCTGAGATGCCTGTGTTTCGTTCATGGGGATTCCTCCTACTGATATACCACAAAAAAGGCACAGCCTTTGCGGCTATGCCCAAAATGCTTACGCTATAATTTTAACAGGTCTGGCCCGCCAGTGCAAGGCTGAAATCAGCCGCGGTTTTCCATCGGCAGGTAATCTCTGGTTGCCATAACACTTTTGTACGCGGGGCGAATGATTTTATCCACATTGACCAGCTCTTCCATGCGGTGGGCGCTCCAACCGACCACACGAGCCACAGCGAACATGGGGGTATACAGTTCCACGGGGATGCCCAGCATGTTGTAGACAAAGCCGGAATAGAAGTCCACGTTGGTGGAAACGCCTTTATAGATATGGCGCTTTTCGGCAATCACCTGCGGGGCCAGGCGCTCCACCGTGTTGTAAAAGTCAAAGTCCGTCTTGCGGCCCTTGGCCATGGCCAGCTGCTGCACAAAGCTTTTGAACACCACCGCGCGCGGGTCCGACAGAGAGTAGACCGCATGGCCCATGCCGTACACAAGGCCCTTATGGTCAAAGGCCTCTTTATCTACAATTTTGCCGATGTAGGCGCGCATTTCGTCCTCATCGGTCACATCGGAAACATGGGCGCGGATATCGTCCATCATCTCCATGACCTTGATGTTCGCGCCGCCGTGCTTGGGGCCCTTCAGGCTGGAAAGCGCCGCTGCAATGACCGAGTAGGTATCCGCCCCCGAAGAAGTGACCACGCGGGTGGTGAAAGTGGAGTTATTGCCGCCGCCGTGCTCCATGTGCAGCAGAAGAGCAATATCCAGAACATGGGCTTCCAGCGGGGTATACTGCTGGTCGGGGCGCAGCATCTGCAGCAGGTTTTCTGCCGCCGAAAGCTCCGGCCGCGGGCGGTGGATGTACATGCTGCCGTCATTCAGGTAGTAATTATAGGCATGGTAGCCATACACCGCCAGCATGGGGAAGACACTGATCAGCTTGATGCACTGCTCCATCTGGGTCTGCAGGCTGTTATCCCCCACCGAATCATCATAAGAAGCCAGGGTCAGCACGCTGCGGGTCAGGCTGTTCATCAGATCCTTGCTGGGGGCTTTCATGATAACGTCCCGCACAAAGTTGCTGGGCAGGGCACGGCATTTGGTCAGGCAGTCGGTAAATTCATGCAGCTGCTGTTCATTGGGCAGATCGCCAAGCAGCAGCAGGTAGGCAACTTCCTCAAAGCCATAGCGCTTGCCGCGCAAACCACGGATCAGGTCATACACGTTATACCCGCGGTACCACAGCTTGCCATCGCAGGGGGTTTTAACGCCGTCACGCATTTCAAACGCATCAATGCGGGAAATATTGGTAATCCCGGCCAGCACACCGTTGCCGTCCTTATCGCGCAGGCCGCGTTTTACACCGAACTCATCAAACAGATTCGGATCAATGGCATCGTTATGCACACACAGTTCTGTAAACAGCTTGGCTTCTTTTTCGATTGCCGCATACTCACCCATGGTTTGTCCTCCTTTTACTTTTGAGACTTATCGTTGCATTATACAATCTATTAGATTATTATACACCGTGTTCAACGTCAAAAGGTGAAAAAAGCGTTAATTTTAATTAGGGTATATCTGAAAAGTCGAAAATTTAGTCTATTTCTACAAACACAGCCGGATTTTGCGTTAAAGAGTCTTGGGCAATACCGCATAATTCTAAGTGCCGATACGGCGAGCGAGGTGCGGCACTTAGAATTATGCGGTATTGCCCTAATTGAGATAACTCCTACCTCCTACTTCCTAACTTACGCTTGCAGTGCCTGCAATGCCGCCATCAGCGGGGGGATCAGCTGCTTTTTGCGGCTGACAACCCCGGGCAGCACAGCTTTGCCATCCTTGGTTTCCACATGGAATGCGCTGCGTACAATTTCTTCCGCCTGCTGGCCGCAGAACAGCAGGTCTGTGGCCTGGGCACGCATATCGGTGCACATAAAGAACACCATGGGCACACCGGCCTGGGCCAGTGCTTCCGGCAAAAATGGCGTGATGAGCGCTTCTGCCGCCGAGCGGGAGTTGGAGGTCATGTAAATAGCCTGGCCAACGCCGAACTTGGCATCGCCGCGGCTGAATACCTTAAAGTCAGAGAAGAACACATCGTCCGCCGTGCGGCCCGTCAGGTCGGCTCCGGCTTCAAACATCTGCTCCGCATAGGTGGGGATCTCCTCACCCGCGATCCTGGCCAGCTTTTCGGCAATGTGCTGGTCAAGCGGCGTGGAGGTAGGCGAACGGAACATCAGCGTGTCCGACAGAATAGCGGAAAGCAGCAGGCCTGCAATCTGGGGTGGGATCTCTACACCGTGCTCTTCATACATGCGGCTGATGATAGTAGCGGTGCAGCCAACCGGCTCGTTGCGGAAATACACCGGCCCGGCAGTTTCCAGTGCACCAAGACGGTGATGGTCGATGATCTCCAGAATCTCCGCCTGCTCCAGACCATCCACAGCCTGACCGCGCTCGTTGTGGTCCACCATAATGACCTGCTTGCGGTGCACGTTCAACAAATTACGGCGGCTGATGACACCGCAATATTTGCCATTGGCATCCAGGATGGGGAAATAGCGGTGGCGCACATTGGCCATGACCTTGCGGGCGTCTTCCACTGCAGTATTCACGCTGAATTCCAACAGGTTCTTGCTGCGCATAAAGTGGCGCACCGGGGCGGCGGTGGAAATCAGGCGGGCGGCGGCGTACGTATCAAACGGGGTGGTAATGACAATGCATCCTTTTTCCTGTGCGCGGGCCAAAATGGTACGCGGCACAGCAGAGCCGCAGCAGACAACAATGGCACCGGCACCACAGTCAACGGCGCACATCTGCACTTCGTACCGGTTGGACACCAGCACAATATCGCCGGGGTTCACGGCACCATCCATAATTTCCGGGCTGGTGCCAATAAAAATGCGGCCGGAGGTAATGCAGGCATCGGGGTCGCCCAGCAGCATTTCGCCTTCCAGGGTGCTGAGCACGTTTTTGTAGCTCGTCTGGGATTTTGCCAGAACCTCAGTATCAAATAGGTCCATATTGGCATTGGCAATGTCCTTAACGGTGATCAGGCCCAGCAGTTCTTTATCCTCGTCAATGGCGCACAAGGTATCGATCTCGGTGTCGCGCATCATGCTCCATGCGGCGCGGATGCTCATTTCCTTATCAATGCCGGGCTGCTCGCGGATGTCGATGTCCTTCACCTGGGGGCTGACGTCGGTACACAGGCGCGGCGGCTCCACCCCAAAATGCTTGAGCACAAAGGCGGTTTCGCGGTTGATCTGCCCGGCACGGCGGGCTTCGTACACAGCATCCCCCAGCTGGTTTTTCAGGTAGGTATAGGCCAGCGCAGAGCAGATAGAGTCTGTATCCGGGTTGCGGTGACCAATGATGTTGACCTTACGGCGTGTCTTTGGCATAGTTCTTCCCTTTCCCAATCAATGCAAGGGGTATATGCAGCGGCCTTTCCCCTCTTTTGGGTTATTTACCGCAAACCATGTTGTTGGTAGAATAACCAGAAAACCGCGCAATTCCCCACGATTATTTTTAATTATACCATAAGAAAAAACAATTTACGATTCTTGACAATTTCATCATGGTGCCGTACAATATAGTATAAGTGTGCTGCAGTTGGGATGTTAGCCCCTGCCGCAGCCTATATTCGTGCACCAAACCCCAGATTTTGAAAGTATAAAGAGGTATCGTAGGTTATGATCCAAGAAAATCTTCGCAATATTGCCATTATCGCCCACGTTGACCATGGCAAGACCACCCTCGTGGATCAGATGCTGAAGCAGTCCGGCGCATTCCGCTCCAATCAGCAGGTTGCTGAGCGCGTGATGGACTCCGGCGCCATCGAGCGTGAACGCGGCATCACCATCCTGGCAAAGAACTGCTCCTGCGTCTATAACGGCGTCAAGATCAACATTGTTGACACCCCAGGCCACGCCGACTTTGGCGGCGAGGTAGAACGCGTGCTGAAAATGGTCAACGGCGTTCTGCTGCTGGTTGACGCAGCCGAAGGCTGCATGCCCCAGACCCGTTTTGTTCTGCAGAAAGCTTTGCAGCAAAATCTGTCCCTGGTCATTGCCGTCAACAAGATCGACCGTCCCGACGCCCGCATTCAGGAAGTTATTGACGAGATCCTGGAGCTGCTGATGGACCTGGGCGCTACCGACGAGCAGCTGGACAGCCCGATGGTGTTCTGCTCCGGCCGTAACGGCACCGCCAGCTATGATTGGACCCACCCCGAAAACGGCACCGACCTGAAGCCGCTGTTTGATACCATCCTGAAGTACGTTACCCCGCCGGAGGGTGAACCCGAAGCCCCGATGCAGATGCTGGTTTCCAGCGTGGACTACAACGACTTTGTGGGCCGCATGGGCGTTGGCCGCGTGCAGAACGGTATCATCAAGGTTGGCCAGGCTGTTCAGGTTTGCGACTGGCACAACCCCGACCTGCACATGACCGGCCGCATCACCAAGCTGTTTGACTTTAAGGCAAACGGCCGCGAGCCCATTGAGCAGGCCGCTGCCGGTGATATTGTTGCCTTTGCCGGTCTGCCCGATATTTCCATCGGCAACACCGTGTGCGACCCCAGCAAGGTTGAGCCGCTGCCCTTTGTTAAGATCAATGATCCTACCGTTGAGATGACCTTCTCCGTCAACGATTCCCCGTTTGCCGGCAAGGAAGGCAAGTACGTCACCAGCCGCCAGATCCGTGACCGCCTGCAGCGCGAGCTGCTGAAGGACGTTGCCCTGCGTGTGGAAGATTCCGCCACCAACGATTCCTTCCGCGTAATGGGCCGTGGCGAAATGCACCTGTCCATCCTGATTGAGACCATGCGCCGCGAAGGTTACGAGCTGCAGGTCAGCCCCCCGCATGTTCTGACCCATGAGGAGAACGGCAAGACCATGGAGCCCATGGAGCGCGTTGTGATTGACGTGCCGGAAACCTATCAGGGCAACGTTATGACCGCTCTGGGTGCCCGCAAGGCCATCCTGATGAACATGCAGATGATGAACAACCGTTCCCGTCTGG
>ENA-UONT01001459-UONT01001459.1-human-gut-metagenome-genome-assembly--contig:-CS20-NODE-1459-length-20124-cov-21.761323_pt1 | contig 20124 bp, 16 predicted proteins | sample MGYA00242459_ERZ724006 | MGnify/ENA metagenome assembly ERZ724006 | reverse complement strand
AGCGAATGGACCGTGCTGCAAAGCCTGTGGGAGCGGCAGCCGCAGACGCTCATGCAGCTGGTGGAGGATTTAAAGCTTCGCGCCGGATGGTCGGCCAGCACGAGCAAGACCATGGCCAGCCGTATGACGGAAAAGGGGCTTCTGCGCTATGAGGGCAAGCCACGGCGCTATTACCCGAACGTTACCCGCGAGGAGGCCGGGCTGGAGGAAACGGAGCAGCTGCTTTCCCGCGCGTTCGGCGGCAGGCTCGGCCTGCTGGTCAGCAATTTCGCCGACCACGGAAAAATCGGAAAGGATGAACTTGAAGAACTCTATGCCATTTTGGACAAGGCTGCGGGCCGCGAAGACTAGGGGAGGGGAGTCATGCTGGAAATTCTCATTTCATCGACCGTTCTGATCCTTGCGCTGACCGCACTTCGCTTTTTGCTGCGCGGGAAAATCAATCCGCGCCTGCAATATGCACTGTGGCTGCTCGCCGCGCTGCGGCTTTTGCTGCCGGTCTCGCTGGTCAGAAGTCCGGTCAGCGTGATGAACGCTGTCCCGGACGTGCCCGCCGCCATGCAGCGGCTGACTGCCCCGGAAAATCGCCGTGCCCCGCAGACGGACAATACGCAGTCCCCAGCACAAACTGCATCTGAAACGGAAACTGCGCCCGCAAAGGCGCAGACGCAGCTGACGGGAAGCACGATTTTGAAATTGATCTGGCTGACCGGCGCGGCAGCGATGGCGCTGGTTGTTCTGGCGCAGAATCTGCGGTTTCTCCGGAGACTCAGAAAAATTCGGCAGCCGTTTGCCTGCATGGAGAGTCCGGTTTCGGTCTGGCTGGCGTCCGGACTGCCGTCGCCGTGCCTTGTGGGGCTGTTCTGCCCCGAAATATATCTCACACCAGAGGCTGCGGCGGAGCCTGATACCCGCTGCTTTGTCCTCCGGCACGAATTGGCGCATTTTCACGCAAAAGACCAGCTTTGGAGCCTCCTGCGCCTCATCTGCCAGTGCCTGTACTGGTTCGACCCCTTCGTGTGGCTTGCCGCGGCGCTTTCCCGGCGCGACTGCGAATTGGCCTGCGACGAGCGGGTGCTGAAAAACCTCGACCCCGGCAGCCGGGCAAGCTACGGCCGCGCACTGCTCAGCCTCGTCGCGCCGAAGCGCGCAAAGGGCCAGCTGCTGTCCTGCGCAACGACGATGCAGCTGGGGAAAAAGAGCCTCAGAGAGCGCATCACGCTTATCGCAAAAAAGCCGAATATGGCAGCGTATACGCTTGTGTTTGTGCTCATTCTGAGCCTTGTCCTGACGGCCTGCACGTTTACAAGTGCGCCGGTGCAGCCGGAACCGGAGCCTGTACCGGAACCCGTACAGACAGAACCGGAGCCGGTACAGCCGGAGGAACCGCTGGCTGATACGGAGGCACCTCAGCCCGTCGAGGACGACCTGGAGGCGGATTTCCAGATGGCGTTTCCGACGCTGAACTACGCATCGTTCCAGCGCTATCTGGACGAGCACCCGGAGACGCTGGACAGCGGCTGGGAGCATATCCGCATCAACGAAGCGGGCTTTGACGACGCGGGCACGAGCATCGAAACGCAGCAGGGCGATCAGGTGCTGGCCGTCGATGCGGAATACGGCATTCTGCTCGTGCGCATCACCGGCGACGGCTATCGCGGCGTGCTGGCAATCTGCCGTTATCCGGAACTTCTGCGGCTGGAAATGGCTTCGACCTATGGCGTGGAAGGGGAACTGGCGGGCAAAATTGCATCTGACCACGGCGGCATTCTCGCCATGAACGCCAACGGCTTCCAGGACCCAAACGGCAAGGGCAACGGCGGCCAGCTTGCGGGCTGGTGCATGGCGCAGGGCGAGACGCACGGCTATCACTTCGGCGGCGATGTCTACCAGCGCATTGAGCTGAGCGAAAACGGCCTCGACTGCCGCATCGTGCCCGCGTCCGACCCGGTCGGAGAGGGGACGTACAACGCTGCCGAGTTCACGCCCGCCCTGATCAAAGACGGCGAAAAGCTTGAGGATTCCTTCTGGACGGGCGAGCAGCCACGCGCGTGCTTCGGCACGGGCACGCAGGGCATCTATATGCTCGTCATCGAGGGCCGCTATCCTGACGAGGGTATCCGCGGCACAAGCGTCAACACGTGCTCGGATATCCTGCTTTCCTACGGCTGCCGGAACGCCCTGAATATGGACGGCGGATCAAGCGCAATCTTGTGGTACGACGGTGAATATGTTACGCAGTGCTCATCCTCGTTCCTTCGCTACACCGGCGGCCGCCCGCTGCCGAACGCATGGGTCTACGGGTAAATTTTCATGTTGACAATCGCAGGAAATGTGGTAAAATATTTGCGATATTGGAAAACCGCGTTGAAAAACCGAGCGTTCCGGTGTTGCTTTCAGAGAGAAGGGGACGGTGAGAGCCCTTCAGCAAGCCTGTCCGCAGCCAGTTTGGAGCGGCCGCGCGAAAGCGCGGCGGGTGCTTCCCGATACAGGAGCGCCGAGATGTGCGCAAGCACAATCAGGGTGGTACCGCGACTGACCTCGCCCCTGTCACAGGGGCGGGGTTTTTATTTTATGGATAAAGCCTGCCCTTGTCGTGCCCTGCACGATAAGGGGAGGTGGCATTTGCGTCAGCAAATGACGGAGGGGATTTGCTGCGGATTTCAGAGTGCTCCGAAATTTGCAGCGTTCGAATCCCCTCAGGCCCTTCGGGCCAGCTCCCCTTGAGCCCAAGGGGAGCCTTGATAGATACTGCTGTTTAAAATTTAATGTATATAGAAGGAGTGTTTCATCATGGCACACAAGCTTTACGGCCTCAATGAGCTGCGCGAGATGTACCTGAAGTTCTTTGAATCGAAGGGACATCTGCGTCTGCCGAGTTTTTCGCTCGTTCCGCAGAACGACAAATCCATCCTGCTGATCAATGCAGGCATGACCCCCATGAAGCCGTGGTTTACCGGCGAAGAAGAGCCCCCGCGTCACCGCGTTACCACCTGTCAGAAGTGCATCCGCACCGGCGACATTGAAAACGTCGGCCATACGGCCCGTCACGGCACCTATTTTGAGATGCTCGGCAACTTCTCCTTCGGCGATTACTTCAAGAAGGAAGCCATTCCCTGGGCATGGGAATTTTTGACAAGCCCGGAGTGGGTCGGCCTTGAGCCTGACCGTCTGTATCCGTCTGTCTTTGCGGGCAACGAGACGACGCCTGCCGACGACGAGGCCTTCGCCATCTGGCGTGACGTGATCGGCATTCCCGAGAACCGCATCTTCCGCTTCGGCAAGGAGGATAACTTCTGGGAGCATGGCTCCGGCCCGTGCGGCCCGTGTTCGGAAATTTACTATGACCGCGGCGAGCAGTACGGCTGCGGCAAGCCCGGCTGCACCGTCGGCTGCGACTGTGACCGCTATGTCGAGGTCTGGAATATCGTCTTCTCCCAGTTCAATAACGACGGCCACGGCAATTACACCGAACTCAAGCAGAAAAACATCGATACCGGCATGGGCCTCGAGCGCCTTGCCTGCGTGTGCCAGAACGTCGCGTCGCTGTTCGATGTTGATACTGTTATGAATATCACGAATAAGGTTTCCGAGATCACCGGTGCGCACTATGAAGAGTCCGATAAGACCGACGTGTCGCTCCGCGTCATCACTGACCATATCCGCTCTTCGACCTTCATGATCTGCGATGGCATTCTCCCGTCCAACGAGGGCCGCGGCTATGTCCTGCGCCGCCTGCTGCGCCGCGCTGCACGTCATGGCAAGCTGCTGGGCGTGAATGAGCCGTTCCTCTATCAGGTCGTGGACACTGTCGTCCATGAAAACGAGTGCCAGTATCCCGAACTGCGCGAAAAGCAGGCGTATATCACCCGCGTCATCCGCACCGAGGAAGAGAATTTCGCCAAAACCATCGACGGCGGCATGAAAATCTTCTCCGAGATGCTGGAGGCTCACAAGGCAAACGGTGAGACGACCTTCTCCGGCGCAGACGCGTTCAAACTTTATGACACCTACGGCTTCCCGATCGATCTGACCAACGAAATGGTCGCCGAAGAGGGCATGCAGGTCGATGAAGCGGCCTTCAAGCAGCTGATGCAGGAGCAGAAGGTCCGCGCACGCGAGGCGCGCAAAGCGCTCGGCGATCTCGGCTGGGCCGGTGTCGAATTCGGTAAGGAGATTCCCGCCACGACCTTTATCGGCTATACCAACATGAAAGCCGAGGGCAAGATCGTCGCTATCGTTGCCGATGAGGAACTGCAGGGTGCGATTACCGCTGGCACGGATGCGATCCTTGTCCTCGACCAGACCCCGTTCTATGCAGAAATGGGCGGTCAGGTTGCCGACCACGGCACGATCTGCACGGAGACTGCCGAATTTACCGTCACCGATGTGCAGAAGAATAAGGGCGGCAAGTTCATGCACTACGGCAGACTTGTCTCCGGCTCGCTGGCTGTCGGCGATACCGTCACCGCCTCCATCGATGAGACCCGCCGCAAGGCCATCATGCGCGCACACTCCGCGACGCACCTGCTGGACTACGCGCTGCGTACTGTTCTCGGCGACCATGCCCATCAGGCAGGCTCTCTTGTAGAACCTGACCGCCTGCGTTATGATTTTACACATTTCTCTGCCGTTACGGCCGACGAACTGGTCAAGATCAGCCGCCTCGTGAGTGAACTTGTGCTGGACGGCATGCCCGTCGAGACAAAAGAAATGCCCGTCGCAGAGGCGAAGAAGCTTGGCGCGATCGCACTGTTCGGCGAAAAATACGGCGATGTTGTCCGTGTGGTCAACATGGGCGGCAAGTCCATCGAACTCTGCGGCGGCACCCACGTTGATAATACCGCCAAGGTCGGCCCCTTCCGCATTACAAGCGAATCCTCTGTTGCCTCCGGCGTGCGCCGCATTGAGGCCGTTACGGGCGAGGCGTTCCTGAACCTCGTTGATGAGATGAACATGCGTCTGGTCAAGGCGGCCGAACTGCTCAAGACCACACCGATAGAACTCATCAACAAGGCCCAGAGCAGCATGAACGAGATCCGCGAACTGCATCAGACCATCGAGAAGATGAAGGACAAGCTGTTTGCAGGCGATGTTGACAGCCTCCTGTTCTCTGCCAAGGATGTAAACGGCCTCAAGGTCGTCACGGCCAGCCGTGAAAATACCGATGCAAACGATCTGCGCAAGCTGGGCGATTTCCTGCGCGACAAGAACCCGAACACCGTCGCGGCGCTCGGCTCTGTCAATGGCAAAAAGGTTACGCTGCTTGCTGTCTGCGGCAAGAATGCCGTTGCGCGCGGCATCAAGGCCGGCGACATTATCAAGAATATTGCGCCCATCGTCGGCGGCAAGGGCGGCGGCAAGCCGGATTCCGCCATGGGCGGCGGCACGAACGCCCTCAAGCTTGACGACGCGCTGGCGGCTGTTGACGATTATGTTGCGGTCAATGTAAAAGACTAAGGAGGAACTGACTATGTCCGATTGCCTGTTCTGTAAAATCATTGCGGGTGAGATCCCGTCCGCAAAGGTCTACGAGGACGACCTTTGCTATGCCTTCAAGGATATCAGCCCTCTTGCACCTATGCACTTCCTCGTTGTCCCAAAGCAGCATTTCGCCTCCGCCGCTGAGGTCACGCCGGAAAATGAGGCTGTGATCGGCCATATCTATACGGTTATTGCGAAGCTTGCAAAGGAACTGGGCTTTGCCGACGGCTACCGTGTTGTGACCAACGTCGGCGAACTTGCCGGACAGACCGTCCATCACATCCACTTCCATGTGCTTTCCGGCAAGCAGCTGGGCAGCTTCAACTAAAGCCGCCGTGAAAAAACGCACTGTTCTCCTGCTGCTGGGCACGCTGTGTCTGCTGGCGGCGCTGGGCCTTACAATCTGGAACCTCTGGACTGCAGACCGGGCGCAGGCTGCCGCAGCTGCTGCTGTGCAGCAGCTGGAGCCGCTGATTCCTGCGCCTGCGCAGCAGGAGCCTGCCAAGACGACGGACGCGCCTGCAGCTGAACCGGAAGAGCCGGATATCCCGGACTACCTCCTGAACCCCGGCATGGCCATGCCGGTCGTTATGGTGGACGATGTGGCCTATATCGGCGTGCTGGAGATTCCTGCGCTGGAGTTGACGCTTCCGGTCACGGGTGAGTGGAGTTATGACCGCCTGAAAATCGCCCTCTGCCGCTACGCGGGTTCGGCGTATCTTGACAATCTGGTCATCATGGGCCATAATTATCCGGCGTTTTTCAAAAACCTCGGCGATCTGCGCCCCGGCGACGAGATTCGCTTCACGGATGCGGACGGAAACGTCTTTTCCTACACGGTCGCGGATCTTGAACAGCTGCGCGCCTCACAGGTCGAAGACATGATCACCGGCGACTGGGATCTGACGCTCTTCACCTGTACGCCAGGCGGCCAGCTGCGCATTGCAGTCCGCTGTATCCGCGCGGCTGAATAAAATAAACCAATCTGGTCTGGAAAAACAAAGCCCCCCGTCCTGCGCAGGACGGGGGGCTTGTGCTGTGATTTATTATTTTATTTAGTCAGGTACCGGTGCAGCAAAACGGCAACCTCGGCGCGGTTCGCGCCGGTCTGGGGATTCAGCTTTGCACCGTTTCCCTTGAGATAACCGCAGCCGACAGCCCAGCGCATCGCATCGACGGCGTAGGCACTGACATCGGCAGCATCCGTATAGCTGCGCAGGCTTGCGGATGCGGCGGGCTTGCCGGAAAGCCGATAGAGGATGGAAGCCAACTGCTCACGCGTGACAGGCTGCTTCATGCAGAATTCCGTCTCGCTTACGCCGCCTGCAACGCCGGTCTTCCATGCCCAAACGATTGCGTCGTAAGCGTAATCTGTTTCCGAAACGTCTGTGAACGGGATGCTCGTGTCAGAGACAGCAGGGGAACCGGCGCTCCGGTACAAAATCAAAATCAGATCGCCGCGCGTCATGCTGCCGCGCCAGTTGAAGGTTGCCTTGTCCGCACCCTGAATGAGCCCGTATTCGTTCATAAAATCGACGGCATCCGCTGCCCATGCGCAGGTTCCTGCATTCACGTCCGAGAAGACGGAGGAGGACTGTTTTGTCGCAACGCGGATGGTCAGTTCGCCCGTTCCAAGCTGCGTACCGCCCGCATCATAGGCGGTATAGGTAAGCTTCAGCTGCGAAGCGCAGTCCGCTGCCGGGAGAAAGTAAAGCGCGTCAAGAAGCAGGCCTGATTTTCCGGTGTCCGCCAGATAAAACCGGTCCTGTGCATAGTGGACAGTCGTGTACGCGCTGCCTGCAACACTGCTGAAGTCTTTCAGCAGCCGTCCCACGCCAGCTTCCGGCTGCTGGAAGCTGACACAGACTGCATCCGGATATTGCTGCGCGATCTGTCCGGCAGCGTCCAGTGTTTTCAAAAATGCGCCGGAGGCGGTGACGGTGCTGTCGCCGGAGACGGTGACGGCGGCGCTGCCTGCAAAGCGCGTTCCGTCAGTTCCGACGGCGGTAAAGGGGATGCGGACGGTATAACGGGTGCGGCAGGAACCGGACAGATAGGTCAGTGCATCGAGATCAATCTGGGAGAAGCTTGCCTGATAATAGCAGGCGTCCGTATCGGACAGCGCCTGCCCGCCTTCTGCTGAGGTATAGAGTGCGCCGAACATGGAAGTGCTGCCGGAGGCACTCAGATCATAGGTCTTGCCGCCCATTACAGCCGTTGCACGGGACAACTCAAACATGACGTAATCCAGCGTTTCGCCAGGCTTTCCCTTGCCGGAAAACGCCTTGCTGAAATCGTTTTCGGAGAAGCGGACGCTGCCGCCAAAGCCGGCTGCATACTCGACACTGATGTTCTGTGCGGCAGCCGCAGCTGTAATTGTAACAAACGCGCCGACGGCAGCATACGTTTTGCCGTCTACGGTCACGCAGATGTTCAGCGGAAGCTGCACAGAAGAACCGCTTACGCCGCCCGCCTTAGTCAGCAGTTCGAGGCTCGACGAGGACGAACCGGCGGCCAGCGCCGTTGTAACCGGCTTGCCGTCACTTTCGCCTCGGAATGCGGCTACCCCCTCGCGGTAGGCTTCCCAAGTGATATCCGCGCCGCCGCCGAGGTATTCGCTCCATTCGCCGTCTGCCTCATCACAGCTGTAGACCGTGGCGGAAACAATGGTCGTGCTGCCCGCCGTGACGACCGCCGGGGCGGCGCTGACGGCAATTTTATAGGCTTCTGAACTGTTGCCTGCAAGTGCCGCCGGAATCAAAGCGGCCAGTACCGCGCATGCCAGAAGCAGCGCGGAGATCCTTTTCCAAACCTGTTTCATACCGGTACACCTCTTTCCGCAGCAAAGTGCCGCAGTATTTGTGATTTGAATCCAGTTTACCGTATCTTTTTGAAATTGCAATACTTTTGTAAATAATTCAGATTTTTTTCACAACTTGCTCCGCCAGCATCAGGCGAGGCGGAGTGACGCACAGGTGTGCAAGAATGGAGATTATAGAAGATTGGGCATAATGTACAAAAATATATATTAAAATTGCAACTCTATTCACGAAAATGTAAAAAACGCTTGACGCTTGGAAAAGAAAGCCTTATAATATGGCTATCAATTAAAACGTTTTCATTGAAATGGGAGCAGTCATGGCCATTGCGCACACAGAACAGGAGAATAGACGTGCCACCATGAAGGACGTCGCGCGCCGCGCAGGTGTCACTATCGGGACAGTCTCGCATGTCATCAACGGCACTGCACCCATCTCTGAGGAAACGACTGCCCGTGTGCGTGAGGCGATCCGCGAACTCAACTATGTACCGAATCTGGCTGCGCGCCACATGCGCCGGAAGGAAAAGCGGCAGATCGGCCTGCTGATCCCCAAGCTTGACAATAATTTCTACGCCCGTATTGCCAGCGTTCTGATGGAGGACGCATATCAGGAGGACTATACCGTCCTGATGCTGAGTTATGAATATTCCAGTGAAAAGGAAAAGCGCGGACTGGTCAATATGGTGCAGAATGATACGGAAACCATCGTCATTGTCAACGGCGAGGACGATGAGAACAGCATCCGCAAGCTGGTCGCAAGCGGCGTTCATGTTATTCTTGCCGACCGCCGCAGCACCATTCCGGGCACATCTTATATTGCCTATGACAACCATCAGGTTCTGCTCGAAACGATTGGATTTCTGAAGCAGAAGGGCTATCAGAGCATCGGATTTCTCTCCGAGCCGCCCAATATCAGCAACTTGTCCGACCGCTTCGCGGCCTATCAGAAGGGCCTTTCCCAGTATGGATATCCCTTCCGGCCCGAGCATGTGTTCATTTCCGATACCTTCCGCGAGGACCACTTCGGCAACGGCTGCCGGTATATGGAGCAGCTGCTGCGCACCCATGCGCGGCACGAACTGCCTGAGGCGTTCATCGTCTCGTCAGATCTGCTGGCTGTCGGCGTGATGAAAGCCATACAGGAGGCGGACTATCGCATTCCGGAGGATTTTGCGATCGTCGGCTTCGACAATCTCCAGATTTCCGCCTGCGTTCAGCCGCCGCTCACCACAGTCTGTCAGGACCGGGCGCGGCTCGGCCATGAGATCTGGGAGCAGGCCAAAGCATGGCATGAGGGGCGGACACCGCAGAACGTCGTGCTCGGACAGTCGCTTATCATACGAGACTCCTGTTGAACAATTTGGAATTAAAACGATCTGACCAACGGATCAGCTAGAAAGAATGGATGGAAGGAGGATTCACGGAGGTCAGCACGTTTTAAGAATACACATTTACAGCACTAAAAATGGAAAGGACGGTTCATTCAAATGAAAAAGATCCTCGCATTGCTCCTGGCGCTGTCGATGCTCCTGTGTCTGGCAGCTTGTGCAGGTACCACGACTGCAAAGACCGAAGAAACCAAAACAGAAACTGCAAAGTCCGACAAGGATTACGAGATTGTCGTCGTCCCGAAGGATGCCTCGAACCCCTGGTTCGTCCGTATGGACACCGGCGTCAAGGAATACGCCGCAGAAACTGGGCTGAACGTCTATCAGAAGGGCACTGACGTCATCGATGCCACCAAGCAGGCCCAGCTTGTGCAGGACCTCATCGCGCAGGGTGTTGACGCCATCTGCGTCGTTCCGGTTGACCCCGAATCCCTTGAGCCCGTTCTCAAGCAGGCCAGAGAAGCTGGCATCGTCGTCATCGCGCACGAGGGTGCCAGCCTGACCAACGTGGACTATGACATTGAAGCGTTCTCCAACTCCGGCTATGGCGCGTTCATCATGGACAACCTCGCCGAAGCCATGGGCGAAGAAGGCCTCTACACCACCATGGTCGCTGACGTGACCAACGCTTCCCACAACGAATGGGCCGACGCTGCCGTCGCGCACCAGAAGGAAAAGTACCCCAACATGACGCTGCTCGAGGAAGAGCCGAGAGTCGAATCCCACGACAACGGCGACACCGCCTACAACGTTGCGAAGGAACTGTTCAAGAAGTATCCGGATCTGAAGGGCATCATGGGCACCTCCTCCTTCGACGCCCCGGGCATCGCAAGAGCCATTGAAGAACTCGGCCTCATCGATAAGGCGTTCACCTCCGGTACCGGCATGCCTGCCGACAACGCAGAGCTGCTGAAGAGCGGCGTTGTCAAGTCCCTGACGCTGTGGGATCCGGCTATCGCCGGCAAGGCTATGATCAGCTTGGCGCTGAAGGTCCTCAACGGCGAAGAGATTGGCGCGCCTGTTGATCTGGGTGTTGACGGCTACACCGCCATGACCTTCCGCGAGGGCAGCACCACCGTCCTCGAGGGCGAGGGCTGGGTCGTCATCGACGCAGAGAACGTTGATTCGTTCGGCTTCTAAATCAAGGATTCCGAATCTGTAGTGCAAAGAGGGCCGCATCCGCGGCCCTCTATACCCAAGCTGCAATCGGACAGAAGGAGGAATACCATTGGCTGAATACTTACTGCGGGCGCTGGATATCAAGAAATACTTTGCCGGCGTCAAAGCGCTCGACGGCGTTTCGCTGGAGATCCGTCCGGGCGAGATCCATTGCCTGGCCGGTGAAAACGGCTGTGGCAAGTCCACGCTGATCAAGATTATTTCCGGTGTTTATCAGCGCGATTCCGGTACCATCGAATTTGAGGGCCGGCCCCTGCAAAAGATCACGCCGCTTTCCGCCATTGAAAGCGGCATTCAGGTCATTTATCAGGACTTCTCCATTTTTCCGAACCTGAGCGTCATGGAGAATCTGGCGATCAACAGTCAGCTGGTCGCAAAAAAGAAATTTGTAAACTGGAAAGATATGCGCACGATCGCGGAGCAGGCAGTTGCGCGGATCGGCTTCACAGTCGATCTGGACGCCAGACTGGGTGAACTTTCTGTCGCGGAAAAACAGATGGTTGCCATCTGCCGTGCGCTGATGTTCAACGCGAAACTCATCATCATGGATGAGCCGACGACCGCCCTGACCCGGAAGGAGGTTCAGGCGCTTTTCCGCGTCATTCTGCAGCTGAAGGAACAGGGGATCGCCATTCTGTTTGTCAGTCATAAGCTGGACGAGGTCTTTGAAATCTCTGAGCGCTTTACCGTTTTCCGCAGCGGAAAGCTGACGGCTACGGGCAACACGGCGGAGTTGGACAATAAAAAATTCACCTACTACATGACCGGCCGCGAATTTGAGGAAAAGACGTTCCAGCCCTCCGGCCTGTCTGACGAGCCGCTGCTTGAGGTGCGCAATTTGGCGCTTCCCGGCAGCTATGAGGACATCAGCTTCTCGCTGCGCGGCGGCGAGATCCTCGGCGTCACGGGCCTTCTCGACTCTGGACGGACGGAACTTGCGCTGTCCTTGTTCGGCATCCGCCCTGCCCAGTCCGGCGAGATCCGCATCCACGGAAAGCCGACCGTGATCAAAAGCCCTCGTGCTGCGATTGAAAACGGCATTGGTTTCGTGCCGGAGGACCGTCTGAGCGAGGGCCTGTTCCTTTCGCAGAGCATCGCGGACAATATCGTAATCTCCGAAATCGACGATCTGACGAAAAAAGGTCTTGTCGATGCGCAGAAGACGAATGAGGAAATTGACTGCTGGGTCAAGGAACTGGCCATTGCCACGCCCAATCCGGCAAACGCCGCCTCCACGCTCTCCGGCGGCAACCAGCAGAGGATCGTGCTTGCCAAGTGGCTGGCCTGCCGCCCGCAGATTCTGGTTCTGAACGGCCCGACGGTCGGCGTTGACATCGGCTCGAAGCACGATATCCACGCGATCTTACAGTCGCTGGCCGGAAAGGGTATGGCGGTCATCATTATTTCCGATGACCTGCCGGAACTGCTGGAAAACTGCTCGCGCATTATGATTCTGAAGGACGGCCGCATCGTGGACGAACTGACGGCGGATGAAGCGAGCGAAAAGCAGATCCTGAGCAAGATGCTGTAAGGGGGTGGGGGAAGTGCAGAAGACTATAAAAAAGCTGTTTCGTCAGAATGAAACCTATGTATTTTTGATCCTGCTCGCCCTGTCATTTTTGATTCAGGTGCGCTCAGGCCAGTTCTATACGTCTAATAACATCGTCGATATCGCCTCGGCTATGATCGTGCCGGGCCTGTTCGCCGTGGGCGAGTTTCTCGTCATTTTGTCCGGCGGCATCGACGTTTCCTTCCCGGCGCTTGCATCGCTGACGGCATATGCGACCACAAAGCTGTTTTTGAATCTGGATTATCAGGGAAGCGTTCTGCTCCCCATGCTGATGGCCATCGTCATCGGCGCGGTTCTCGGCATGTTCAACGGCTTCTTTGTCAGCTTCCTGCGCCTGCCCGCTATGATCGTGACGCTTGGCACTGCCAGCGTCTTCAAGGGCATCATGCAGGGCACGCTCGAATCGAAGCAGCTGGCTGTGATCCCGGCTGGCATGAAGGCCTTCGGCAAGCAGGCCATCTATACTGCGACAAACCCCGTCAGTGGCCTGTCGTCCAAGCTTCCGGCGGCATTTCTGGTGTTTGTTGGCGTTTTGATCCTCACGTTCCTTGTGCTGCGCTATACCATGTTCGGCCGGGGCATCTACGCCATTGGCGGCAACGAATCTGCAGCCTATAACGCGGGCTTCGCCGTCAAGCGGACAAAGTTCCTGCTGTACCTGTTTGCAGGCGTGATCGCCAGCGTCGCGGGTATTATCCGCGTGTGCATGATGCAGCAGTGCCACCCGACCAATATGCTCGGCATGGAGATGAACATCGTCGCGGGCGTCGTGCTCGGCGGCACGGCCATCGTCGGCGGCAAGGGCACGCTGACCGGCTGCGTGCTCGGTACGCTGCTGATTGTGCTGGTGGAAAACTCCATGATCCTTATCGGCGTTCCGGTCGTCTGGAAGGACGTGTTTGTCGGCCTCCTGATCGTCATCGGTACCGCCGTCAGCGCGTATCAGGCGACGCACTCCGGCACGAAGCGCCGCACCAGAACGCAGGCAAAGGAGGCGCAGCATAATGGCTAATACAAAGCTGTCCGCAAAGCGCGGACTGAAAATGGACACGCATATTCGACGCCTGCTCATCATCATGGTCTGCTGGTTCATATTCATGGGCATCATGAAGGGCCGTAAATTCTATTCTGTCGTCAATTTCCAGACCATGTTTGCACAGTTCCCGGAATTCGGCCTCATGTCGCTTGGTGTTATGGTCTGTATGATCTCAAGCGGCATTGACCTCTCCACGGTCGGCGTGGCCAATATGACCTCCATCACCATGGCGCTGCTTATGCGCCGTATTGCAAACGGCGGAAGCGACCTGAGTCCTGTCTGGGTTCTGCCGATTTTCACGCTTGCGCTTTTGATTGGTGCGGCTGCGGGGCTTCTGAACGGTGTTCTGATCGCCAAGCTGAAGATCCCGCCAATCCTTGCTACGCTCGGCACGGGCGAACTGTTTTCCGGCATCGGCATTGTCTTGACTGGCGGCAGTGCCATCAGCGATTTCCCAGCAACCTATGCCTATCTTATCAATAATCGCATCGCGGGCATCCCCGTGCAGTTTTTGATCTTCGCTGCCGGCGCGGCTATTCTCTGGTTCCTGCTGGGCAGAACGACATACGGCAAAAAGCTGACCCTGCTCGGCAGCAGTGAAAATGTTGCGCGCTTCAGCGGCCTGAACGTCGATTGGATCCTCGTAAAGACCTATCTGATCTCAGGAATCTACGCGGCGGCGGGCGGTATGATTATGCTGGCAAACTATAATTCCGCGCGTGCGGACTACGGATCGAACTATACCCTGCAGTGCATCCTGATCGTTGTGCTCGGCGGTGTTAGCCCAAATGGCGGCAAGGGCAAGATCGGCGGCGTTCTGCTTTCGATTTTCCTGGTACGCGCGCTGGAAACCGGCTTGAACCGGTTCCCGCAGATCAGCAGCTACTATATCTCCCTCGTCTGGGGTGCAGTTCTGCTGCTGGTCATGGTTCTGGATTATCTGAACGAGCATAAAAGAATTAAGGCATGAAAGGCGGAAAACAAATGGAAAGACGCAGATTCGGGCAGGTCGGCCGGTTAAAGCCGGAGAAGCGGGACGAATATGTCCGCCTCCACGCAGAGGTCTGGCCGGACGTATTGAACATGATCACGGCATGCAATCTTGAGAATTACTCGATCTTTATCCGCGGCAACGTTGTTTTCTCGTATTTTGAATATACGGGCACGGATTACGAAGCGGATATGGCAAAGATGGCTGCCGATGAAACCACGCAGCGCTGGTGGCGCTGCACAAGACCCTGCTTTGAGGTCTATGACGAGGCCTGCGAAGAGGCGTTCTATACCGATATGGATTCTATTTTCTATTTAAAATAATAAGGAGGCTGCACCATGAAAACGATCAAGGACAAGCAGATTCTGGTCGGCGCGGACTTTGCAGGCTTCCCCCTTAAGGAAGCGGTCGTCGCGCATCTGAAAAAGAAGGGCTGGACAGTGACGGACGTCGGTGTCCGCACGGGCGATGAGGAGGATACCGACCTCATGTTCCACCGCATTGGCCTGCGTGTCGGTGCAATGATCTCCGAGGGCGAGTTTGAGCGTGCGCTCATCTTCTGCGGCACCGGTATGGGCATCCACATCGCGGCCAGCAAGTGCCCCGGTGTTCACGCTGGTGTCGTGGAGAGTGTCCCAGCTGCGCTGCGCGCTATCACCGGCAACGGCGTCAACGTTCTGGCCATGGGCGCGTTCTATGTTGCACCGCAGATGGGCAAGGATATTGCCGACGCGTACCTGAGCCACAATCTCGGCGACGGCTACGAATGGTGGCCGAATTTCTACGAGTTTCACAAGCTTGCCATCGACGAATTGAATGCGTTTGATTATGAAGCTTATAAGGCCAACGGTTTCAAACTCGAGCATCTGGGCGACTATCCCCTCGAACTTATGGACAACCCTAATACCTGATCTCAAAGCCGCCGCTCATCCGAGCGGCGGCTTTTTGCTGAAAGCAATGCGCCCCCTCCGCGAGCAGCAGTACAAACACTGCCGGACGCAGAGGGGGCGTACTGTTACCGTCCCCGGTGCTTTTCCTTTCGTTTCTGCTGCCTGCGGTCAAACTTCAGCTGCTTTTCCGCGTCCCGCTGTTTGCGGGTGCGTGTTTCTCGTTCCAGCTTCTGTTCCTCCCGCTGCAGCTGCAATGCCTGCTGTGCCTTTGTTCCGACGCCGCCGGAGGAAGTCCTTCGGATTTCCCTCTGCATACGCTTCGGATTTGCCGCATCCTGCCTGACAGCTGCCGCAACAGCCGGACTGAATCGGAGCCGCGCGTAGTTTTTCAGCACATACGAAAATACATCATAGTCCTTCGGTTCTGCGCCAAATGTGACCTTGCAGACCGAGAGCGTCCCGCCCTCAAACCGCTCGAACACCCCGACCCAGAACGGCGCCTCAAAAAATACCGTTAGCCTTGTCAAATCACTGTCCATTACGAAACCCTCCATGAGGAACCTCTAATCCAATGCCTTTCGGCCTTCGCCGGGTCTTTTGACCCAATCCTGCGGTATGAAAACTTGAAATACACAAAGTACTCCTGCGTTTTCATGTCTTGTCTTGGGGCAAAATCTCTCGCCGAATGCGTTCAGTCATTGAATCAGCGTTTCCTTTTTATTTTCACAGGAACGGACGACCCGGAGGGGAGGGTTACTTACCTGCGCCGAAGTGCAGACGGCTGGGCTACCTACCAGCTCTGGCAAGGCCGAAGGCCTCGCGTTGCGTTTTTATCCTGTGCGCGGCCGGTACAACCTGCGCCCGCCGCTTGTGTCCATATTACCAGAAATCCGCCAATAAATCCAGTCTCACTGATCGGCTTTTGTGGAGCATTGCTGCGTATCAAGAACTGGGATCTGAATATTCACAATGTAATTATTCTGATTATTTTCCACCAGATGATCCACGACATTCACCGCATAGGCGGTTCGCGACAGCGGAAGATTGGCATGCTTCCGGTAGAGCTCGGCAATGCGCGTATATACAGCGTCATAGGATCCGCGGAAATTGCACACCAGGCAGAGCTGCTGCGGCAGGACGCAAACGTCCTCTGCGTCGTCCGGTGGAGCATTGGTGTCAAGATATGCGCCAAGGCCGCTTTTATGAATCAAGCCGTCTTCAGAACGCGCATAGGTCGTGATCAGCGGGTAGTCGAAGAAGTACTCATTGTTTGCCGCCGTCAGATCATTCTCGCCCAGATAAATATACCGTCGGAGCGGGAGCGTTGCAAGGCGCGCGGCTTCTGAAACGGACTGGGATTGCAGCGTATCGAGATAGCTGCACTTGCGTTCCAGAATTCCGATGGCCCGCTGGATATCCGCTGCGTCCTGCCGCAGTTTCTCAATAAATTTCTCCATATAATTGTGCGTGTCCTGTAAGTTGTCCAGCTGCATATAGGATTTGATGTCCTCGATCGAAAATCCTGCACGGCGCAAAAAGCAGATCTGGGCAAGGACGGAGAGCTTATTCCAGCTGTATTTACGATAGGCGTTATCGCCGCGCGTATCCGGAACCAGAAGCCCCTTTTTATGATAAAAGCGGACAGTCTGCTCGCTGACACCAAATACGTGTGCAATTTCCCCGACCGTCAGCTGCGGCAGGTTGTAGTCCAATTCATGTGCTTTTGCCAAGAAAACCTCTCCCCCGAAAAATTTTTTGTGAAAAATGAAAAAACGCTTGACCTTATAGTTAGTATAAGCTGTAAGATAGGGCTTGTAAAGATACCGGTATCAAAAAAGAAAAAACAGGAGGTTCCGCGTATGGTTCTATACCTTATCCTCATGGTGGCGATTTTTGTTGTGGCTGGAGTGCTGTTCGTCTACTTCTCCAGTAAAAAGCAGGCAATCACCACCGACCAGATTCTCACCGCGCGCGGCAGTTCCCCTTGGTGGCAGGTAACGCTGTCTTCGATTGCGGTGCTGATGGGTGCATGGGCGCTGTTCAGCCCGCAGGAAACCGCTATGATCGCAGGCGTCCCCGGCTGTTTTGCATTTGCGCTTGGCAGTGTGCTCGGCATTTTTGTATTTGGCTTTGTAGGCCGCAGAATTCGGAAGTATCTTCCAAACGGCTCGTCCGGCACCGAATTCATGCGTCTGCGCTATGGCAAATTGAGCTATTACCTGATGACGATCATCAGCCTCATCGGCATGGGGATCATGCTTACCTCAGAGTTGACAGGCATTTCTTCCGCGTTCAATGCACTGTGGGGCATTCCGCGATGGATCGTGATCGTGGTCGTGCTGATCGGCGTTCTGATTTACACGACCTGCGGCGGCATTAAGGCCTCGCTGTTCGTAGACTCGATCCAGACGGCAGTCATCATTCCGACGTTTATCGTGCTGTTTTTCTACATGATCTCGCATGTGGGCGGTGTATCCGCTGTCGTATCCGGCGTACAGGAGCGCGCACCGCAGCTGCTTGACTGGGGATATGGCTATGGCTGGCAGCATGGCGGCGGCTTTGCACTCGGCCTGTTTACGGCGATCTTTGTCGATCAGTCGTACTGGCAGCGCGCATATGCAGTCAAGGACGAAAAGAATATGATCAAGACGTTCACCTGTGTTGGCATCATTCTGCTGCCGATGCTGCTGCTCGCCGCTTCGTTCGGCCTGATCGCTGCGGGCACGATCGATGTGCAGAACCAGTCCATCGTGATGTTCGAGCTTCTGAACGCCATGGCGCCGAAGTGGCTTCAGGTTATCGTGCTCTTCATGGCGCTGGCACTTATCATGAGCACAGCCAGCGGCTCGATCAACGGAATTACCAGCATTCTGGCCGTTGAAACGAAGAACCTGATGGCAGCTAAATCACACAACGGGACGGTCAACGGCAAAAAGGTGCTTTGGATCGCGCGCGGCATTGCAATGTGCATCGTTCTGGTGACCTGCATCGTTGCGCTCAAGGGCATCAGCGTCCTGTATCTGTTTACGATCAGCAATATGCTGGTTACGGCCTGCGTTTTCCCGCTGTTCTATGGCATGAAAAACCGGAGGTTGAAGGACTGGGGCGTCATCGCAGCATTTATCTGCGGCGTGATCGCGGCATCGTTCTGGCTCCCGGATCCGACGTGGTCGAAGGGCAGCACACTCTACTGTATGCTGGCAGCATTGCTGGTTCCGGCAGTCGTATCTGTGATCCTCGGCGCATTCGGAAAACCTGTGGAATTTGATCATCTGCAGGATCAGATCATTGAAGTTGATTAAACATGAAACCGTAATTTGAAAGGAGTTATAAAAATGGGTTACAAACAGGAACGAAACAAGGCGGCAGCAATGGATTTCTATACCACCATGGTCAATCACAAGGATCCGCAGACCGCAATGGATAAATACGGTGCAAGCTATTACCGTCAGCATAATCCGCACGTAGAGGACAAGAAGGAAGGCTTCATCAAGCACTTCAAAGCGCTGGCCATCTCGAGCCCGCATGAAGACTTCTATCCGCGCGTGATCGCAGAGGACGATCTGGTTCTGATGCACGTCTGGCACCATGAGCTTCCGGCGCATTTCCCGTATGAAAAGACGCTGGAAAACTACAAGCGCTACGGCCTGATGTCGTTTGACATTTTCCGCTTCTCCGAAGAAGGACGCATCATGGAGCACTGGGACTCCATGCAGTGGTCTCCGTTCCCTGCAAGCTTCAACGAGATCGGCCTGGTTGAGGTCGAGCCGTGGTGGCCCGAGGGAACCTATTCCCGCCTGGAAGAGCCGCTCTGCACATCGCCGATGATGGAAGGCGAGACCGAGATCCGTGATCTCGATAAGACGCAGCAGAATAAGGAGATCGCGCGCCAGTTTGTGCAGGACATCCTGATGGACAAGCGGTTTGACGAAGCGGAGAAATATCTGGCAGACAACATGACGCACCATGTCTGCTATATGCACGACGGCAAGAACGGCTATCTCGAGGGCATCCGCACCATGAAGCAGACGCAGGGCATCGACTATATCGAGCCGCACCGTGCAGTTGCCGAAGGCAACTTTGTCGGCATTCAGTCGCAGATCAACTATCGTGGGCGCGTAACATCCGTTGTGGATCTGTTCCGTCTGGAAGACGGCAAGATCGCAGAGGTCTGGGAATGCCTGTTTGAGTCCGTACCGGAAACTGCAGCGCACCAGAATACATTGTTCTAAGGCAGAGCGGCATTTCTGACAGATACCGCAGCATAAACAGGGGACGATGTGGCCGGACAGTGGCCACATCGCCTCAGTTTGTCAAAAGCCATCTGCAAAAAGCAATGGCAGTGCTCTCATTACAGATGGCAGCTGTCCCTCCGGCTGCGCCGCAGGGATTTTCATACTGCCTGCGTGTAATCCTGAAGCGCTTTCTGAAGCGCGGCAAGCGCTTTTTTCTCAATCCGCGACACATACGACCGGCTGATACCACACTTCGCAGCGATCTCCCGCTGCGTCAGCGGCGTCCGGTCGCCGAGGCCGTAGCGCAGCGTTACGACCATTCGCTCACGCTCCGACAAAACCTCGTCCATGACCTCGTACAGCTTTTTGTACGTCTGCCGTGTGCTCAAGTCCTCGAACAGATCCTCATCCGAGCACAAAACGTCCATCAGCGACAACGCGTTCCCGTCTTTTCCTGTCTCAATACAATCCGAAAGCGAAACATCCCCCGCTGTTTTCTTCATCGAACGAAAGTACATCAGAATTTCATT
>ENA-UONT01001446-UONT01001446.1-human-gut-metagenome-genome-assembly--contig:-CS20-NODE-1446-length-20241-cov-11.602844_pt1 | contig 20241 bp, 19 predicted proteins | sample MGYA00242459_ERZ724006 | MGnify/ENA metagenome assembly ERZ724006 | reverse complement strand
CGGCATGAAAGCCGGCGGCTGCCATATACTCATTTCTTTATCGCTCTGCGCAGCGGCTTATAGAGAAGAACGGTCAGCGCTATTTTTATCGCGTCGCCCGGCAGATAGACCAGCATCCCGGCCTTTACCGCCGTCCACACGGTGATGGACTTGTGCAGATAAAGCTTCATTATCAGGTACATATACGGCAGGCCGATCAGGTACAGAACCGCCAGTCCCGCAAGGCAGGCGAGTGCGATGCGCCAGCGCCCGTTTTCCTTTTCGGTCAGGCGGCCTATCACCCACGCCGTGGGGATGAGCCCCAGCAGGAAGCCGAAGCTTGGCTGCATGACATAGCCTATGCCACCGCCCATCGTGAACACCGGCAGCCCGACAAGCCCGAGCACGACATACACAGTCTGCGACACCGCGCCCCATTTCGCGCCGAGCAGCACACCGGCCATAGCAGTGAACATGAATTGCAGCGTCACCGACATTGTCCCGAGCGGAAAGCGGATAAATGCGCCGACCGCAGTAAGCGCCGCAAACAGCGCCGCAAGGATCATCATACGGGTCTTATTCTTCATTGCAGCCACTCCCTTCAGACGCAGACGATTTTATCACGCAGCGCCGCGAAAGTGAATTGTAATTGTCTACAAAAAAGAATCTCTGCAGAAAGCTGAAACATATTTTGCTTTTCTGCGTCAATATATTAAGATTGCAAAATGAGTGCAAAATCGTGGCTTCCCGGCTTGCAGGGAAAATACCGCTGTGCTATAATATTTTTAAGACAAAAAGAAAACGGAGAATGAAAAAGATGAAAAGTAAAACCATGAAGCTTCTGCTTTCGCTCACGCTTGTGCTCTGCGTGGCGCTTGCCCTGCCGGGGCTGAGTGCGGGCGCGGACTATGTCAACAGCTTTGAAGTCGGTACAGACATCGGCAGCATCCAGGTGTTCAGCAGCAACCTTGTCATAAAGTCCTATGAAAAATACGCGGGTTCCCTTCCCGCGGGGCTGAGCCTGTCATGGGATGATTACGGCATCTATATGGCCGGAACGCCCACCACTGCCGGCAACTATTCCAGCAGCTACAATGTCGTCACTGAGAACGGCACCTATTCCTTTATAATCAACCTCTCCATCACCGGCGGCACGACACCTACCAAGGCTCCCGCGGCCGGCAACCCGCCGCACATCACAAAGCACCCCACGGGTGAGACAGTCGAGCCCGGCGGCAGCGCGCAGTTCGTCGCCCGCGCGGACGACGCAACGAAGATAACCTGGCGTCTCGTCAGCAAGGACACGACCGTTACATATAACGCCGCCGACGGCCCGGATTATTTCCCCGGACTCAGCGTTGACGGTCTCGGCACCGAGCGTCTGACGCTCGAAAACATCCCGTCCTCGCTCAATGAATGGTGCGTGGAGGCCAAGTTTGAGAACGGGAACGGTGCTTCCTACTCCAACGGCGCGCGCATAACCGTCAAAGCCACGAATAACAATACGAATAATAACAATAGCGCCAACAACAGCAGCAATAATAACAGCAATAACAATACGAACAACAACACGAATAATTCCACCAACGGCAGCAGCGACCAGAACAGCGGAACCGACCTCGGCAGCAACGGCCTCACCACAAAGACGCCGAACATCAACGTTGCCCCTCAGAGCACCCGTCTCAAGAAGGGCGAGACCTGCACACTGACCGTTCAGGCCACCTCCCCCAACAACGGCGAGCTGAGCTATCAGTGGTACAGCACGAATGTGAACAACCGCGGCATGGCTACCCCCATCGAGGGCGCGACCGCAGCGAGCTACACTCCGACCCAGACCGAGGGCACGATGTACTACTGTGTCGCCGTGATGAACACCCGCGAGGGCGTCACGAGTGACCCTGTCTATACCGATCTTATTGAGGTAAGCTTTGAGCCCGAGACGACGCCTACCCCGTCCCCGACGGCGACGCCCACCCGCACGAGCTCCGACAACGGCAGCTATGACCGCGGCAATAATACCCAGCTCATATTCTTCGGCATCGTCGGCTTCCTCGCTCTGGCCGCTCTGGTCGGCGTGGTCGTCTACCTGCGCATAGACTCCAAGCGCAGCAAGGACGAATAAGTCTGTACTAATCTGCAACATTAAAGTGCCAAATCCGGCGTGACTTACAGGTTCACGCCGGATTTTCTGCCCGTTTCATGTCATAAAGTTGTATACTCTGTGAAGCGGTTTCGAGCCGGTTTTGGCTATTTCGATGATTTTTGAGCTGCCGGATTGCTTTTTACATATCCTGCTCGTATACTTGCTCTTAACGCGAATCTTCAGAAGCGGAGGGAACGCTTTGGAAAACTTTATCGTATGCCTGAACGCAGTTGCTCCGATATTCATTATCATCGCTCTCGGCTACATGGCGCGCCGATTGGGCGATATAAAGCGCGAGGATGTTTTCCGCTTTAACCGATTGATCTTCCGGTATTTTATACCGGTCATGGTCTTTTATAATATATATGTATCCGACCTTGCAGCCTCGTTCAATGTAAAGCTCCTGTGCTTTGCGCTGTTCGGAGTGCTGGCAGAATGGTTTGTCAGCATGCAGATAGTCAAGCGGACGGAGCGACGACCTGAGCGCCGCGGCGTTATTATTCAGGCGCTCTACCGCAGCAACTTCGTCATCATCGGTCTGCCGCTGGCGCAGCAGCTCATGCCCGCCGGGTCGGATTTCGGCTGCGTCGTCATACTGCTGGTAACCGTTGTCCCTCTCTATAACATCCTTGCCGTCATTACGCTCGAACACTTCGGCGGCGTGAAGAAAAGCAGGCTCGGCCTTGCCTTGGATATACTCAAGAACCCCATGATATCCGGTACGATCGTCGGCATTCTCTTCCAGCTGCTGAAGCTGCGGCTCCCCTCCGGGCTTGAGCACACAGCCGCACAGCTCGCAAACGCGACCTCTCCCCTCATGCTGTTTCTGCTCGGCGGCTTCTTTGAGTTCAGCGACCTGCGGGACGATCTCAAAACCGTGTCCGCAATAGTGATAGGCCGGCTTATCGTCATCCCGGGAGTCATGCTGGGGCTTGCGTGCCTGCTCGGCTTCCGCGGCGTGGAGTTTGCTTCGCTCCTCGGAGCTTTTGCCTCCTCCACAGCGATCGCCTCATTCACAATGGCGCAGCAGATGGGCGGCGACGCAAAGCTTGCGGGCAACGCCGTTGTCGCGACAAGCGCGCTGTGCTCACTGACGCTTTTCCTGTGGGCAATAATCTTCAAAACTGTTGGTGTAATATAGGTGATAAAAATGAATAGTTCAAAATATAACGGGATCACCGAGGGTGTTATCTGGAAGCAGCTGATGCTGTTCTTCCTCCCGGTGCTCCTCGGCACATTTTTCCAGCAGCTTTACAACACCGTTGACGCGGTCATTGTCGGCCGCTTTGTCGGCAAGGAAGCGCTGGCCGCGGTCGGCGGCTCGTCCTCGCAGATACTCAATCTGCTTATCGGCTTCTTCACCGGCGTCACCTCTGGCGCGGCCGTCATCGTCGCGCAGTATTACGGCGCGCGCGACATGGAGGACTCCTCGCGCTCGGTGCACACGGCGATGATCCTCGCCATCGCGTACGGCGCCATAATGACCGTTGTTGGTATCCTCACAGCACCTGCGCTGCTGCGCATCATGGAAACGCCTGAGGACACGATGGCCGACTCCATCGTGTATATGCGCTGGGTGTACATGGCGATGATCCCCGGCATGGTCTACAACATGGGCTCCGCTATCCTGCGCGCGGTCGGTGATTCCAAACACCCGCTGTATTTTCTCATTGCCTGCTGCCTTATAAATGTGGTGCTCGACCTGCTGTTCGTCGTCACATTCAAAATGGGCGTCGCGGGCGCAGCGATCGCGACGGCGCTCTCGCAGCTGCTGAGCGCAGTGATGATATGCTGGTTTCTCGCCCGGCCGAAGACCGAGGAGAGCGTCAGGCTTGAGCTTTCCAAGCTGCGCACGGACTGGCGGATCATGCGCCGCACCGTGCACATCGGCCTGCCCTCTGGGCTTCAGGCAGTGCTCTACTCTATCTCAAACATGATAATCCTCACAGCCATCAACCGCTTCGGTACGGACACTGCCGCGGCATGGGTCGCCATGGGCAAGGTCGACGCCTTTACATGGCTGGTGCTCAGTGCGATGGGGCTTGCGGTAATGACCTTCGTCGGGCAGAATTTCGGCGCAAACAGCATGCAGCGCGTGCGCGAGAGCATACGCGACTGCATGATAATGACCTCGGTCTTTGCCGTTCTGATAAGTGCGCTGTTCCTGACGCTCGGCAAATACCTCCTTGTGATCTTCACGACCGACCAGAACGTTATAGCGCTCGCCATGCGCATAATCTATTACATCATGCCGTGGTACCTGCTGTATGTCCCGGTCGAGGTATACAGCGGCAGCCTGCGCGGCATCGGCGATACGCTCGTGCCGTTTATCATCACCGCCGTCGGCATCTGCATCGCGCGCGTTGTGTGGATATTCACCATCGTGCCGCTGCATAACGATATCTCCACCGTCGCCGTGGCCTACCCCATCACCTGGGGTTTGACCTCGCTTGCGTATATGATCTACTTCCGCTATGTCAAGAAGCACAAAATAGGCAAAATGGAACAGGCCGCGTAATATAGTCTACTCCCGCTGTGTATCACAGCGGGAGTTTTTTTCAAATTTTTTCCCATTCCATGAAACATTTTCCGCTCCCGATGCGTTTATATAAGCAGAAAGAAAAATACACAAAGGAGCGTACTTACTATGAAACGGGTATCCATCATCGCGCTTGCCCTTGCGCTGCTGCTGTGCGGCTGCGGCAGCGCACCGGCGCAGCCGGTCAGTGCCGCAGCGCCGTCGACGCACGAAGCTGACGCTGCGGTGTCCCCGGAAATCATTGAGGATGAACCGGAAGTCTACGACAGCGCACGGGACTTTCTGCGCTCTCTGTACGATGAGTGCGGCAATTTCTATTTCAGCAATAACGCCGCGCCCGACTGTCTCGACTGGCTCGCGCAGCAGCCGCAGGATCAGCCGATGAAGTTCGTGGTCTACGGATGGCCGTTTTCTAATTCTGACAAGCGGCTCGACAAGTGGAACATCCCGCTCCAGAACCATGACCGGGCGCTGATGGCGCTGTCGGAGGTGTTGGGAGCTGACGCGCTCACCGAATACGAAAGCGTCGACGCGCTCAGAAAGACGCTTGACGATGAAGCGCTTCTCGGAAAGCTGCCCGAGGAGTACTCCGAATGGGTACAAAAGGCTGATGGCTGGGAGGAAGCCCTTGACACATACGAGTCGGAATACCTGCCGCTGTCCGAGGCGCTTGACCTTGAATATGCTCTTCGTGACGCCGAGGCCTTTGCCGCGCAGGGCGTTCAGGCCGAGGTAATGGCAGCGAAGAGCATAGACAACGGCCGCGAGAGCTGGGCTTATACCGCCATCGTCACAGCGGCGCCTGAGGACTTCCTCGCTCTGAGCGATAAAATGGACGGGCTTTACCATGTATGGATACCGGTAGAACAGTTTCTCCTGCGCTTCAATATACATATCTGGCCTGAGGAATGAGGTGACGTGTGTGAACGAAACAAAGCTGCTGCGGCAGCTCAAGCGTGGGAGCACGGCGGCGCTGTCGGAGATCATAGAGCTATACACGCCGTATGTCTATGCCATCGCCTCGAACGTCATGCGCCCGATGCTCACGGCAGAGGACGTGGAGGAGGCCGTGTCCGACTGCTTTGCCGCGCTCTGGTATAACCGTGATTCCGTCGAGCCGGGAAAGCTCAAGGGCTACCTCGCCGTCGTGGTGCGCAACAAGGCACTGAGCGCGCTGCGATCAAAGCACATTGAGAGCGCGCTTGAGGATAATATTATTGATCTCGCTGCCGGCAGTCCGGAGGAAGGCATACTGACGCTGGAGCTGCGCGAGCTTGCGCGCGAGGCGGTAGACGCGCTCGGCGAGCCGGACTGCGAGATATTCAAGCGGCACTATTTCCTGTATCAGAAGACCGAGGACATCGCCGCCGCGCTCGGCATGAACGGCGCGACCGTACGCACGAAGCTTGCGCGCGGGCGGCAGAGACTTAAATATTATCTTGAGGAGAGGGGGTACGGCAATGAAGCTTAAAATATCCGAACTGTGCAGCGACTGCTGCCCGGAAAATGTCTCGCTCGGCACACCTGATGCGGAGCTTGCCGCACGCATAAAGGCCGGGACGCTCAAAAAGATCGGCGTTCAGCCCACGCGCCGCCGCGTGAGAGTGCGCACGCTGCTGCTCGCCGCGGTGATAGCGGCTTTCTTCGGCTCGGCCGCGTGTGCGGTAGTGCGCTACAACATGAATTTGCAGGACGTTCAGGATCAGGACGAAGTAGTCACTGGGCACATAACCGAGATAAACAAAAACGGCGAGGTAGTGAACGACAAAACGTTGTATTTCCCGGATGCCGGTCTGCTGCTGACCTTCACGGGTCCAGACGAGAGCTATAACCGCCCGGAGTTCAAGGCCAATTGGCTGCCGTCCGCCGCGACTCACAGAGTTTACAGGGGCGAGTGGACGGATTACCTCTGCAATGACGGCAAAGGGAACATCATGCCGTATCTTATCACTGCCACGAATGTGAACACCGGCAATTCCAAGGGCGTGCTCAACGGCAAAACGGAAATAGTAAAGCAGGAGAACTGGGACGGCTGGGAGATAACCGAAATAGTCTCCGACTATACCGAAAGCAAAAACTTCTGCAGCTGGGGGACCGTAAACTACATCTTTATGTTCGATCCTGAGCGCGGCTATCTTGTTAAGGTCTGCGGCACGGACAGCATGGAGACGCTTGAAGAGATCGCAGAGAACCTTGAGATACGCGAGAGCGACACGCCGCCGTATGAATATCCCTTTTCCGAGGAAATAGGATATCTTGATCTCGGCAGAGGCTGAACCGATTTGCTTCTTCCCGCCGTATAATATACTTGATGAAGGCCGAAACTGATGGTATAATACCATTCAAGAAAAAGATACGTCGGGAAGAGGCAGCACATGAGCAGAAAGAAAAAGCGCAGCAAAGCTGATGAATTTGAAATGGACGAAGCCGGGTACGACGAGTACACCAACTCACCCGCGGAGCAGCATATATATGAAGACGCGGTCAGCGCGGAGCCTGAGCTCCGCGCGCCCAAGGTGAAGAAAAAGAAGCGGAAAAAGGGCGGCAGCACAGCGCTGTGGCTGATTCTCGTCCTGCTGCTGGCGATCATCGGCGGCGGAGTTTTCGCGGGCTATGAGATAACGCAGAGCAGCGCGAACCTGCCGAACGTCTATGTCGGCAGCATCGCCGTCGGAAAGCTCGACGCCGCGCAGACGAGAGATGCGCTCACAAATCAGGGCTGGGAGACGCGCGTGTCCACCCCGCTCAAGGTGACGACGCTCGGCGGGCAGAGCTTCGAGGTCGACCCCGTCAAGGCCGGCGCTGTGCTCTCCGTTGACGATGCCGTCAGCGCGGCGCATGCTTACGGCCACAGCATGAATATTATCGATAACCTCTTCACCTACATCAAGGCGCTTGTCGGCGCGGTCGACATCAACGCTGAAAGCCAGAATATCTCAAATGAGTATATCGACTCCTGCATCAATGAGGGCATCGCTGCGGTCAATGAGTACATGGGCACAGAAGAATACACCGTCGACGCCAAGGCCGCAGAGATGACGATGAAGAAGGGCTGGGGTCAGATAGAGTTCGACAAGGCCGCTTTCAGGGAAGCCATAATCGCCGCGCTTGAAAAGGGCGAGACGGAGCTCAGCCATACGACGCTTGCCAAGGAGCTCAGCGCCCCGGACTTTGACGCGATACACAAGGAGCTCGAGCATGACCCGGTCGACGCATACTATTCCGATGATGGGAAGTTCGAGGTCACGGACGAGATAGTCGGCTGCAAGTTTGACGTCAGTCAGGCCGAGAAGCTCTGGAACGACGCCGATCCCGGCGATGAGGTCAAGATACCGCTTGACATCGTATGGCCGGAGGTCACGGGCGATGAGCTGCGCGGCAGGCTTTACCGCGACCTGCTCGGCACGATGACAACCAAGTTCCCCAACTCCGGCGAGAACCGCCGAAGCAATCTTGAGCTTGCGACCTCGAAGATAGACGGCATGATAATGTACCCCGGCGATGAGTTCTCGTATAATGAGGTCGTCGGCCAGCGCACCGAGGAGGCAGGCTTCCTGCCCGCTCCCGCCTATGTTGACGGTGACGTCAAGGACGAGATCGGCGGCGGCGCATGCCAGGTGTCGAGCACTCTGTACGCCGCGACGCTCTTCTCCTTCCTTGAAACTGTCGAGCGCGAGTGCCACTACTTCCCCGTGAACTACATGCAGATGGGCACCGACGCAACGGTCACGATCCCCGAAGGCGGCGGACGCTCCATCGACTTCAAGTTCAGGAACAGCCGCAATTACCCCATCAAGCTTGTCGGTATCTTCAATAACGAAGAGAGCACACTTACCTTTGAGATATGGGGCACACTTGAGGACGACGATTATATGCCCGTTGAGTTTGATAGCTCCTACAGCTGGGTGTACGACTTTGACAAGTTTATCGATCCCGCCTACCCCGACCGCGACGGCTACACCATAAAGCTCACGCATGAGACCTACGGCTTTGAGGACGATGTCGGCTCCGGCTACAGAACGCTGACGCACCGGCAGGTCATCGACGCGGACGGCAACATCGTTGTTGATGAGATCACGAATTCCAAGCTCTCAAACGGCAATTACGCCATGGACACCTATTATCAGCACAACTAAAAATCAACCGGGGCTGCTGTGAACACAGTGACCCCGGTTGATTTTTTCAGTTTTACAGGCTCAGGAACTTTTTCCAGGTATTGATATATCCCTCGGCCTTTTCCTTTGTCTCAGCCTCGGCTGCCATGCGCAGCAGCGGCTCCGTCCCGGAGAAGCGGCAGATGACCCAGCTGCCGTCCTTGAAGTAGACCTTGCAGCCGTCCTCACGGCTGATGTGGTCGACGTCGTCAAAGTCCGGATTGCGCAGCTCTTCAAACAGGAAGTGCTGAAGCTCCGCCTTGCGCTCGTTCGTCATGGTGAAGGACGCCTCGGCATAGGCGAGCTCACCGTAAAGCCCGCATATCTCGCGGTAGAGCTCCGAGAGCTTCTTTCCCGTGACGGCGAGCATTTCGACCAGCAGCGCCGCAGCGTATATGCCGTCCTTGCCGGAGATATGCCCGCGCACGGCAAGGCCGCCGGAGGACTCGCCGCCGATTATCGCGTCCGTCTCCGCCATCTTCGCCGAGACCCACTTGAAGCCGACCGGCACCTCATAGCACTTCTGCCCCAGTCCCTCGGCTACGCGGTCGAGCAGATGCGTCGTGGAGTTGTTGCGCACACACGGGCCTGTCCAGCCGCGGTATTTCACAAGGTAGTAGTACAGCAGCACAAGGAGCTTGTTCGGGTGGACGAAGTGTCCCTCATCGTCGATAACGCCGAGACGGTCGGCGTCGCCGTCAGTGGCGATGCCGAGGTCGCAGCGGTAGCGGTCGAGCACGAGCGCCGAGAGCGGCCCCATCGTCTCCTCATTCGGCGCGGGGAGCTTCCCACCGAAGAGCGTGTCATGCCGCTCGTGGATGATCTCAAGGTCGCAGCGGCAGGTCATGAGTATCATGCTCAGGCAGGTCTGGCTCACGCCGTACATCGGGTCGAGCGCGATGCGCAGCTGCGCCTTCTTTATCGCCTCAACGTCTATCGCGGCAAGGATGCTGTCAATATAATCGTTTGAGGGGTTCTTTTCCGTGATCTTCCCCTCGGCCAGCGCCGTGTCATAGTCGACACTCTTGACCGCCTCGGGCGTAAGGCGCGCGATGTGCTCTTCAATTTTATTCGTCACGGTCTTGTCCGCGTCGCGCCCGCCGGCAGTAAACACCTTGATGCCGTTATATATTGCGGGGTTGTGGCTCGCCGTAACAGCCATGCCGTATGGCATGTTATGCGTCTTGACGACGAACATCATAAGCGGCGTAGGCGACGAACGGTTTATCATATACACCCTGAACCCGTAGCCGACGAGCACCTCGGCTGCCCAGTGCGCGGACTCCTTTGACAGAAAGCGCCTGTCATAGCCGACGCATATCTCCTTGCCCGCGTGTCCTTCCTCTATCATCAGGCCGCACAGCCCCGCCGTCAGCAGACGGATGTTCTCCTTTGTAAATTCATCGGCGATTATGGCTCGCCAGCCGCCGGTACCGAATTTTATCATTATCTTCACCTCATATCTGTTATGCGCCAAAGCGCTCTTTTCAATTATGATTTATTTTACCATCAGTTGGCAGTGGAAGCAAGATGCAGCTCCGGCATTTTTGCCGTACATCTGGTCTTGTATTTTTGCATTAAATTGATACTTGAATATATCCAGTTTATGGACTATATTACCACCATAAAACCACGGAGGTGCAACATGAAACACGATAAACTCACCAGACTTATTCTCGCCGCACTCTTTGCCGCGCTGACCTGCGCCGCAACGATGCTTATCCATATCCCCATGCCCGCAACGAACGGGTATATAAACCTCGGCGACTGCGTCGTTCTGCTGAGCGCCTTCTTCCTCGGGCCGGTCTACGGCATGGCAGCCGGCGGTATCGGCTCGATGCTCGCGGATCTGCTGCTCGGCTATGCGTTCTACGCTCCCGGCACGCTCGTTATAAAGGGGCTCACAGCACTCACCGCCGCGCTCATTCTCAAGGCGCTGCACGGCAAGACCGGCGCGATGCTCGTCTCCGCTATCGCGGGCGAGGTAGTCATGGTGCTCGGGTACTTTGCGTATGAAAGCCTCATCCTCGGCTACGGCATGGCTGCCGCGGCAAGCATCCCCGGCAACGCCATTCAGGGCGCGGCTGGTATAATCGTCGGCATCGCGGCATACAAGGCGCTTTACGCCATCCCCTATGTGCGCCGCCTGTCCGTCTGAAAGGAGCACAAAAATGTACGAGGAAATCACCGCTCAGGCAAAGCAGGCCGTCACGGAGCTGCTCGATGTTGCAGGACTCAAGGCCGGTGATCTGTTTGTCGTCGGCTGCTCGTCGAGCGAGGTTGTCGGCGCGCGCATCGGCAAGGGCTCGAGCATGGAGGCCGCGCAGGCCGTGTTCGACGGGATATACCCGGTGCTCCATGAGCGCGGCATATACCTTGCCGCCCAGTGCTGCGAGCACCTCAACCGCGCGCTCATCCTTGAGACCGAGGCCGCCGAAAAGTTCGGCTACGATATCGTGAACGTCCGCCCATGGGCGCACGCCGGTGGCTCTTTCGCAACGACCGTGTGGGAGCATTTGGAGCAGCCCGCCGCAGTCGAGCACATCAAGGCCAAGGCCGGTATGGACATCGGCGCAACGCTCATCGGGATGCACCTGAAAGACGTCGCCGTGCCTGTGCGGCTGAGCCTTAACAGGATCGGCGAGGCCGTGCTGATCTGCGCGCGCACAAGGCCGCGCTTCATCGGCGGCGAACGCGCGAGATATCAGGAAGAGCTGAAGTAAAAAAATAATTCCGCATCGCGTGATGCGGAATTATTTTTTTACCAATTTCAAAAGGCCATTTCCTATACAGATCGGCAGCATTAGTTTCTTCGTCTCTCCGCTGCGGAAAATAACCGTCGCAAGCTCGCCCTTCACTTCGGTGATCGTCCCCTGTCCGAAGACGCTGTGCTCCACCTGCGTGCCTGGGAAATAATCCTTCGCCGCCCACAACGTCTTCTGCGTCACATTCGGGCGCGTAAGGCCGCCGAGGCTGCGCTTCGGCTTTTCAAAGAACTGCTCTATAAAGGTGCTCGTCCCCTGCCGCGGATAGGTCATAAGTATGAGCTCGTTCTTTGCTCGGGTCGCGGCTACATAGAACAGCCGCCGCTCCTCTTCGAGGGTCTCGCGCTGCTCCTCGTCAAGCCGGCCGCTGCACGGCACGGACGGCAGTATTCCGTCCAGCGCGTCGATAATGATGACGCGGTCATATTCGAGTCCTTTACTGCTGTGTATCGTGCTGAGGATGAGCTTGCTGTCCGCGGTCCGGTTTTCCGTGGAAATATTCTCCAGCTCCCGCAGCCTTTGCAGGAAGCTCTCCGTGTTCTTTTCCCGCGCGGCAAGGATAGAAAGCAGATACATCCGCTCCTTGTCCCTGCTGTCCTTGAGGACGTAGCCGCCGTAGCCCATCTTATAGCGTATACGGTCGAGCGCTTCGCGGGCGGTATCAGTCCTGAGCGCGATAAAGTTATCGTGCAGCTCCGCGAGGCGTTCCCTGAGCCAGTCCGGCTGCTCCTTCGACGCACTCTCCAGCGCCGCAATGAGTGAATCCGCCTTGCCCGCGTTATACAGGCTCACCGCAAGCTCCGCCGTCTCGCGCCTCACCGGCAGGCTGAACTTGCTGTACACGCGCATGAAAGCCTCGGCGTTCCCCGGTTCGAGCGCGAGCGTCATAATGTCCCTGACACCGTTCACCGTGCGGTTTGAAAAGAACGAGTTCTCCCCACGGCGGCACCTGAACGGAACGCCGCGCCTGTCCAGCCAGTCAATGAGCACAACGGCGCTGTCGTTATTCCGGTAGAGCACCGCCGTCTCGCGCTGCGGGTCATTCTCCGTCATCGTGCATATGTATGAATACTGCGCGGCGCGCTCGCTGAGTGCGACCGTGCGTACCGCTGCTCCGTGCCCGCGCACGGCGCGGATATGTTTTTCGTGCCGCGCGGCGTTGCGCGCAATGAAGCGGTCGGCAGGCTCGGTGATCTCCGGTGTTGAGCGGTAATTGCTCTCAAGCAGCAGCACCCGCGCGCCGCCGTAGTCGCCCTCGAAGCTCATAAGCGCGTCGGGGTACGCGGCGCGGAAGCCATAAATGCTCTGATCCTCATCGCCGACCATGAATATACTCCCGCTCTCGCCTGTGAGCAGGCGGATGATCTCATGCTGTATCTTCGAGGTGTCCTGCGCCTCATCGACGCAGATATACTTATACCGCTCCCGAAGCGCGCCGAGGATGTCCGGGTACTTAAGCAGTATCTGCCGCGCGAAAACGAGCTGGTCGTCATAGTCCATGAGCCCGCGCTGTCTGAGCGTCTCTCTGTACGCATCGTATACCGGCGCGACGGCGATGCCGCCCGCTTCGAGCTCGTCTATCTCACCGCGCGGCAGACGCATATTCTTTATATAAGTTATCGCCTTTTGCAGCTCCTTTATGTCTCCGCCCTCGGGATACTCGCCGCGCACCGTGCGGAAGACCTCGGCAAGCATCGCGCCGTTGTCGGACACAAGGTCAAAGCGCTGCGCGCGGGTCTGGCGCGCATATCTGTTGATGATCGACTCGCACACACCGTTTATCGTGCGAAACTCCAGCCGCTTGGCGTACTCCTCGCCGAATGCTGCGGAGAAGCGGGCGCGCATTTCAGCGCTCGCCGCGACGGTGTAGGTCATGGTCAGGATGTTCTCGGGCGCGATCCCCATGCAGTAGACAAGATACGCGGCGCGGGTGATAAGCGTCGTCGTCTTGCCGCTGCCGGGGACGGCAAGCAGCAGCACTGCCCTGTCGGTACACTGCACCGCCTGCGCCTGCTGCGCATCGAGCCTGATATTGAATTTATCGCAGAACTCCGCGTAGCTCAGCACTGCCCGTCACCGCCTTTTGTCAAACACAGTGGCTGTCGTTTTCGGCAGCCACTGTTGTACGATTTTATTATATAAGATTATGGATAAGCTCCGCGTCCGACTCCTTGAGCTTGAGCCCCGCCTTGAGCGTCTCGCCGTCAGGATAGCTGACAGTGATCGTTATCTCCGCGCCGGGCACTGCGCCCTTGGCCTTGACAGCTCTCAGAAAGTCCGGGAATTTGGGGTGGTTCTGGCGGAAGCTGTGCCACGCCTGCCTGAGGGACAGCAAAGAATTTATATCCATCTCACGCCTCCGTCCTGCTCTTCTTTTCTCTGTGCCGCTTTACGAGGAAGCAGACAGCAAGCGTCGCGGTGAGCGCGGCATACATATACTCGGAATAGTAGTACTTGAAATACGCCGCTGGCAGCAGCGCCGTGGTGATCGCCATATGGCAGAGATGCCCGGAGGTAATAAACCAATAGCACCACTGCTTTTTCACAAGCATGTATACCCACAGCCCGATCAGCCACGCCGTCGGGACATATAGGTTCTTGAAGATATTGGCGGCATAGTCCAGCGTGCGCTCATACTGGAAAGCATTGGAGATGTGCAGCCACGCCCCTATCTGCGAGCGGATGTACACCAGCGGGTTATGGATCATCAGCCTTATGACGGCATTCTGGAAATCCACCTTGTCCTGATCGGTCGCGCCTGGGACAAGGCCGTAATAGATGATTATATTGTCGTTGTAATTATAGTCGCCCTGCCGCTCGTTCAGCTCATGGATTGCGTCGACAGAAATGTACCTGTTGACTATGGCGAGATCCGCGGCGTTCTTCTCCTTGTCAAGCCCGTTGCGCTCCATGCTCGTGATGAGGTATTCAAAGAACGGCAGCGCCCTGTGGCCGTTCTCCTCCTTGTCAAAGGCCGACGGCAGGTACACTGCAAGCTGCACCAGCAGCATCGCCGCAAGCGCCGCCGCTTTTTTCTTTGCATCAAGCGTCGGCTTATAGGTAAAGTACAGCAGCACCGGGCCGAGCACGAGGAGGTATATCCCCTCCGAGCGCCACTGCGTCAGCACCGCGGTCATAAAGCTGAGCAGCAGGAATTTTCCGGTACCGATGGTTTTCTTTTCAAGATGGTCACATATCAGGACGCAGGCATACAGCAGATACAGCACCGCGTACATCGGGCAGCGATGGATGCTGTAGCTCTGGTACAGTCCCGGCGGCAGCAGAAACGGCAGATACAGCAGAAAGCTCAGCTTTGACCCCGTCACGCGCACGAGCCTGTAAACGCAGTAACCCGCCGCAAGGGTCATCAGCCATATCTTGAACACGACCGCGAACGCAGGGAAAGGCGCGATGTTCATCGCGATCATGGGTATGTACATCGTCCAATAATTGAAGAAGCCCTTCATCGTCTCATAATGACGCGAGGCCTCAAGGATATTGAGCTGATCGCCAGTGGTAAACGGGTAAGCGCCGCATACAGACCAAAAGCCGGTCACGATAATAAACAGCGGCAGCGCGTATATGAGTGTCTGCGCCGCAGCTCCGCGGGCTTTGAAGCCCTGCACGACATTCGTGAAAAACAGCGCCGTGAGATATACCGTGATAAGGGTGAGCAGCTTTATGACGATATGCGTCACGGGTCTTGCCTCAGCCGCGCCCTCATAAAATGCGAAGCGCTCCCACCAGAAGCTGAGCATCCAGTATACAAGCGCAAAAGCGCCGATCACCCGGTGCTTTTTCTCTATTTTATATTTGGAAAGAAGCTCTGTTGCCACTTTATTCCCTGCCTATATCTATGTCTATGATTTTTCTGCGCGGATGTGTCGTACCCCATCTAGATCAAAAGGACAAAAAGCGCCTCGTGCGCTCCATGCAAAGCGGGTCTGCATGGAAAAGGAAGAAGGAGAATGCATAGCGCAGCTTTTGCCGCAAGGCGGAAGCGAGCAGTGCAAGCTTCTTCTGACGTAGTATACTCTGAAATGCCGCTTAATGCAAGCCTTGTGCTTGCATTAAGCCCGAAAGCATTATATAATGACGCTTGTATAGTTTGGCGGAGAAAAGGAGAATACCGTGGATAAGATACTTTTGTTCATCCCCATGTATAACTGCGAAAAGCAGATCGTCAGGGTGCTTGCGCAGCTCGATAAGACCGTATGCGAATACATTTCCGCTGTCATCGTCGTCAATAACCGCAGCACTGATAACGGCGAGCAGGCTGTGAAAGAATGGCTCAAGGCCAACCGCCCCGCCGTCCCGGTCACGCTCCTGCGCAATGATGAGAACTACGGCCTCGGCGGCTCCCACAAGGTCGCCTTTGATTACGCGCTCAATAATGCTTACGACTATGTTGTCGTCCTCCACGGCGACGATCAGGGCAGTATCGCAAATCTCCTCCCTTATCTCAGAAGCCGCGAATATGCCCGGTACGATTCTTTCCTCGGCGCGCGCTTTATGAAAGGGTCGAGCCTTGAGGGCTACTCCAGATTCCGCACTTTCGGGAACCGTGTGTATGACCTGCTCTTTTCCGTCGGCGCGGGACGCATGGTGTACGATCTCGGCTCCGGGCTCAATATGTATAAGGTCAGCTCCCTGCGCAGCCGGTACTATCTCCGCTTCAAGGATAACCTGATGTTCAACTGCTATATGCTGCTCGCCGCCGGTCCGCTCGGTCAGTCGCAGCGTTTCTTCCCGATAAGCTGGCGCGAGGACGATCAGGTCAGCAACGTGAAGATGTTCAGCCAGGCGACAAAAACCCTGCGTATGCTCATGAACTTCACCTTCAATAAGCGCGCGTTCCTCGACGGGGAATACCGCGACAAGGTCATATCTGCCTACACCGCGCAGCCGGTCTTTGAATGGGAGGGCGAATAATGAAAAAGCTTCATCTCATCATGCCTATGGGCGGGCGCGGGTACCGTTTCTTCAAGGATGGATACTCCATGCCGAAGCCGCTCATCGAGCTTAACGGCAAGCCCTTTTTCTATTGGTCGGCGCAGTCGGTCATGAAGTTTGTCGACGTCGCTGACATCAGCTTCGTCGTCCTTCAGGAGCATATAGACCAATTTGAGATCGACCGTAAAATAAAGGAATACTACCCGCAGGCGAGGATCGTCGTCATCCCCGAGGTCCTCCCCGGCGCTGTGATGACCTGCCTTGAGGGCGTCAAGGGGCTGGACGGCGGCGCTCCCCTGCTCTTTAACGACTGCGACCATATGTTCGTCTGCCGTGACTTTTATGATTTCTGCGCTGCCGGTGACTTCTCCGCCCCCGACGCGGCGCTCCTGACTTTCACCTCCGACGTGCCGAAATACAGCTTCGCAAAGCTTGACGAGGCAGGCTGCGTTCTCTATACGGTCGAGAAACAGGCTGTGAGCACGCACGCCATCTGCGGCGCGTATTACTTCTCCCGCCCTGAGGTCTTTGTCTCGGCGGCAGAGAAGTACCTGACCTCATGCAGCTATGAGGAATTTTTTATGAGCGGCGTTTATAACGTCCTTATCGATGGCGGCGCGGACGTCAAAATTTTCGAGACCGACCTGCACATCTCTTTCGGCACACCCGAGGAATACTCTGCCGCCGCGGCTGATGATCGGCTCAAAGAGGTGGACGCGCCGTGACGGTCTTTCTGTTCGTCTGCTCCATAGTCCTGCTCATGGTGGGACACGCGCTGCGTCTCATGCGCTGGAGCTGCTTCATTAAGATATACGAGCACCCTCCCGCCGGGGCGCTGCTGCGCTCCATGGCGCTCGGCTATGCGCTCAACTTCTTCGTGCCGTTCAAGCTCGGCGATGTTTTCAGGGCGTACTATTCCGGCAAGCGCATGAAAAACGGCATAGGCTTCTCGCTCGCGACGGTCATCCTTGACCGTTTTCTCGACCTCATCGTCGTGGCGCTGCTGTTCGCGGTGCTCGCGTTTTCAAACGTCGGAAGAGACGCCGCGCGCGAATCCGCGCGCTTCTACTATATCGCCGCCGCGGCGGTGCTCGCGCTGCTGCTCATAGCGAACCTTTTCTCCTCCGCGATAAAGCGCATCACGCTCAGGCTCTGCTCCGTGTTCAACGACCATATCAAGCTCAAGGGCGAGCGCTTTTTCTGGACGCTCATAAACACATTCCGGGACATCCGCCGCGTGAACTTTGCCGTGATCCTTGCCGAGACGGTTGGGATGTGGGTGTTCTACATAGGCTCATACGCGCTTTTTGCCGCGTTCATGCAGCGCCTCGGCTCGGACTACGCGCTCGTTGAGATCATCCTGTCGCTGTTCTCGCGCTCGAGTCTCGACCTCAGTGCGCTGACCGTCGCCGCCTCAAGCTCGGCTGTGCTGAAAGAGCAGTTGTGGCTCGCGGTATATACGCTGCTGCCGTCGGTGATAATGTTCGCCGCGACGCTCACCAAAGCTTTTACTACAGTCGAAAAGCAGACCGTTTCGGTAGACGGCGGTTACCTCAAGATCCTCCCGCAGCTCGACGAAAAGGATCAGCTCAGCTTCCTTGACGATTATTTCAGCGCCGACCATCCTGAGCTTCTGCGCAAGCTCACCCAGCTCAACCGCGGGATAAGCATAATCCGCGACTGCTCCTCCGGTTCAAACGCCTCGACACTGCTGTGCATGGACAGCCATGAGATGTTCTACCGTAAGTACGCTTTCGGTGCCGACGGGAAAAAGCTTGCCGGGCAGCTCGACTGGCTGACGGCGCACAGCGGCACACTTCCCCTGTGCGAGGTCATCCGCAGCGAGCGCAGCAGTGAATACTGCTGCTACGATATGCGCTACGAGAGTGACAGCTCCTGTATGTTCCAGTACATCCACTCCCACCCGGTGCAGGCCGGGGAGCGTGTTCTCTCGTCTCTGCTTGAGAGCGTGCGCGGCAGGCTCCATGTGCTGAACGCGCGCCCTGCCGACGCTGAGCATATCAGCCGGTATATTTCCGCCAAGGTGACGGATAACCTGAACTCGATCATGGGTTCGAGGGTACTTGCGGAGCTGCTGTCGTATGACACGCTGACCATCAACCACAAGGAATATCTGAACCTGCCGTACCTGGCAAGTATGTTCGAGCCTGAGCATCTTGCCGCCGTCTTCGCCGGGGACACCTGCTGCGATATTCACGGCGACCTCACGGTAGAAAACATCATCTGCACCGGCGGCGGCTTCTATCTCATAGACCCGAACCCCGGCAACATCCATGAGTCCAGCTTTCTGGACTATGCAAAACTCCTGCAGTCCCTGCACGGCGGGTACGAGTTTATGATGAAGACTGATTCCGTGTCCGTCACCGGCAGCAGCATTGACTTTGTGTATACGCGCTCCGCCGTATATGACCGGCTCTATTCTTTCCTGCTGTGCTATTTTGAAGAGCACTTCACCCCGCAGGAGGTCAAAAGCATATTTTATCACGAGCTTGTGCATTGGCTGCGTCTGATGCCGTACAAGCTGAGAAAGGACGCCCGGCGTGCCCCGATGTTCTATGCGGGGCTCGTAATGGCCGCAAACGATGTCTACAACCGCTTTGAAAAAAACTAAGCTTGCCATGGTCGATCTCGACAACACTCTTGTGTTCACGATGAACGCGAACTTCGAGGCCTACAAGCGCGCCCTCAACGAGCGCGGCATTGACCTCACGCCGGAGCACTACGCCAATTGCTGCGACGGCAAGAGCTACCGCGATTTTCTCCCCGCCCTCGTCGGCGGCAGTGCGGAGCTTACCGAGGCCATACATGAGCGGAAGATCGAGCTCTACGCGGACTGCCTGAAGTCCGCCGAGCTGAACCGTCCCCTCGTCGATATTCTCCGCGCGCTCAAGAGCGAGTATTACATTGCCCTTGTCACCACCGCTACGCGGCGGAACGTCGAGCGCATACTTGAGCATTTCTCGCTTGCGGAGCTGTTCGACGCCGTCGTCACTCAGGAGGACGTGCTTCACGCAAAGCCCGACCCATTCTGCTATAACATGGTGATCGAGCGCTTCGGCGTTGACCGCAGCCGGTGCATCATTTTTGAGGACTCCGCCTCCGGCGTCGCCGCCGCACTCGCGAGCGGCTGCCAGACCCTCCGCGTCAGGAAAGGAGCCGCGCTATGAGCACCGCGCCTAGTAAACTGCGCGCGCTGCTGATGCAGGCTCTGCGCTTTGTCGGGCTGAGCGGCATAGGCTGGCTGCTCGATTTCACGGTATATACCCTGCTCAGCACTCGCGTTTCAAACCTTGCCGCCGTCAACATGATAAGCTCGCTCGTCGGTGCAAGCTTTGTGTTTGCGTTCTCTACACGCTTCGTCTTCCGGGACAACCACCGTATCCCGCTTTTCTGGAAATACTGCGTGTATATCACCTATCAGATCGTGCTTATCATCCTCATTTCGCTGCTGCTCGCAAAGATAAACGCCCTGATAACCGCGCATGTCTCCGCCGCGCTTATCGTCAAATACTCCGCTATTCTGTCCAAGATCATCGTTACCCCGATCACCATGACGCTAAACTTCTTCGTCATGCGTTTTGCGATAGAAAAGCTATGAAAGTTAAATCAGCTCCGACTTGTGTCGGAGCTGATTTCAGTCTGTCAAAGAACGCAGCACGAGATCAAGCGGGAACAGCACATTTTAAG
>ENA-UONT01001442-UONT01001442.1-human-gut-metagenome-genome-assembly--contig:-CS20-NODE-1442-length-20300-cov-26.266881_pt1 | contig 20300 bp, 9 predicted proteins | sample MGYA00242459_ERZ724006 | MGnify/ENA metagenome assembly ERZ724006 | reverse complement strand
CGCCGCCCGCCATCGAGCAGAGTTTTACACCTAATTGGGGATAAAACAGCTGATGTCCGGCGGCGGTGTCATCCTCATCGGCACCCAGCTCATCCCGCTGCTCTCTGGTCTGTTCGGCTAAGCACCCGCGATAGGAGGTACTCCCGCCATTGTTCGATAATATCTTTGCAGCCATCGAAAAATGGATGCGGGAACTTCTGACAGGAATGGTGGAGTCCAACATGAGTACGATGTTCACGGATGTCAATGAAAAGACAAGTGAGATCGCGGCTCAGGTTGGACGCACTCCACAAAACTGGAACAGCAGCGTTTTCAGTATGATTCAGAACTTATCAGAGTCGGTGGTAGTTCCGATTGCCGGAATCATCATTACTCTGGTACTCTGCTATGAGCTGATCTCGATGCTGACCGAGCGAAACAACCTGCATGATGTAGATACATGGATGTTCTTCAAGTATTTTGTCAAGGCATGGGTCGCAATCTATCTGGTCAGCAATACGTTCACAATTACAATGGCAGTCTTTGACGTTGGACAATCGGTAGTTAATTCGGCTTCCGGTATCATCAACGGCGAGACTGCCATTGATGTTAGTTCGCTGTCCATGCAGATGCAGGCGGCGATGGCAACCATGGAGATCGGTGAACTGGTAGTGCTGGCTCTTGAAACCTTCCTTGTCAGCTTCTGCATGAAAATTATGTCGGTGGTGATAACTGTCATTGTCTATGGGCGCATGATAGAGATTTATCTCTATACATCGCTTGCCCCGATCCCGTTCGCAACGATGAGCAACCGTGAATGGGGTCATGTAGGAACCAACTATTTCAGAGGACTGTTCGCCCTTGCATTTCAGGCATTTCTGATGATGGTCTGTGTGGCGATTTACGCAGCACTGATTTCTTCGGTGCGGATTTCCAGCAATATGCACTCCGCGCTGATCGGCGTTGCAGCGTATACCGTGATTCTGTGCTTCAGCCTGATGAAAACGGGAAGTCTGTCCAAACAGATCTTCGGCAGTCACTAAAACCGGGAAAATCCGAGGAAAGGAAAGACAGCAGGCAGAAAGCCGTATCCCGGCGGCGTGTCTGACTGTCATGGTGAAGAATGGCTTATGTGACGATCCCGAAAGACCTGTCCAAAGTGAAGAACAAGGTCTTTCTCAACCTGACAAAGCGACAACTCATCTGTATGGGCTTTGCGGCATCCATCGGTGTCCCGTTCTACTTTCTTACACGGGAAACGCTTGGTACAAGCAACGCGGCGGCGGGCATGGTGCTGCTGATGCTCCCGGAATTTTTCTTTGCGCTGTTCGAGAAAAACGGGATGCACCTTGAAACCATCCTGACGAACTTCATCAATGTCCGTTTCAAACGTCCGGCGGTTCGCCGCTACGAGATCGAAAATCTGTACGAATATGAGCCGGAGAAACCTGTAACACCAAAAGTGAAGAAGGGAGGCATTATTGGGAAAAGAAAAGGATAAGAAGCCGCTGTTCGGCGGCATCTTCCAGAAATTCTTCAAGCCGTCTGCAAAGGCAGAAGCAAAAAAGAAGAAAGAGCATCACTTGACCGTGCAGCGGTCGATTCCGTATCTGGAAATGGGACGGGACGGCATCTGCCGGGTGGAGGAACATCTGTATTCCAAAACCGTCCGCTTCTATGACATCAACTATCAGCTCGCGCAAAACGAAGATAAGAACACCATTTTTGAAAGCTGGTGTGACTTCCTCAACTACTTTGATTCCAGCATCCGCTTTCAGCTTTCGTTCATTAACCATAAAAGTGATATGAGCGAATACAACAAGGTCATTCAGATTGAGCCGCAGCATGACCAGTTCGATGATGTACGCATGGAATATGCGCAGATGTTGAAACAGCAGCTTGCCAAGGGCAACAACGGTCTGGTTCGGACGAAATACATCACGTTCAGCATTGAAGCCAAAAGCGTGAAAGAAGCAAAGCCCCGGCTGGAGCGTATCGAAACCGATATTCTCAACAATTTCAAGGTGCTGGGCGTAAAAGCATATCCGCTGAATGGTGTGGAACGCTTACAGATCATGTACGAGATGTTCCATCAGGAGGAAGAACGGAAGTTTGAGTTCAGCTATGACCGCATCCTGCAAAGCGGCATGACTACCAAGGACTTCATTGCTCCGACCAGTTTTCTGTTCAAGAACGGCAAGGACTTCCAGATGGGAGATACTATCGGCGCAGTATCCTATCTGAACATCCTTGCCCCGGAACTGACGGATAAGGTTCTGGCAGAGTTTCTGGACATGGACAAGAATCTGGTGGTCAGCATCCATGTGCAGTCGGTAGACCAGCTCAAGGCAATCAAACTCATCAAGGGCAAGATCACAGACCTTGACCGCATGAAGATTGAGGAACAGAAAAAGGCGGTGCGTTCCGGCTATGATATGGAAATTATTCCGAGTGACCTTGCAACTTATGGTGGTGAAGCCAAGAAGATTCTGGATGATTTGCAGAGCCGCAATGAGCGTATGTTCCTTATTACGGTGCTGTTCCTCAATGCTGCGAAAACCAAACAGGAGCTGGATAGTGCAGTGTTTCAGACGGCTGGTATCGCTCAGAAGTTCAACTGCACATTGAATCGACTGGACTATATGCAGGAGCAGGGGCTTATGAGCAGTCTGCCGCTGGCCAATAATCTGGTTCCTATCAAGCGGGCATTGACTACAACTTCCACCGCCATCTTCGTGCCGTTCACCACACAGGAACTTTTCATGGAGGGCGATTCCCTCTACTACGGTCTGAATGCAGTGTCCAACAACATGATTATGGCAGACCGAAAACAGCTCAAAAACCCGAACGGTCTGATTCTTGGAACACCGGGCAGTGGAAAGTCGTTTAGCGCAAAGCGTGAAATGACAAACGTGTTCTTCACGACAACGGACGATATTATCATCGCAGACCCGGAAGGCGAGTATTATCCGCTGGTCGAAGCCCTGGGCGGGCAGGTCATTCATATCTCATCCACCAGCCGGGACTACATCAATCCGATGGACATTAACCTGAACTATGCGGACGATGATAACCCGCTTGGCATGAAATCGGATTTCATCCTTTCCCTGTGCGAACTTATCATGGGCGCACGGGATGGCATGGAGCCGGAAGAGAAATCTGTCATTGACCGATGCCTGCCGCTGGTCTATCAGAAATATCTGAATGATCCGAAGCCGGAGAATATGCCGATTCTCGGTGATTTATATGACTGCCTGCGGGAGCAGAAAGAACGGCAGGCGCAGCGTATCGCCACGGCATTGGAAATCTACGTCAATGGTTCGCTGCGGGTGTTCAACCACCAGACGAATGTGGAACTGGATAACCGCCTTATCTGCTTTGACATCAAAGAATTGGGCAAGCAGCTCAAAAAGCTGGGTATGCTCATCGTGCAGGATCAGGTGTGGAATCGTGTTACCATCAACCGCAATGCAAAGAAAAATACACGATACTACATTGATGAGTTCCACTTGCTCTTAAAGGAAGAGCAGACTGCCGCATACAGTGTTGAAATCTGGAAGCGTTTCCGAAAATGGGGCGGCATCCCTACGGGCATCACGCAGAACATCAAAGATCTGCTTGCCAGCCGGGAGATCGAGAACATCTTTGAGAACAGCGATTTCATCTATATGCTGAATCAGGCATCCGGTGATAGGCAGATTCTTGCAAAGCAGCTCAACATTTCGCCATTCCAGCTTTCCTATGTGACGAACAGCAACGAGGGCGAGGGGCTGCTGTTCTACGGCAATACCATTATTCCGTTCAAGGATAAGTTCGATACTTCGCTGAAACTTTATGGTCTTATGACCACGAAACCGAATGAAATTGCAAAATACAGGGAGAAGAAAGACGCATGATGAACGAGAAAAAACTGAGCCAGATGATCCTGAAGCTGCATGACCGTGCTGAGGCAGCAAAATACGATGGCGATTCCAGCCCGCCTTATCAGGAAGTGGAAATGCTGAATTTCCACGATGAGGAATCGGTGGTGCATACGGTGCTGGAGGACTTTTACGCAGTCGGCGCACTGGCAGATGAACTGACCCACGGATTCCACATGGAAGAACGGGGCTACATCGACCGCACAGAGGTCAATTCCCGGCTGATCGCTTTTGCCAGGGAGCTGGAGCGGATTCTCGATAAATGGGAGACTCATGCAGTCCTGATTGCATGAGTTTCCTGCCGGACGGGAGGTGAATCCGATGGCAGACAAGCGATTCCGGGGCAGAGATAAAATCGTCCAGAAAATGACCAAAGACGGTCTGGTGGAAGAGAATCTCCGCACCGGGGAAACCAAGTCCGCAGTTGAAGAAGAAACACCGAAGCAGGAAGATTCGGAAAAAGACGCTGCGGAAAGTGCAGAAGAAACCCCTGTTGTGGAAGAAGAGGTGTGCATGGATGCCGAGGATGGAGAGGAGGAAAAGCCCCGGCGCAGCACCGCCAAGCAGAGTACAGAATATTATAAAGCCCATCAGGAGGATGGCAAAGCGAAAGAAAAAGATGCTTCGCCAGTGGACGAAGATGCAGAGCCTGCGCCGAAGAAAAAGGGCCACTTATCGTTTGATGATGAGCAGCAGGGCGGCATTGTCCGGGGCGCAGGGCTGGGCATTAAGAAGGTGGCGAAGAAAGGAGTGGATACCGCCACTGGTTTTGCCCATAACAAGGTGCATCAGGTCGAAAAGGAAAACTCCGGCGTGGAGTCGGCGCACAAGAGCGAAGAAACGCTGGAAGGATTGTACCGCTTCTCTAAAGGCAGGAAAAAGACCAGAGAAAAATCTGCCAGAGCTGAGAAGAAAGTCGAGGTTGAGAAAAAATCCAGCCGTCTGAAATTTTCGGAGAGTGAGGGCGGCATGGCCGAAGAAGTGGCAGAAACGTCACTGAAAAAGAAACCGCACTTGTCACCACCGACTGCCGCAGGAGGTGAAGCAACAAAGACAGTCGGTTCAAAATTCTATCAGAAAAAGCAGTATAAGGATGCCTATGCAGCAGCCAAGCGAGGTCGGAAAGTTGGAAACGCTGCCAGCAAGCAGGCGGCAACGGCGGCGAACACGCTTGCCGAAAAAGCAAAAGCGGCGGTGCAGGAAATCGTTGTGCAGAACAAGACCCTGTGGGCGGGACTTGGCATCGCAGCACTGATGCTCATGCTGATTATGGGCGCATTTTCAAGCTGTTCCGCAGCGATCCAGGGAACGGGTAGCACCTTTATTGGAACGACGTATCCTAGTAAGGATGCTGACATGAAAGGTGCAGAAGAAGATTATCTGGAACTGGAAAAGAAGCTGGATGAGCAGATACGGCAGATGGAGTCCACACATCCCGGCTATGACGAATACCGTTACCAGTTGGACGAAATTGGGCATGACCCTTATCAGCTGATCTCTCATCTGACTGCCGTATATGAGCAGTTCACCAGAGGACAGGTGAAAACCGTCATCAAGTCACTGTTTGAGCAGCAGTATCTCCTGAAAGTCTGGGAAACGATAGAGATTCGCACACGCATGGAAACCAGAGTAGGGATTCGGCCAATGATTGACGCTTTTGGAAACGTCAGCATGGAAACCTATACCTATCAGGAAGAAGTGGAGTATGAGTACAAAATCCTCAACGTCCTACTGAAAAATAAGGGCTTTGACACCATTGCCAGAAAGAACATGGATCGGAAGCAGACTGGGCGGTATGATGCCTACAATCTGACTTATGGCAATCGCCCAGAACTGTTTGGCGCAGGCTCCCCTACATACAGTGGCGGCACAACAGGCAGCATTGGCTCTGGTGGTTCGGGTGGAACAGGTGGAAGCTCCGGCGGTGGTTTCCAATATGACATTCCAGAAGAAGCCCTGTCGGATGAAAAGTTTGCAAGGATGATCGCAGAAGCCGAAAAGTATCTGGGAATGCCATATGTGTGGGGCGGCAGTTCCCCAAGCACCAGTTTTGACTGCTCCGGCTTTGTCTGCTGGGTCATCAATAACTGCGGCAATGGCTGGAACGTCGGGCGCACGACAGCGAATGGACTGCGAGGCAAGTGTAGCTATGTTTCTCCTGCAAATGCACAGCCGGGTGACTTGATCTTCTTTGAAAAAACTTACAACACCGTTGGTGCGTCGCACGTTGGCATCTATGTCGGCAACGGCATGATGATCCACTGCGGTGATCCGATTTCTTATACCAGCATCAATTCGACCTACTGGCAGAACCACTTCCTTGGTTTTGGCAGAATCAAATAGAACGAGAGGAGGCACGAAATGAGTAAAAAACTGAAGAAGTTTTTGAATGATGCAGAGAAAACCGAAAGCAAGATCGCGGAACTGGAAGAGTACCTGAGAAATGTCCGGGCGGCACAGAAAAAAGAAGAGGACAATGAGATCGTCCGGGCTATCCGCAGCACAAAGCTGGGTGGGCGTGACCTGCTGGCATTGCTGGAAAATATCCAGGCGGGGAATGTGACGTTCCAGACAACTGTAAACCACGAGAACAAGACTTCGGAAGAAGCAGAAATGGAGGATGCGATTGCGAAAGATGCTTAAAAAGCTGGGTATTGTGATTCCCAGTGCAGTGCTGACCCTGCTGATGGCGGTAGGCTTTTCCACTCCGGCATTTGCCTATGTGGAGCTGGAAGTCAAGGAAGAGCCTGCACAGGTCATTGAGGAAGAGGAACCCACCGAGGAAGAGAAGATTCCGTTCACCATTGCGGGCAATGGCGAGGTGGAGGATAACATTACGGACGATTCCAGTAAGGAGTTCTTCACGGTCAAGACCAAGGGCGGAAATACCTTTTTTCTAGTGATCGACCGGGCAAGGAACAGCGAGAATGTGTATATGCTCTCCATGATCGACGAATACGATTTGCAGGAGTTTCTGACCGATGAGGAACGCAACGGCAAGGAAGAAGAGAAGCCGGCAGTCGTGCTACCGGAAACCAAACCTGAGCCGGAACCGGATGTCGAGATCGAAGAGCCGGAACAGGACGATGGAAAGCTGACCAAGATTCTGGCAATCGTATTTGTTATGGGTGTAGGCGGTGCAGGCGCATTCTTCTATTTCTACATTTATAAGCCGAAGCAGAGTGAGCCGGAAGTATCAAAAGAAAATCTGGAATATGAAGCACTGCCGACAAAGAATGAGGATGAGGAAGCAGGGCAGGACGCAGAAACCGAAGAATAATAGAAAAACCGTATAATCTAGTGGTGCAGGGATGGTCTGATTCGGACTGTCCCTGCTTTTTTTAAACAAGCAGGAGGATACATGAAATATCTTGTGATAGCAGAAAAGCCGAGTGTGGCACGTTCCATCTCGAAAGTGATCGGTGCATACAAACATGAGGACGGGTATCTGGAGGGCGGGGATTGCGTGGTGAGCTGGTGTCTGGGGCATCTGGCAGAGTATGCAGCCCCGGAGTATTACGATGAACGCTATAAAAGCTGGCGGTTTGATGATCTTCCGATTCTCCCGGAAGAATGGAAATTGTTGGTTTCGGAAGATAAGAAAGCGCATTTCAATATCCTGCGAAAGCTCCTCCGAAGCAAAGATTTTGATTATGTGGTAAATGCCTGCGACGCAGGGCGTGAGGGCGAAGCAATCTTTCGCCGTGTGTACGGTCTGGCAGGCAGCAAACTCCCGGTCAAACGGCTGTGGATCAGCAGCATGGAAGATTCCGCTATCCAGCAGGGCTTTGATTCCTTAAAGGATGGCGCAGAGTATGACAACCTGTTTGCCGCTTCGGAGTGCAGGGCAAAGGCAGACTGGCTGATCGGAATGAACGGCACACGGGCCTTTACCAAGAAATACGGCAGGCGGCAGACCATTGGACGGGTGCAGACTCCGACACTGGCAATGCTGACGGAACGGCAGAACAAAATCCAGAACTTTGTGAAAGAGCCGTATTACAAGGTGGAAATCATGGGAAATGGCATCGTGGCAGAATCGGAACGGATGGCACAGGAGCAGGATGCGGATACCATGCAGGTAGCTTGTGATGGACAGTGTGCCGTAGTTGGCAGCATCGAGCGCAAACGGAAAGAACAGTCTGCGCCGAAGCTGTATGACTTAACGACCTTGCAGCGAGAAGCTAACCGCTATTATGGTTTTACCGCCAGTCAGACTTTGAAGATCGTACAGGAATTGTACGAAGAAAAGCTGGTGACATACCCGCGAACGGACAGCCAGTACATCACGGAAGATATGCAGCAGACCATGGCAGATTTGCTCAAACACTATGGCGGCGAAGCAGATGGAGTAAAGCAGGTGGTCAATAACAAAAAGGTCACTGACCACCATGCGATTCTGCCGACACTGGAAAGCTGCAAGCGTGGGTCAAACAGCCTGTCCGGGGATAAGGAAAAGGTCTTTGCTCTCATCGTCTGGAAGATGCAACAGGCAGTACAGCCGCCATACATCTATGAAGATGTTCTGGTAACAGTATGCTGTCAGGACAGGAAATTCACTGCAAAATACAAAAATGTCTTGCAGGCGGGACATACCGCAATGCCTGTTCCGTTTGCAGAACAGGAAAAAAGCAAGGATATGGCATTCCCTAAGAAACTGGAACAGGGCGAGGTGATTCCTGTGGTGAGCGCGGAGAAAAAGCAGGGCTTTACATCTCCGCCGAAAGCATTTACCGAAGACACCCTGCTTTCTGCAATGGAAAGCGCAGGCAACAGGGAGTTTGAAAAAGACACGGAAAAGAAAGGACTGGGAACACCTGCGACACGTGCAGCGATTCTGGAAAAGCTGGTATCTTCCGGCTATGTGGAACGCAAAGGCAAGCAGATTCTTCCCAGTGCAGAGGGGGTTACGGCAATCGCAAATATCCCGGATTACCTGAAATCGGCAAGCATGACCGCTGAGTGGGAAAATGAACTGCTGCGGATGGAACGGGGCGAAACAAAGCCCGCCGACTTCATGCAGGGTATCGGTGGATTGCTGGAACGAATGCTGGCAGACCTCCGGCAAATTCCGACCGTACAGGAATCACCTATTTATAATAAGGTATCTATCGGGAACTGCCCGGTATGTGGAAAGTCCGTCTGTGAAGGCAAGCTGAATTTCTATTGCTCTGACCGGGACTGTAAATTTGCCCTCTGGAAAGAAAGTAAATACCTTTCCGGCATGAAAAAGACGCTCACAAAGAAGATGGCAACTGACCTTTTGAAGAAAGGACGTACCTATGCAAAAGACTTCTACTCTGCCAAAAAGGACAAGACCTTTGCCGCAGACCTTGTTATGGCAATAGAAAATGGCAGGGCGCAGTACAGTCTTGAATTTCCGAAAACACCAGCTAAGAAGTAAGGAGGGAACGATTGGCGAAATTTAACGATATTCGGGAACTTGCCCAGCAGAACGCACGGTGGGTAAGCAATTCTCCGAAAGACTGGATGAACTATCTGGATGTGGCGGCACGGCTGTACCGCTATTCGTTCAAAGATACTCTGCTGATCCATGCCCAGCGCCCTGATGCGACCGCCTGTGCAGAGCTGGAAGTCTGGAACAAGAAAATGAACCGCTGGGTAAACCGTGGCGCAAAAGGCATTGCACTTTTGGACGATGCCAGCCCACGGGCAAAGCTGCGCTATGTGTTTGACATTGCGGACACGCATCTGGTGCAGGGCGGCAGAACGCCGATCCTCTGGCGCATTGATGATTCGGAACACCAGCAGATGATCCTCGACCATCTGGCAGATACTTATGCTCTGACGCAGACGGACAGCATGAATGCTGCGCTGATGGAACTGGCACAGCAGTTGACCGCTGAAAATCTGGAAGAAGCGATGGATGGTCTGGAATATGAGGTGACAGACACTTTTCTGGAAGGACTGGATGAAGATAACCTCCGTGTCCGTTTCCGGGAGTTAATGACCAACAGTATTTTCTATACCCTTTCCCGACGCTGCGAACAGGAACCGCTGGAAGTGCTGGACGATGAGGATTTTATCCGTATTGTGGATTTCAACCAACTTCCGGTCTTGACCTTCCTGGGCAATGCCGTTTCGGAACAGTGTGAAGCAGTTCTCCGTGACATCGGACGGGAAATGCAGAAAATTTACCGAAAAGAAGTCACAGAACATCTTGCAAAAACTGCCGACAGCTTGTATAATACCAGTACGGACTTTAACACATTAAAGCGTGAAACCGAAACGAACATCACTGAAGGAGGAAAACCGTATGGAACTGACTTATCACCGCAAGGGGGACTACCTGTTTCCGAACCTGACCGTACAGGACGAGCCGATGAGCATTGGGAAGTACGGGATGCTGCGCAGGACTTATCTGAGGGAAAACAAGAAGAACTGGTATCAGAGTATGCTGATGAGCGGCAGGCTGAATCAGCATCTGGCGCAGATCGACGAGCAGGCGGAGAACCGGATGGAAGAACTGATCGAGAGCCTGAACGAGAAGTATCCGGCTCCGAACAAGGAAACCGAACAGATGGCATGGGTGGCACATCAGAACAATCTGACCGCGATGGCGGAAGAGATCGTGCTGAAGGAATTGGTGTACAACTAACCGCTGACACAACCGAACAGGATTTGAGCGAAGCAGAGGAAGAAATTGCCTCTGCTTTTTCTCTGCCCAGTCTGCCGACCGTGGAACAGCAGATTCGGACAATCGAAGCCCCGATGCAGGCCCAGTATGCCGATGAGATCACGATTCCGGCAGAAGTTGTGGATGAAATCCTGCGGACGGGAAGCAATCGAAGCAAAAGCCAGCTCCGCCTTATCTATAACTTTATGACCGAACAGACCCCGGAAGAATATACCGCTTTCGTCAAAAAAGAGTATGGCGAGGGCGGCAAGGGCTTTGAGATCGGTGGCACAAAATATGCGGTCTGGTTCGATGAGTTGGGTATGCAGATCGCCGTTGGAGATACGGTTCGGAACGACCCCAAAAACAAAGCATTTCTGTCCTGGAGAGATGTCAGCGGCAGAATTCATCAGCTTTTGCAGCAGGGAGAGTATGCACCAAAATCGGTTTTGGATGCAGCCCGTGGCAATGCCCTGCATGAACACGCAGAAGCCCTGAGCTATATGGAACGCGATATGGCAGAGGGCGTGGCAGAGATGGTCTTTGCCGATACGTCCATCTTCTCCGGCGGATACCCGGAACTTACAGAACGACTTGCAAAGTTGATTGACCAGCCGGAATTTCTGGCTGACCTGAACGAACGTCTTTTGGGACTGGCAGAAGCCTACGCCGAAGATAAAAGCGTGATGCGGATGCCGTTCTATCGCCCGGACAAAGTATCCGAACAGTTTCAGAAGTTTGCCCTCCCGTTCCAGCCGTATCAGGCAAGAGAGGGCTTTCAGTGGAATGAGCAGGAAGTCTTTATCACGGAAGATGAGATCAATGCTTTCCTTGCAGGCGGCGGGCCGTATTCGGATGGCAGGCTGGCAACGTACAGTTTCTTCCTTACCCATACAGAGAAAGCAGAACGCGCGGCATTTCTGAAAGACCGATACGGTGTGGGCGGCAGCAGTCATGCACTTTCCCGTGCAGATAATTCCCATGCCAGCTATGACGGCAGAGGTCTTGAACTGGCACGGGGCATCTATGGAAAGCCGGATGCGCTGGTAAAGCTGAACTGGAACCAGGCGGCTGAACGAGTTGCAAAGCTCATTGACCAGAGTTTGTATCTGAAGCCTGCGGATTACAGCCGGATGCCGAGTTACGAGCGTGAGCAGATGGCAAATCGGGTAATCGGTTTCTACCATCGTCTGCCCGATGAAGTAGAGCGTCCATTTAAGCGGGAATTGCTGAATGATGATGCCAGAAAGAAACTGCCCACCATGCTGGCTGACCCGGAACAGGCGGTAGAGCTTCTGGAAAAGATGGATGCAGCACTTCTTTCCGTGCCGCTGGATTCCCCGGAATATGCGGAAAAATCAAAGACGCTTGCTGAACTGCACCAGTATGTTGAGGGAACGTACACGATCTTCCCGGAAAAGAAAAAGGCTGTTGAGATTTCTGTTTCTGAGGCAGGACAAATATCGCTTTTCGATATTTGGGCGCAGGAACAGGAATCGAAAGAGCATTCAACCACCGCAGTGGTTGAAGAACCCCAGAAGCAGGCGGCAAAGTACAGCAGAAATGTCGGGGATTATCTCTATCTGGAAGACGACCGCCTTTATAAAATCGAACGTGTTACGGATTCTCTGATCTATCTGAAAGATATGGAGCGTCCTGCATGGGCGGCGCAGGTGCTTCGACCGAACCAGTATGATGCAGAACTGGCAAAGAATCCGCTGAATGATTATCTTCTGGCAGGGCAGGAATCTGCGCTGAAAGATAGTCGCTGCGTTTACAAGGAATGTCTGTATTCCATGCTGGATGCGGTGCAGCAGAGTGAAATCTATCCGTATCTCCGCGACCGCGATGTGGATGCAGACGAAGCGGAAAAGGAACTTCGGAACAAGATCGACGAGCTGTTAGAGCAGAATGCGAAAACTGCTCCGCTGTATCTGGAAGCAAGCCAGAACTGGGAAAACTTCAAAGACTGGTTGGTAGAAGATATTTTCCAGCGCACCTATCAGGACGTTATTACGGACAGACGGGATGCCGTTGCACTGTATCAGGATAGCAAGGACGCACCGCAATGGGTGCGCGGCATTATGGTTCCGTATGCAGCGGAAGAAAAGGCCGTTGAGCCGACCTTGCAGCCCCTGCCGCTGGATGCCGTAAACGAATATAACGCGCTGAAAGAGCGTTACCCGGATGCTCTGGTCGGCTATGAGCAGTACGGCAACTTTGAGTTCTACGGCGAGGATGCAAAGCGCGTTTCAGAACTTCTTGGCAGCAAGCTGTTGGAAAAGGAAACCGCACTCGGCAAGGTTGAGGTGTCTGGTTTTCCACGTGAACAGTGGGCTTCTCAGGCAATGAAGCTCTGGAAGCAGGGGGAGAGCGTCTATCTGTCCGGCCAGCAGGAAGATGGAACCCATGCGCAGACAAAGTATTTCCGCAGAGAGGAATATCTGCCAGTCAATACCATCATTGAACTGGACGATAGAGAGTTCCGTGTGGATTCGGTCAACTTTGAGCAGGGGACGGTCAGCTTGCAGGACATGACCCTTGCGAAAGAAGCCCGGTATCCGATCTTCCGAACAGAACCGCTGGAGTACATTCGGCATCTGTACGAACAGGCCGACGTGCCGATGAAAGAAGCGATAGAAACCACAGTCTTTACTGCTCTACACAATGCTGGTGTGGCTTACGAGGATTTTTCTCCGGAGCAGATGGATGTGATCTATTCGGTGGCAGAATCGGGCGGCGAGTTAGAAGAACTGCTGAATCCCGACTTCTCGCCGGAACAGATGCAGCTGATCGCGGATGTGCAGACCCGGACAGATGCCATCCATCGTTCGGCAGTGGACGATGTTTTGAACCCTCTTACTAGTAAGCCTATGACCCCGGAAGAGGTCAACCATACACGGCGGCAGCACAACCTTCCGCTGGACAGTGGAGCCGAAACGGAACAGCCTGTACAGCCCAAACAGGAGCCTATGAACTTCAGTATTACGGACGATGATCTCGGCGCAGGAGGAGCCAAGACAAAATTCAAAGCAAACATCGAAGCCATCCGGCTGCTGCAAACGCTGGATGCAGAACAGCGGCAGGCAACCGCAGAAGAACAGGAAGTTCTCTCCCGGTATGTCGGCTGGGGCGGCATTCCGCAGGCGTTCGACGAGAAGAATGCGGACTGGGCAAAGGAGTATGCGGAACTGAAATCTCTGCTCCCGGCAGATGAGTACAGCGAAGCGCGGGCATCCACGCTGAATGCTTTCTACACTTCGCCTACGGTTATCAAGGCAATGTATGAAGCCCTTTCCAACATGGGTCTGAGCAAAGGCAATGTACTGGAACCGTCCTGCGGTGTCGGTAACTTCATGGGTCTTGTGCCTGAAAGCATGGAGAACATCAAGATGTATGGTGTGGAGCTGGACAACGTATCAGGACGCATTGCACAGCAGCTTTATCAGAAGAACAAAATTGCAGTGCAGGGCTTTGAAACAATGCAGTTCCCGGACAGTTTCTTTGATTGTGTGGTGGGTAATGTGCCGTTCGGCAATTACAAAGTGCCAGATAAGCGGTATGACCGCCACAACTTCCTCATCCATGATTACTTTATTGCAAAAAGTCTTGACCTTGTTCGTCCGGGCGGCGTGGTGGCGGTAGTCACTTCCAGCGGTACGATGGATAAAAAGGATTCCTCTGTCCGAGAGTATCTTGCCAACCGTGCCGATCTGGTCGGTGCAATTCGCCTGCCAAACAATGCGTTCCAGCGCAATGCGAACACAAGTGTTGTAGCTGACATTTTGTTCCTGCAAAAGCGTGACCGGGCGGCAGTGGAGCGGGCAGAGTGGGTAGACCTTGGCACAACGCCGGAGGGATACCCCATCAACCAGTATTTTGAGCAGCATCCTGAAATGGTGCTGGGTGAGATCACGACTGAAAGTACACAGTACGGCAAACAGGAAACCACGGTCAAGCCCATCGAGGGCGCAGACCTTGCACAACAGTTGAAAGCAGCCGTTGAGAACATCCATGCGGAAATCACTGAGCCGGAAATCACGGACGATGAACTTGACCAGAACGCAGAACCACTTCCGGCAGACCCAAACGTGAAGAATTTCAGTTACACCAATGTGGGCGGACAGGTCTATTACCGTGAAAACTCCTATATGAACAAGGTTGACCTGCCTGCGGTCACGGCAGAGCGTGTGCTGGGGATGATTGCCCTGCGGGAAACCACACAGAAATTGCTGGACTGCCAGTTGCACGATGGTACGGATGCCGAAGTGGAACTGCTGCAAGGAAAGCTGAAAGACCAGTATAAGCGGTTCACAGCGCAGTATGGTCTGATCAACAGCACCGCCAACAAACGGGCATTCCGGCAGGATAGCAGCTATTGTCTGCTGGCATCTCTTGAGATTCTGGACGAGGATAAAAAACTCAAGCGGCTGGCAGATATTTTCACGAAACGCACTATTCGCAAGCCGGAACCCGTCACCTCTGTGGATACTCCGAGTGAAGCCCTGGCACTCTCCATTGGAGAAAAAGCAAAGGTCGATGTGCCGTTTATGGCAGAACTTTGCGGAAAGACAGAGCAGGAAGTGACCGAAGAACTGGCGGGCGTTATCTTCCGCAATCCTGTCACACAGGCGTGGGTGACGGCAGACGAATATCTGTCCGGCAATGTCCGGGAAAAGCTGGCAACGGCAGAAACCTTTGCTGCAAACCACCCGGAGTATCAGGTCAATGTCGAGTATCTCAAGCGGGTACAGCCGAAAGATTTGAATGCTTCGGAGATTGAAGTGCGGCTTGGTGCAAACTGGATCAAGGCAGAGTACATTACGGACTTCATGGAGCGGGTGTTCAAAACGCCGAGTTACTATATCGGAAGTTCCATCAAGGCAACCTATTCGGAAATCAGCGGCGCATGGAACATCAGCGGAAAGTCACTTGACCGGAGTAATCCCCGTGTGACGAACACCTATGGCACAATGCGGGTCAACGGCTATCGACTGCTGGAAGATGCGCTGAATCTCCGGGATACCAAAATTTACGATACCATCTATGAGGATGGAAAAGAAAGGAGAGTGCTGAACAAAAAAGAAACCATGCTGGCGCAGCAGGCACAGGAAGCGATTCGGGATGCGTTCAAGCAGTGGATTTTCAAGGATTTAGACCGCAGAGAGGAACTTTGCAAGGTCTACAATGAGCGGTTCAATGCGATTCGTCCCCGTGAATACGATGGCAGTCACATCAAGTTCGTGGGCATGACCCCGGAAATCAGCCTGATGCCGCACCAGAAAAATGCAGTGGCGCATATCCTGTATGGCAATAATACGCTGCTGGCGCATTGTGTGGGTGCTGGCAAGACCTTCCAGATGATCGCTGCCGGCATGGAAAGCCGCCGTCTGGGTCTGGCGCAGAAGAATCTTTATGTTGTGCCGAACCATCTGACGGAACAGTGGGGTGCAGACTTCCTGCGGCTGTATCCGAATGCCAATGTGCTGGTGGCAACGAAAAAGGATTTCGAGCCATCCAACCGAAAGAAGTTCTGTTCCCGGATTGCCACGGGCGATTATGATGCTATCATTATCGGGCATTCGCAGTTTGAGCGGATTCCGCTTTCCCCGGAACGGCAGAAATCCATGATCGAGCGGCAGATTCAGGACATTACCTTTGCGATTGCAGAAGCAAAGGCAGAGGACGATGGCAAGAGTTTCACGGTCAAGCAGATGGAGAAAACAAAGAAAACCTTGCAGGCAAAACTTCAGAAGCTGAACGACCAGAGCCGCAAGGATGATGTAGTTACATTTGAGCAGCTTGGTGTTGACCGCCTGTTTGTGGACGAGAGCCATTTTTATAAAAATATGTTCCTCTACACAAAAATGCGGAACATCGCTGGTATTGCTCAGACCGATGCACAGAAGTCCTCGGATATGTTTGCAAAATGTCAGTATCTCGATGAAATCACTGGCGGCAAGGGTGTGACCTTTGCAACAGGTACGCCTGTATCGAACAGCATGGTAGAGCTGTATACCATTATGCGCTACTTGCAGTATGACACCTTACAGAAACTTCATCTTGGACATTTTGATAGCTGGGCGGCTTCGTTTGGTGAAACCGTTACAGCGATTGAATTGTCCCCAGAGGGAACGGGCTACCGTGCAAAGACGCGGTTTGCCCGTTTTTTCAACCTCCCGGAACTGATTTCACTGTTTAAGGAGTCCGCAGACGTACAGACGGCGGATATGCTGAATCTGCCTGTGCCGGAAGCAGAGTACATCAATGAGGTGCTGAAGCCCAGCGAAACGCAGCAGGAAATGGTGAGCAGCTTTGCTGACCGTGCAGAACAGGTGCGAAACGGCAATGTCGATCCCAAAATTGACAATATGCTCAAGATCACGAACGACGGCAGAAAGCTGGCCTTGGATCAGCGGCTTATCAATGACCTGCTCCCGGATGAGCCGGAAAGCAAGGTCAACCTCTGCGTGGAGAATGCCTATCAGGTATGGGAAGAATCCACGCCCGACAAATCCACCCAGTTGATTTTCTGCGACTTATCGACTCCGAAAGCAGACGGAACATTCAATGTGTACGATGATGTCCGGGAAAAACTGGTGGCAAAGGGAATCCACCGTGAGGAGATTGCTTTTATCCATGAGGCAAATACCGAAACCAAAAAGGCAGAACTGTTTGCAAAGGTGCGCTCTGGTCAGGTGCGTATCCTGCTTGGTTCGACCCCGAAACTTGGTGCTGGTACAAACATTCAGGACAGACTGATCGCCCTGCATCATCTGGACTGCCCGTGGAAGCCCTCTGATCTGGAACAGCAGGAAGGACGCATTCTTCGTCAGGGAAACCGCAACCAGAAAGTGAAGATTTTCCGTTACGTCACAGAGAATACGTTCGATTCATATATGTGGCAAATTCTGGAAAATAAACAGAAGTTCATCTCGCAGATCATGACCTCGAAATCTCCTGTTCGTGCCTGCGATGATGTGGACGATACCGCGCTGACCTATGCAGAAATCAAAGCATTGGCAACGGGAAATCCCTACATCAAGGAAAAGATGGATTTGGATATTCAGGTCAGCAAGCTGAAGCTGATGCGGGCCAACCACACCAGCCAGATTTACAGCCTGGAATCGGATATTGCACGGCGGTATCCGGCAGAAATCACGGCAGCGAAAGAGCGCATGGCAGGTCTGAAAGCTGACCTTGCAGTGGCAAAGCCGTTGCTGGAACAGGACAAGGAGAAGTTCTCCATCACGGTGGAGGACAGGGTTTATACCGACCGCAAGGAAGCAGGCTCGGCAATTCTTGCAGCCTGTGCCGCAATGAAGATCGCTAAGACAGAGGGGCAAATCGCAGATTTGGGAGGGTTTGCAATCAGTTCCCGGTTTGATGCGTTCGCCCAGACATTCAAGCTGACCATCAAACGGCAGAGCAGTTATACGATTGAACTTGGCAGTGATCCGGCTGGCAATATCCAGCGTATTCTCAATGCGCTGGCATCTATCGAAAAGACACTGCCGCAGGTGGAGCGCAGATTGGAAACCTTACAGCAGCAGTTGGCAGAAGCAAAGGAAGAAGTGCAGCGTCCGTTCCCGCAGGAGGCGGAATTAAACGAAAAATCTGCACGGCTTGCAGAATTGAATGCCCTGCTGGATATGGACGAAAAGGGGGATGATGCGGCTCTTGGCATGGATGAGGAAGTAACGGATAGCGAACTTCCTGCGCCGAAACGTGAGATTGAGCGGAGTGCAGACAGCGTAAAACGTCCGTCGATCCTTGCACAGCTTCACGAAAAGCAGGCAGAACGCATGGCAGAGCCGAAAACGCAGAAAAAGAAAAGTCACGATATGGAACTATAACTGAGAATGCCCCGTCAGATCTCCGAAAGGGAATCTGATGGGGCAGATTTTGTAAAGGAGGGCATTTGCTGACATTAACACCGATCAATCTGAAAACTGCAAACGCATTTGTGCAGCAGTATCACCGCCATCATAAGCCGACAAGAGGACACAAGTTTTCCATCGGAGTTTCAGACAGTGGTTCACTGGTGGGTGTGGCAATATGCGGCAGACCTGTTGCGCGGCGGCTGGATGATGGCTATACGCTGGAAATCAACCGCCTTTGTACGGATGGTACACCGAATGCTTGCAGTATCCTCTATGCTGCCGCATACCGGGCGGCAAGGGCAATGGGCTATACAAAGGTTGTCACTTATATTCTGGACACCGAAAGCGGCGTATCGCTCAAAGCTGCCGGATATGTTTGTGAGGGCCGTGCTGGAGGATTGGAATGGAACGGCGAGAGAAAGCCGAAGATGGCGAACCAGTATCCGTATCAGATGAAAACTAGATGGGTCAAAAAAATCGAAAAGGAGGGCATGAATGGCAGATAAGCGGGCAGACCAGCTCAAAGAAATCACGGAACGGTTGGAGCAGGGCGTAAAGGACATTTTTACTTCGGAAATGTATACGAAGTACCTGCTTACAATGTCAAAATTCCACAATTACAGCTTCAATAATACGCTGCTGATCGCAATGCAGCGTCCAGATGCTACGTTGGTGGCTGGGTACAATGCCTGGAAAAATAAGTTTAACCGCTATGTGAAAAAGGGTGAAAAGGGCATCCAGATCATCGCGCCTGCCCCGGTAAAGGAACGGGAAGAGAGGGAGAAAATCGACAAGGACACCGGGCTTACGGTGCTGAATGAGAGCGGGGAGCCGGAAATCGAAGTGGTGGAGAGGGTAATTCCCCGGTTCCGGGTAACAACGGTTTTCGATTATGCCCAGACAGACGGAGAACCGCTGCCTACGCTGGAAGTGAATGAACTGACTGCCCGTGTCAAGGATTATACCCTGCTGAAAGAGGCAATCGAACAGGTATCTCCTGTGCCAATTCGTTTTGGAGAGATCGAGGGCAACGCAAAAGGTTATTACAGCCACATGGACAAAGAAATCTGTGTTCGTGCCGATATGGGTGAGAGCCAGACCATCAAGACGATGATCCATGAGGTTGCTCATGCCATGCTGCATGACAGCGACCAGATGAAACAGCGCGGCGAGGAAAAAGACCAGCTTACCAAAGAAACAGAAGCGGAAAGCATTGCATTTACGGTTTGCTCGGCACTTGGCATTGATACTTCGGACTACTCGTTCCCGTATGTAGCAAGCTGGGCAAGCGGCAAGGAACTGAAAGAATTGAAAGATTCGATGGATACGATTCGATTGACCGCTGCTGATTTTCTTGAAAAACTGGAAACGGCGGTGGCAGAAAGGAGTGTGGAGCGCATGACGGCGATGGAATATGCTGAAAAGCTGATTGCGGACAAGGAACGGGACAAAACCGTTTTTGACAACAGCCAGCGAAATCTCATTGTAAACTTTGCTTACAAGCTGGATGACCGGGTGGCAACGGAAGAACTTGCCAACAATCTGGCGGCTGCGGTTGCGGCTGAAAACACGGAAGAAATCAATCGCCTGATGTGGGAAGCAGAGGAGAAGATCGAAAGTCTGCCGGATGGCATGATCGGTCTTTCGGAAATGCACGAATATGGGTATCTGAAAGATGATGTTCTGCCGCTGACAAAGGAAGGCGCACGGGAGTGGCATCGGCTGGGCGAACGGATTTACCCGCTATTTCAGGATGGCACGGCAGGAGATTTCGCCAGTCAGGAAGAGATCGAACAGCATGATGGCATTTTCGGAATCAAGGCTGACGCATGGAGTGCAATTTTGCTGGAAAAGAACGAAGAGTATCTGGAAGATGAGTAT
>ENA-UONT01001417-UONT01001417.1-human-gut-metagenome-genome-assembly--contig:-CS20-NODE-1417-length-20523-cov-33.085108_pt1 | contig 20523 bp, 14 predicted proteins | sample MGYA00242459_ERZ724006 | MGnify/ENA metagenome assembly ERZ724006 | reverse complement strand
CCGCCGAAGCGGAAAGACCGGATGTAAGGGAGGCTGTCTATGAAACCGGAAGAATTTGAGGTTTATGTGATTCCTCCCAACTTTATGGAGGGCGGCACACTCTTCGGCGGGCTTTTGAAAACCCGCAATACGATTGAGGCGGTCATCCTTGGCCTCGCGGTTGGTGTGCCGGTTCTGCACCTTCCGTTTTCCCTCACCGCCCGCGTCGTGATTTTATGCCTGACGGCTCTTCCGCTGGTGCTTCTCGCTTTGATTGGCGTATCCGGCATGAGCCTGTCCGCTTTTATCCGCCTGTTTTTTTGCTTTCTGCACAACCGCAGAATCCTTTCACGCGATGGGACGCAGGGCGGCAAAAATGGAAAAACGCTGCTGCCCAGCTGGGCGCAGCAGCGGAAAAGCGACTGCGAAGCAGAAGATCCTCCGCTCCCCAAAAGCCGCAGCCGATTTTCTGTTGATCTGAAACAGCGCAGCGTGACGCAGTTCAAGACCTTCTTGCAGGAGGAAGAAGCCGTTCAGCCGCTTAATGCCCTGACGGACTATATCCCTATCGAGAAGATTGAGCACGGCGTCATTTATACAAGAGATCACCGCTATGTCAAGGTTGTAGAGGTGGTTCCCGTCAACTTCCTGCTGCGCAGCGCGAGAGAGCAGCGCAGCATCATTTACTCCTTCATTTCCTATCTGAAAATTGCCCCGGTCAAGGTGCAATTCAAGGCATTGACAAAACGTGCGGACATTAACCGGCATCTGGATACCGTCCGCAGAGAGCTGGAGCATGAGCAGGATCCGCGCTGCCGTGTCCTGCAGGAAGACTACCTGAAGCTCATTCGGCAGCTTGGCTCCCGTGAGGCAATCACAAGGCGCTTTTTTCTCGTTTTCGAGTATGAACCGCTGCCCGGCACCAAACGCGGCCATGAGGAAGAGGATGCAATCGCTTCCCTGCAAACAGCCGCACGCACGGCGGCAAATTATCTGCGGCAGTGCGGCAACGAGGTCATTTCCCCTGAGAACGAGGACGACGCCACGGCGGAGATTCTTTATAACATTCTCTGCCGCAGAGCCAGCAGTGAGCCGTTCTACCAGCGGGTGAAGTCCGTTCTGGCAGACTACATGGCCTCCGGACGAGACATCAATACAATTCCTGTCAACGAGTTTTATGCGCCTGACCGGATCGACCTCAGCCATGGGAGTTATCTCTGTATAGACGGACTATACTATGCTTATCTTCTGGTCCCCTCGGACGGCTATAAAGCACGAGTGCCTGCTGGCTGGCTCAGCCTTTTGGTCAACGCCGGCGACGGGATCGATCTGGACGTCTTTCTGACGCGGCAGCCAAAGGACCGCATGGTCAGAAAGCTGGGGCAGCAGCTCCGTATCAACCGCAGCAAAATCAAGGAAACCAGCGATACCAATACGGATTTTGACGATCTCGACGGTGCGATCCGCAGCGGCTATTTTCTAAAAGACGGTCTTTCCAACAATGAGGATTTTTATTATCTGAACCTGCTTATCACCGTCACAGCCGGCAGCGTGGATGATCTCGAATGGAAGGTCGCGGAAATGAAAAAGCTCCTGCTCTCGCAGGATATGGATGTGCAGACCTGTTCCTTTTGTCAGGAGCAGGCTTTTTTGTCCTCTCTCCCTCTGGCTTCTCTGGAGCGCCAGCTCTATGAGCGGTCTAAGCGTAATGTTCTGACAACGGGAGCTGCCAGCTGCTATCCCTTCACCAGCTATGAGATGTGCGATGACAACGGTATTCTTCTCGGCGTCAATAAACACAACAATTCTCTCATCATCGTGGACATCTTCGATTCCCGCGTCTACAAGAATGCCAATATTGCCATTCTCGGAACCAGCGGAGCCGGAAAAACCTTTACGCTTCAGCTGATGGCTCTGCGTATGCGCCGCAAGGGAATTCAGGTCTTTATCATCGCGCCGCTCAAAGGGCATGAGTTTCACCGGGCCTGTTCCAACATCGGCGGTCAGTTCATTTCCATATCCCCGGCATCCCAGAACTGCATCAACATCATGGAGATCCGCAAAGCAGATAAGTCTGTGGACGATCTGCTGGATGGACCCGGCACGGAAAAATCTCTGCTGGCAGCCAAAATTCAGCGGCTGCACACATTTTTCAGTCTCTTAATTCCGGACATGTCCCACGAGGAGCGGCAGCTTCTGGATGATGCCATGATCTGCACCTACGGGGTCAAGGGCATCACACATGACAATGCTTCTCTGGAACAGCCGGAACATCCCGGGCGCTATAAAGAAATGCCGATCCTGGGCGACCTGTATGAAATTCTTGCCGCCTCTCCGGAAACAAAGCGCCTTGCCAACATCCTGAATCGGCTGGTCAACGGCTCTGCCCGCTCTTTCAATCAGCAAACCAATGTGGCGCTGGACAACAAGTACATCGTCCTTGATATTTCTGAGCTGACCGGTGATCTGCTGACGGTGGGGATGTTTGTTGCTCTCGACTTTGTATGGGACAAGGCCAAAGAGAACCGCACGGCGGAAAAATCCATCTTCGTGGACGAGTGCTGGCAGCTCATTGGTGCCAGCAGCAACCGGCAGGCCGCCGAATCCGTTCTGGAGCTTGCTAAGACGATCCGCGGCTATGGCGGCAGCCTTGTCTGCGCCACACAGGACCTCAATGACTTTTTTGCGCTGGACGACGGTAAATATGGCAAGGGCATCATCAACAACAGCAAAACGAAGATCCTGCTGAATCTGGAAGAGGAGGAAGCCCAGCGTGTTCAGGGCGTTCTGCATCTTTCTGAAGCCGAACTGATGGAAATTACGCACTTTGAGCGCGGCAGCGCTCTCATCAGCACAAATAACAATAATATTGCCGTGGAGATCAAGTGCAGTCAAATGGAAAAGGAATTGATCACCACGGATCGCCGGGAGCTGGCCGAGCTTGCTCAGCGTGCTGCGCCAAAGCAGCATCCATGCTAATCCGTACACAATACGCATTTAAGACGTATAACGCTCCACAACCAACAGCAATACGGCGATTATACGGCTTCAATACGCATAACGAGGAGATGTTTCAATGAAAACGAGGGAACAGATCTATGGGCAGGAAGCCGCCGGCATCCTGCGGGATGTTTCCATGTACCGCGCTCTGACGGAGATGCAGCTTTTGAAGCTCTATCCGCACAAGGAAAGTAAAATCCGGAATCTGCTGTCCTACCTGCAAAAGCAGGGCCGCATTGTGCAGCGAGGCGAGTATTACCGCATTCCCGCTGATGCGGAGGAGAGCATCGATCACGGGCTTTCAAAGGCCGTTTGGGTTCTTACCGACTTTATGGAGCAGGTGGAATATCATTCTGTCAGTGACTATCCCGCCAAAATCATCTTTTTTGCGGATGGCGAAGTTTACGAGATCATTTACGCGGAGCCGGGTAAAGAGCAGCTTATCAACCAAATGCTCTCCACGGTAAAAGAGGTTCCGCCCAAATACATCGTTCTGATTGAGCAGCCGGAGCAGATCGCCGAGATCCACACACCAAACACCAGCGGCTACTGTACCGTCTCTTCGGGCGGCGATGTGCAGTATTATCAAATCGAATAAGGAGTTTTTTCTTGAACAGGGCCATTATATCACAAAGAATTACATCTATTCTGGCTGAGATCGAACGGCTGAACAATGCGCTCTATGCCATGAACACGACGGATATTCAGCGTTATCCCGACAACTACGAGGTGCTGTCCACGGATGCGGCGCTGCGGGCCGAGCGGATCACCTGCCGGCTGCGCCACCTGATCTATGCCACTACCAGCATCAAAAAAGAGGAATATCTGCGGTCTGCTGAAACCATGCAGGGTATTGAGATCAGCGAAAATGACGGCATTCTGGAGATCAAGCTCCCGTGCCTTCTGCCAAAGCGCAGGCAGCGCCAAAGCACGGAGTTCCTGTTGGATCCGTTTACCTCCGCGCTCTCCGATTACGCCGCCCACCACACTATGCCGCAATTTCAGCATTGTGTGGTCTGCTTTTCCCATATCTATGCGCAGGAGCTGCCAGAGCGCCGTATCCGCGATTATGACAATCTGGAACTGAAGCAGTTTTTGGATGTTGCGGCCTCCTTCATCTTGACGGATGACAATGGGCTGCTGTGCGACGCCTACAACACCACAGAGCTGGGTGAAGAGGATTGTACACGGCTTTTTCTCATGGACAGCACGCAGTTTCCGGCCTGGCTTGCAGAGCGCCAGAATGGTGTAAAAAGCATATCGGATTTTTGACCTTTTATGGGCGCTTATTTTCCAAGGTACAAAAAGCGCCCTGAAAGCGCTGAAAATACTGCGTTTTTTCAAGGCGCTCCAGCCGCAAAATTACCCAAGCTATAAAGCCCTACGGTAAAATATCGTACAAGGAGGCAGCACGGTTTATGCCTCGAAAGCCCCGGCAGCTGCCAGCTCAAAATACGCTGCCCTATCTTCTTTTGACATTAACCGCCCTCTGCGGTGAATACCCCATCCGTCAAATCAGCCACCTGCCGGGTGGTTCCGCATACCTCGAAAGTGTCGTTACCGCTCTCCGGCGAGATGGGCTGCTGCGTACCTTCTCCAAAGACGGCCTGCGTGGACTTCGGCTCACCTCGTCAGCCAAACGGCTGCTGTTGGCTGATGCTCCCGAATGGTTTTCAGCCTACCTGACCGGCAGTTCTGAGCCAAACAAGCTCAAAAGCGAAATTCCCAGACGGCTCCGGCTTCACCGGATGGCTGAGATCCTGACCATCATGCACAACGCTGACATTCCGGCCTTTCCATGGGAAAAGGCTCCTTTTTCCGCTGCCAGTCAAAGTGCGGCAATCCCCGCCTATTACACCTCCAGAGAGGTTAAAGAGATCGGCCCGCAAGGGGCGAAAATCAAAAGTTCACGCGCAACCGGCATCCTGCTGACGGATGGCGGTATTTTTTTGACCTATAACACCGCCAAAGCGCAGATGAAATGGGAGTACAAGGCTGAACTGCGGTTCAAAGCTCTGCTGCAAACCGAAGGGGTCATGCCCGATGCGGAGATTTCCGGGATCGTGTTCGGCTCCAGCATGGAACAGCTTTCTGCCCTGATGCAGCCGGACGCACACAGTTATTTCCTGCTGGATGGCAGCTTTCCGCATTTCTACTACCTGACCAATGACCGTTATGGCGAAGCGATCCTTCGCCTCTTATGCGACACGCAGCAGCGCAGGACGCTCGATGCAATCCTTGCAGACGGGCTCCATGAGGGGATACCAAATTGGCGCGTCGAGAACGACGCCATTGACAGCGAGGGGAATCCTGTTCTATTCGCCTACACCTGTGATTTTCCTCGCATCCGGCGTTTCGATACCGCGCTGGAGCTGCACGGAATGACGGGGACATTGATCTGCTTCGATTACCAGGAAGAAGCCTTGCGGGAGATCTGCGGGCAGTGTGTGATGCTGCAAAGCATTGATTTTCAACAGTTTGAAAGGAGCGTGCTCTATTCCTAAAAAGAAGCTGATTCAGCTTTTCATTATCATTCCAATCGCTGCGCTGGCGCTGCTCTATGGGAGCGGCTACCTCTCGCAGCTTTTTTCCAATTACCGTGCATGGCAGGAGGCCGGCGCCGTGTTTGGGACGTCTCCCGCATTCCCGGACGCCGGATTCGTTCCCTGCCTTGCGGCAGCCTTCCACTTTCCGTATGGGCTGTATGGCCTCGGCCTCTGCATCGGTGCGCTGGCGCTGCTGATCCTCATGGTCATGCGGATGGGCTACAGCGAAGGCGGCGAATACGACCGGCGGCGCAACCTTGTCTATTCCAACAAGGGAACCTACGGCACCGCAGGGTTTATGTCCCGCAAGGAACTGACGGAGGTGCTTGATCTTGTTCCGGATATTCGCAAGCATTCCGGCACGATTCTCGGCGAGCTGGATCATCAGGTCATTTGCATTCCTCCGAAGACTCGATTTAATGGGAATCTTGCGGTTTACGGCGCCAGCGGCTCCAAGAAGACAAGAGCCTTTTGCGTCAACATGATTCTCCAATGCGCAGCGCGGAAGTCAAGCCTTGTGATCTGTGACCCCAAGTCCGAATTGTACGAAAAGACCAGCGAATATCTGTGGGATCAGGGCTACACCGTCCGTGTGTTCAATCTGGTCACACCATCAGCCTCCGATTCATGGAATTGTCTTGCGGAGGTCGGCGGTCAGGAATTGATGGCCCAGCTTTTTTGTGACGTCATCATCAAAAATACCGGCGGCGAGGAACGCGACCACTTCTGGGACAGCGCCGAAATGAATCTGCTCAAGGCGCTGGTCCTCTATGTTTCCACCAGCTATCCCAAGAAAAAGCAAAATATCGGCGAGGTGTATCAGTTGATTGCCGCCAGCTCCGAACAGGAGTTGAACGCGCTTTTTGGTGTTCTTCCGGTTACGCATCCTGCCAAAGCGCCATACAGCATTTTCAAGCAGGCGTCAGAGGGTGTGCGCGGCGGCGTTATCATCGGGCTCGGCTCCAGACTGCAGGTTTTCCAAAACCGAGATATTCGCAACATCACATCCTACAACGAGATTGATCTGGAACTTCCGGGAAAGCAGCCATGTGCGTATTACTGCATTACCAGCGATCAGGACAGCACCTTTGATTTCCTCTCCTCGCTGTTTCTTTCCTTTGTGTTTATCCGCCTGGTTCGCTATGCGGACGAACATTGTCCCGGCGGGGAGCTTCCGGTTCCTGTTCATGTACTTGGTGAAGAGCTGTGTGCCTGTGGAGTGATCCCAGATCTATCGAGAAAAATTTCGGTCATTCGTTCCAGGAATCTGTCCATGTCATGCGTGTTCCAGAACTTAGCTGGTCTTCAGAACCGCTATCCCTACAACCAGTGGCAGGAAATTCTGGGCAACTGCGATGTGCAGCTCTTTCTTGGCTGCACAGATGCCCTGACGGCGGAATTTATTTCCGACCGGACCGGCGAGGCCAGTATCTCTGTCACCAGTAAAGCCAAACAGCTTGGAACATGGCGCGTATCCAACTACACGCCTGAATACCGGGAAACCAGCGGTGTCGGCCGGCGCAAGCTGATGACCATGGACGAGGTGCTGCGTATGGATATTGATAAAGCCCTGATCCTCATTCGGGGCAAGAATGTACTGGAGGTGGATAAGTACGACTATTCCAAACATCCCGAGGCGAAGAAGCTGCGGCCGAGCAAGGCCGCCTCCCATGTCCCTGCATGGCGGGCAAATCAGCCGCAGGAAAAGCAAACTCCATCGGCGCCGCCATCTCAGGCAGCGGAAAAGAAGCCGGCGCAAAAGAAAAAGCCTGCACCGGCTGAAAAAGTCGTTGCCGTAACCAAAGAATCCATTATGAAGAAAAAGGAGGATACTTAATGCCCAAGAAAAAAACGATCCCGCCCCCTGATGATTTCTCCTCAGAGTTCATGGAAACCGAATCCGCCAAAGAACTTTCTGAGCAGCAGGTGGAGACCGCCGGCAGCGACAACACGGAAACTCCGCTGGCAGGATTCCCGGAAGTTGATCTCGGCTCCGGCGATGTGAGTGGCACAGCAGATGTTGAGGAAAACGAGCTGGATGCCGAAAACACCGCTGATGCCACAGAGACGGTCCCTGTTTCCGATGAAAAGGCTGAGGACCCGGAGTACGACAGCATTTTGCAGGAGCTGAACAGCAGCACTCCGGCACCCCTTGACAGCAGCGGCGAAAATGCGCTGGATGCACTTTTGCTGGAAGAAAATGTGGAAAATGCTCCGCCCGCTGAAGATGAAACGGAATCCGCAGATGGTGAAGCTGCTCCGCAGCCTACTGCACCTCCCGCACCTGCCGGACGCCGTGACTCCTACATTCTGACCGTTGATGCAAAAGACCGTATCGAAACGGAAGAAGAACGCCGTGAGGTCATCTGGCATGAGATCAAGACCTCGCATATTGCCGGTCGTATTTTGACCGGAACGTTGGACGGCGTGGAGCAGACCCCTTCCGGCCGTACTATCGTTGTCATTGACTACAAGGGCTATCGCGTTGCGATCCCGCTGAAAGAAATGATGCTCTATTCCGGGCCCGTTCCGTATGGGGCGAAATACAAGCCGTTTATGGAGCGGATGAACAGTATCCTTGCAACCATGCTCACCGCGGAGATCGATTTCATCGTCCGGGGTCTGGATAACACCGCCCGCAGCGTTGTGGCAAGCCGCAAGGCCGCCATGCTCCGTAAGCGTCAGACCTTCTATCTGGACACCAACGAAGATGGCGTCCCCATGATCTATGAAGGGCGCGTCGTACAGGCGCGCGTCATTGGCGTTGCGGAAAAAGTCCTGCGTGTGGAAGTGTTTGGCGTGGAGTGTACGATTTTCGCCCGTGATCTGTCTGCCGCATGGTTCGGTGACGCCCGCGAGTATTACAGCGTCGGCGACCGTGTTCTTGTCCGTGTGCTCACCATTGACCGCAGCGACATCAACCGCATTTCCATCACAGCAGATATCCGCAGCGTTTCGTCCGCCGCCAACCAGAGCAATCTGGATAAATGCGTCCTGCAGGGCAAATATGCCGGCAGAGTGACCGATGTGCGGCACGGCGTTGTGTTCATCCGGCTCAACAACGGTGTCAACGCGGTTGCCCACACCTGCTATGACCGGCGAATGCCTGGAAAGAAAGACGACGTCAGCTTTGCCGTTACCCGTCTGGATGAGGAACGCGGCATCGCCGTCGGCATCATCACCAGAATCATCAAACAGAATTTGTAAAAAAAGGAGAGGCCACCATGAAGAGCTTATCAAAGCTGGCCCTTTGCCTGCTGCTTGCCATGTCGCTGACGGTCAGCGCCTTTGCCGCTCAGGTTCCCGATTCATTGGTAGCGGAAAACCTGAACGGCCAGCAGCGGCTTGTAAAAACCTACACGCTTTCCCCGGAGGTTGACCCAGATGAGCTGAAGGAAGAGGACTTTTCCTACGACGGTTATCTTTATACCTGGGCCTATACCACAAAGGTGGAACACCCGTATCTGGAAAGCAAAACTGTAACGGAAACCGTCACGGTCAACACCGCCAAAAATGACCTTGCGCAGATCCTCGCAGAGCTTTCGCCCAGTATGCCCTATGAAAAGGACGGTTTCTCCGGCGAGTTGGCGCTGGATCATACCACGCTTTCCACGGAGGCGTCTGGCTACACCACCAAATACAGCAAAACCACCGAGACAAAGGTAATCGGCAATCTGGACCGCAACGACATGTCTTATGTGCCGGCCACGACCGTCAAAAATGGAAAAACGCTCACCCTTGCCAATGTGGAATGGCAGGTCATCGGCACGGCGCTCGTCGGCGAGGCGCTGGTTCCCGCCCAGTATCAGGCGGTCGCCACCTATTCCGCCTCCAGCAGCTATCAGGCTGCCACAGGCTATGTCACCACGGCGGAATATCACGGAACCGTTACTTCGGAAGGCGTGGACAGCATCACTTATACCGTGGTTTACACCGGAAGTGAGATCGTCCCCGTAAAAACACATATCTGGGATAACGACAGCCTTGCCGCTCCGCTGCTGATCATCGCTGCCGTGCTGCTCTGCGCGGGCATCGCCGCCGTTGCACTCATCCTGCTGCGCCGCCGCAAAAATGTCTATGTGTATGTTCCGGACAGCAAGCCCCGAGAGTACCGGCTGATTGCAAAGTTCCGTGTGGAGCCTGACAGCGAGGTTCCCGCTATCGATGCAGGCGCTCTCACACTGAATCCGGGAGATACCGTCGCGGTTGAGGTGAAAAAATCCCTTGCCAGGCATCTGGCTGGGCGCGAGTTCATCGTTTCTTTCCCGCAGAGTGACCATACTTACACGATCCAAGCCAGCAAGCACAATGACTGGCATGAATTTACCGTTCCCGCTGAAGAAGAACAGGAGGCTCCCGTATGAAGAAGTTTTTCTCATTGACTTTGACTCTGGCTGCCATGCTTTCTGCGATGGCGGTCAGCGCACAGGCTGCCGATTATTCCTTTGAAACCGATGGCACCCCGGAATACTATCCCTCCTCTTCCTATGAGGACGTCTACGGCTCCCGCTACAATTACGGTGGAAAAAATGTGGTGGACTACCAGATCCCCGAGCTGGAGTACGGGCAGCTCAGCACCACCCAAACCGGGGTGATGGAGAAAATCATGCTGCCTGGTCTTCAGGGCATCTCTGCATCCGGTAGCGGCATTTACGGAATTTCTCCCGGCGGCGGAACTGTGGAGATCCCCGGTTTTCTGCAGGGCGGCTCCACAGCTACTCCTGCGACGCCCGCTTTCACGGAGCTGACACAGGATTTTCTGCTCTCCAACGGTGCCGTCGGAAAGATCTCCATTCCTGCCATCGGAGTTAAGAATTACTATCTCTGGGAAGGTGAAACGACTGCCAGCATGAAAAAGGGGCTGGGGCATTTCACCAGTACCAGAGTCTGGAACGGCAATGTGGCTGTCTGCGGTCATAATCGCGGCGCCAAATATGTGATCGGCAGCATCAAGAATCTGGATGTGGGTGATAAAATCACCTATACCACATCCATGGGTACCCGCACCTATCTGGTGGAGACTGTGACCAAAATCAGCAGCAGCGATTGGAGCTATTTGTCCTCTACCACGGATAACCGAATGACTCTCCTTACCTGCGTTGCTGGAGATTCCAGTCAGCGCTGGTGTGTGCAGGCTGTTCAGGCCTCTTAAAAATCTTTTGTTGAAAAAGCCGCTTTATGATCGTAAAGGAATAGTAGATCAAAAATAAGGAGGCTTTTCCATGAAGAAGCAGATCCTCACGATGTTTACGGGCCTTTTTATCGGCGCTATTATCACAGGCGGAGCTTCCGCCTATGCTGCGGGAATCCTCGCTGAACGCAGCAACCATCGTATTTTTGTCGATGGGCAGGAGGTGCAAATGGAAGCGTATGGTATTGCTGGACACAACTATGTGAAACTCCGCGACATTGGCAAAGCGGTCGGCTTCAATGTGTTCTGGGATGCGGACAGCGGATGTGTGCAAATTGAAACCGACGCGCCTTACACCGGCGAGGCTCCCTCCGCTGAAGCTGTTCCGCCTGCTGCTGCGCCTTCTGATGTGGATGCTGCAAAGCAGGATATTGTAGCTCGCGCCAACGCCCTCCGTGCGGAGCGAGGCATCGCAGCTTTGGCGGCCGACGATCAACTGATGCGCGCCGCGCAGGTGCGGGCCGATGAAATGGCTGCCACAGGTACCTATTCTCATACCAGACCGGACGGCAGGAAGTATTACACCGTTACGGATTGCAGGCAGGTTGGGGAAAATATCCACCAGATCCCGCTGCTCTATCTTGCGCAGCAAAAAAACACGCTTGCGGAAACGCTTGTATATTCATGGTCAAAATCCGCAGGACACATGGAAAACATGACCGATGAAAGCTATGCGGCTATCGGCGTCGGCCTTGCACGAGGGACTGACGCCAACAGCTTGGAGTGCTGGTACTGTGTCCAACTATTTCTTCGCAGCGGGTACAGCATTTCGGCGGTGGACAAGCCGGCAACAAAGTAAATCCTGTTATCCTATATCACAAAGCAGACCGGGAAGCCTCGGTCTGCTTTTTCTTGTGCAATTTTGCAAGGAGGTAGCTCATTGAAAAAATTAAGAACCAGGCTCGTCTCGGCGTTTCTCGTTATCATGACGCTGTTGACGCTGCTCCCGACTTCCGCGCTGGCCGCTTCCAGCACCGGAACAGGGATCAAGCCTACCAGCAACACAAACTACTGGACAACGCGGCTTCTCCATGACGGTACGCCTTACAGCTATAAGCCCCCGATGGCGGCAGGCAAAATGCTCTACTGCTTGGATCGCGGCTATGGCTACCGCTGGGGTACTCCGTCGTTCCTCAACTCTTACACCTATACCTCCGCCACCGGCGCGGACGCGGACGCTGTCCTGAAAACGGCGTTGGCGCAGAGCGGCATGGGTGAACTGGATGCCCAGCAGCTTGAAAACTTCAAATGGATGATGTCATTCATCGTGGACTATAAGGGTGACATCCCCGGCAGCCTTTTTATGGCTGCGCAGACGTATGTGTGGGATCACCAGACCTTCAAGGGTGAGGGCGATGGTGACATCGATGGCGGTGGTTACGCCAACGCCGATACCTATGAAATGTACCTGGGCTATATCGATTGGATGTTGAAAGAAAAGGCCAAGGAAGACGCAGAATTTCAGCGCCAAATTGAAGAATACGCAGAACAGGGCATCATCGCCACTGTGGTAGAAGATGAAGCTGCAAAATGGGCGGTCTACGCGAAATCCAGCGTTAAGGGGCGTCAGGCTTTCTTTAACTATTATGCGCCGAGAAAACTCGTCACCAATACATCCGAGCCGGAAAAGCCGCCGGCTGGGGACGCTGATATTACGCTGCGGAAGGTTGCCGCAGGAACGACCCGTGGTTTGGATGGCGCAAAATTTAATATTTACCGCGACGGTCAGATCGTCGGCAGCGATGTGACCCAAAATGGCGGAATCATTGAGGTCAAGGATGTCACCAAGGGCCTGTGGTCCTTCGTGGAAACCGAGGCCCCGGAGGGCTACTGCGCCGACTCTACGCCCATCAGCGTCTATGTCGATACCACCGATGGCGACAAGCAGTACACGGTCACTGCCGAAAATTACGCACTGCCCGATATGAAGATCACCAAGCGGGATGCCATGAGCGGCAAACCGATTGTCGGCACGGTATTTTCGGTGAAGTCTGTTACCGGCAGCTATTCCACCTCCGTCACGACCGGGACGGACGGTTCCGCAACGCTCTCGGCCATTCCTGCCGGTGTCTATGTTGTGCGTGAGGAATCCGTTCCCGAGCCGTACATCGTAACCAATACCGAGCAGACCGTGGCGCTGCGCCCCGGCAAAACCTCCGAGGTCACTTTCGTTGACTATGAAAAGCCCGGTCTTGAAATTGTCAAGAAGAACATCGCCAACGGAGAGCCTATCGAGGGCGTGACCTACCGCATCGAGCAGATCGACGGCAGCTTTTCCACCAGCGCCACCACCGATAATCACGGCCGCATCTTCCTTGAGAGCATCCCTGTGGGTAGCTACAAGGTGACGGAGATCAATGTTCCCAATCATGTCATTCTCTGCCCCATCCCGCAGGAAGTGGCATTGAAGCCCGGCGAAACCTCTACCGTCACCTTCTTCAACGCGCTCAAGCCCAGTCTGGAGATCCGCAAGGTGGACAGCGTCACCGGTGATCCCGTCAAGGGTGCCAAGTTCCAGATCTGGTATGGCAGCAACCACACCGACACCGGAGAACTCAACGACCTCGGCACTTACTTTTCTGACGCAAGCGGAAAAATCATTCTTCCTGAGATCAAGGATGGCTGGTACAAGGTAACTGAATTGGAACCGACGTCCGGGTACGCCATCAAGGAGCCTGCCACGCAGGAATGCTTCATCTCCGGTGGTGAGAGCAAGGTGCTGACCTTTGAAAATACGCCCCTTTCCGCCATCATCATCCGCAAGGTGGACAGTGAAAGTGGTCAGCCGCTGGAAGGCGCGTGGTTCCGCATCCGCTACCTCGGCGGCACCTCCGGTACGGGTGGGACAGTTATCGGCGAGTACCGCACTTCGAGCAATGGAACCATCGTCGTGACCGGCCTCAAGGCAGGCACCTATGTCTGCGAGGAGATCTCCGCGCCGGACGGGTATGTGATCACCGACGCCACGGAAACGGTCTATCTTTCCGGTAAGGATCAGGACGTCATTACCGTGACCTTCGGCAACGATAAGATGGGCTCTCTGCTCATTGTCAAAAAAGACGCTGTCACCGGCACCCCCATTTCCGATGTGGAATTCTTCGTCACGGATTCGGATGGCAGCGTGATCGGCACGGCCAACGGTAAATATGTGACCGACAGCGCAGGCACCATCCGCATTGACGGCCTGACGCCCGGCATGACGGTCATCGCAAAAGAGGTGCGTGCCAAGGATGGCTACATCCTCGACGATACCCCGCAGAGCATCAAGATCAAGCGCAATTCCGTCATGACGCTGGAATTCCGTAATCAGCCCAAGGGCGGTGTGCTTGTGAAAAAGGTGGACGCTGTGACGAACGCTCCCATCTCTGACGTCGAGTTCCTTGTCACGGATTCGGACGGCAATCTCATCGGCAACGCCAACGGCAAGTTCGTGACGGACAGCGCAGGTACGTTCACGATTACGGACATCGCCCCCGGCACCACGCTTGTCATCAAGGAAACCCGTGCGAAGGTGGGCTACATTCTCGACGATACGCCGCAGACAGTCAAGGTCAAATCCAACGAGGTTGTCACAGTGGAGTTCCGCAATCAGCCAAAGGGCAATCTCATCATCGTGAAGCAGGACTCCGTTACAAAAGAGCCGTTGGAGGGCGTTCAGTTCAAGATCGTCTACGCAGACGGCTCCTATGTGGACGCTGAAGGCGGCACGCTGTCCTCCACCGGCCTGTACTGGACGGATAAGGAGGGCAAGATCACTCTCTCCGGCATTTCCGGTACCGTGGTGGTGACGGAGGTTGAGACAATCCCCGGCTACACCATCGACGAAAACACCCGCACCCAGACCGTGGTGATCAATCCTAATGACACCCAAACGCTCCACTTTTACAATGATCCTGTGGGCGGCGTGGAGATTATCAAGGTCAACGAGGATAACCATAGTGAGCGCATCCCCAATACGACCTTTGAGATCCGCAAGGTGGACGATGCCTTGGTGGATACCGTTACGACGGACAAAAATGGCCGTGTGTTCGTGCCTCTGAAGGATGGTAGTTACTATGCAAAAGAGGTCACGTCTAACAAATCGTTCCGGCTGGATGATACGCCCCACTATTTTGAGATCAAAGACGGCAAGCATGTGACGCTGCAGGTGACCAACAAAAAGCTCAGCGGCATCGTTATCCACAAAATCGACAGCGCCACGGGCGAGGGGATCTATGGTGTAAAATTTGTCCTCTATGATGTGAACAAGAAGCCCATTGGAGAGTACACCTCGGACGATGAAGGCTACATCTACATTGACGAGATCCCTGGCGGGCTGAGCGGCCGCTTTTATCTGAGAGAGCTGGAAGCCGCCCCCGGCTACACGCTGGATAAGCAGTATAAGACCGTCTATGTCTCTCCGGGCAAAACCGTGGAGATTGAGTGGGAAAATACCGCTGTCACGGGCCAGATCCAGATTTATAAGTACGCCGCTGAGTATAACGAGGTCACCGGCACCGCCGCAGGTACTCCGCTCAAGGGCGCTGTTTATGAGATCGTCAATGCCCGCAGCGGCAAGGTAGTGGACTACATTACAACGGATGCCCGGGGCGTTGCGGCCAGCAAGCCGCTGCCGCTGACCCGCTATCAGATCCGGGAGGTCACAGCGCCCGCCTATTGGCAGCTCGATCCTACCGTGCATGATGTGACGCTGGAATATCCCGGTCAGATCATCAAGCTCTCTGCCTATGATAAGCCCTCCAGCCTCGGCGTCAGCATCACCAAGCGCGGCAACGCGCAGGTCATGGCGGGCCAGTCCATGCGCTACGATCTGACGGTGGCCAACACCTCCAACGTGCCGCTGGAGTCCTTCTTCTGGCACGATAAAATTCCCTACGATGTGGCGCGTCCTATGACGCTGACCACCGGCACCTACAGCGCACGGCTCAATTATCGCATTCTCTATAAGACCAATTACAACGCGAGCTATCAGGTGTTGGCGTCCAATCTGCTGAGCAGCAACAACTACAGCTTTGCCCTAAACGCCATCCCCATGCAGGCAGGTGAAGTGGTAACCGACATCTATTTTGACTTCGGAACCGTGCCGGTGGGCTTCCAGTCCGTGGCGAATCCCACTCTGAGCGTGATGGTCAAGGGCGCGGCGGTCAATGGATACCAGATGGTCAACCGCGCCGATGCCGGCGGCAAGTATCAGGGCACATGGCAGACCGCAACGGCAAGCTGGGTGACGATCATCCGGCGGCTCTGGAATACACCTACACTCCCCAAGACTGGCTACTAAATCCAATCCTTTTCAGGGAAAGCGCCCTATCCGGGGCGCTTTCCCAATTCTAATGTGAGGAGTTGAACTATGAAACACAAAAAAGGATTTGCTGCCGTCCTTTTGACGCTGATCATCAGCGAGCTGCTGTCCGTTTCCGCCTTTGCCGCCTCTGACGGCTTTTCTGATGTGCCGGAGGCATCTCCGTTTTATGAAAGCGTCACTTACCTTGCTGGGCAGGGCATTACTTACGGTACGGGAAAGGGTCGGTATGCACCGGACACACCGATTACGGTGCGCCAATGGGCAACGATGCTCTGCCGGGCCTTTGATAAAGGAGACGCCCTTTCGGATCCTGCCGGCTATGGCGGTGATGCCTGTATCAATCAGGGCTATGCGGATGGATGGCTGAATCTGCCGGCTATGGCGGCGCCGGACTCCCGCCTGTGCCGCTATGCCATCTATGAAAGCGGCTTTACTGCCTTTGACATTGCCCTTTACAGTTCTCAACTCTACCCGGAGGGGGAAACCCTGTCTTCGCAGGACAATGCTTTCCACGCTGCTGTGAGCTTTGGCTTATGCGAAGACACCTGTGCAGGGACGGACATCATCACACGGGGCGAGGCTGCGGATCTTCTCTATGCTCTTTTGACCGGGGAATTTACCGTTGCGCCGCCGCCCATTCTGGAGACAATCCCTCTGAACAATAAAGAGGGCGTCCATCTGAACAGCTACCTGCTGGAACTTCAAAAGATCCCGGAGCCGATCCGTCAGGCATTTGCGGAAAGAGGGTGGCAGTACACCATTGACTATGAATACCTCGCAAGATTGAGTGAAGAGCGGAATATGAGCTGTATTGGGGCAACCAATTACGGAAGCCGCCAAATCACTGTATCCTCGGCGGGGGCCACCGTCCACGAGTTTGGTCACTTTCTCGATGAGCTGATGGGCTTCCCGTCTCAGACGGAAGGCTTTTATCAGGAGGAGTCCGGAACCGCAGCAGCCCTGCTCCGTCCGTATGCGCTTACCAACGAGCGGGAGTATTTTGCTGACTGCTTCGTGTACTGGCTCACTTACCGTGATAACAGCAAAAAAATGGCGGCGCTTTGCAGCGCCGCACCAAAAACATACGCATATCTTTTGGCATTGGAAAGTCAAAATTGGCAGCCGGATGCATAGGCATTCCTGCCTGGCTAGGGCTGTTTGAAACCCTACAACACTGTTATTATACTGTACCGTGTCCTGCATCGTCAATCAAATTAACGGCAATCCGTCTAAAATCAGATGGATGCACAGTTTGCATTATGACTATTTCGTACAATTTGCGGATTGCAAACCAATAGAAAATCTGCTATTTTATAAACACAGAAAGAAAGGTGAGTCCGATGTATCAGTAACCCTCAAATCTGTAGAAATCGGAGGTAACCAATGATGGTAGAGCCCAAGACTTACATAGAATGACCCTTGACTGCGGAACACGAAAGCAGTCAAGGGCCATTCTTATATGCTGGCTCCTGAGTGCAGCAGGGGCTTTTTCCATGTCTGCGGGAAACCTCATTCATCGGCGCGCAGAAGTGCCTGTGTCTTGAGCAGCGCACTCATCAAGGCACGGTGATCTTCCCACTCTTCCCACCAGAGCGGCTTTAGGGCGAGCAGCATTTGTTCGGCCCATTGCAGCTCTGATTTTTGCAAACAGCCCCGTTCCAATCCGACTTGAAATCGTGCAAACGCATCTCGGACATGGTCTGATGCGGAGTCACGATTCAAGTAACTGCTGAGAAAGCCGCCTAAAACAGCGGATTCTTCCTGCGTATAAAACAATATTCTTCCCCTCCTATCGCACACGAGGGGTATTCTACCACAGACTGTGCGGATTGAGAAGTGTGGATTTTTGAAGGCTCCGATCTGCCACACAAAAAAGCCTGCCGCAAGCGATGCAGGCGCCACCTTTAGACTGGAAAGGATACGACCATGAGCGAACATAACCATACCGGACTGGATGAGGCAGCTTCTGTTGCATCCAATACCATGCAGGCAGTGCGGACCGGCAAGGCCATTTCCGCCGCGGCAAAAGGCGCTGCGGCAGGCGGGCCCTATGGCGCTGCCATAGGAGCGGCATTGTCCGCACGAAAGCACATCGGGAAAATAGCGGCGGCCGCGCTGGTGTTACTGGCGCTGCCGCTGCTTTTTATTTTGCTCCTGCCGGGGATTATCTTTGGAAGCCTGACGGACAGCGGAGCGTCCGGAGTAGACGGGCAGCCGATCCTCAATGACAACGCGGCCATTACGGAAAATATGAATCAGGCTGCCTTTGCGATCAACCAGATTCTCGGAGAGGGCATTGGGAATGTGCGGGAGCGCATCGCCAATGATTTTGCCGGATCAGACGGAGATCACTATGAAGTAGTCAATCCCTATGAGGGGGATCTCATCAGCAATGCCAACCTGTTTATCTCTCAATACTGTGCGGCGAAAAATCTGGACTTTGCCGCCATCTCCCTCACCGACATGGAGCAGATCCTGCGTGCGGGCCTCACGCACCTTTACAGCTTCAGCCGAACAATGGAGGTGCGTACTGTCCCTGCGGAGGAGGACGGTGAGAAGGACACTACAGAAACGTGGTACATCTACACGATCCGCTATAATGGTGAAGCCTACTTTGCGGACACCATCTTTGCGCTGACTGACGAACAGAAAAGTCTGGCGGAAAACTATGCGGAAAACCTCAGTCTGTTTCTTGGTGATGGCCTGTTCCAATACGCTCCCTCCACCAACACCATTACAGCTCTTGGCGATGTGCGCTTTACCGATGGCGCAACAGAGGTCATCTACTTCAACCAGTTGGATGAACGCTATGCCAATCAGCCCTATGGCACCGACCATATCGGGGGGTATGGCTGCGGGCCAACTTCCATGGCTATTGTGGTTTCCTCGCTGACCGGCGAGACCGTTGATCCTGCCCAAATGGCACGGTGGGCCTATGAGCACGGCTATTGGTGCAGCAAAAGCGGCTCCTACCACACTTTGATCCCCGGCGCGGCGCAGGCGTGGGGGCTTTCCGTTGAAGGGTGTACCGCTTCGGAACCGCAGCGCATTCTGGATGCCCTGGCAGACGGAAAGCTGGTCGTGGCTCTGATGACCAAAGGGCATTTTACGAAGTCCGGACATTTTATCGTGCTGCGGGGCGTCCAGGATGAAAAGATCCTCGTGGCCGATCCCGCCAGTTACCGGCGCAGTCAAAAAGCCTGGGACTTATCCATCATTCTGAACGAGGCCAGCAGACGTGCGAGTGCCGGCGGGCCGTTCTGGATCATTGGATTATGAGAAACTTCTCATAATCCGATTTATGTCCAGCAAAAAGTTATGGGAAGCAGAAGGGGTACCGCCTTTGGAAGCGGTACCCCTTCAACAATTTTTCTTCGCATAACTATTTTGCAAGACTCTTTAGCCGCATCATAAGTGACCGGTATTCTTGTCAAGACGGCAACCTGTTCGATACGGAATTGCAGAAGATTTTCTCCTAAATTGCGCGTTTCTTTTCAGCATCAATTCTCGCATAGATCCCAGTGGCGGAGAAGTATATCCCGGTCCTGCGCTTACCGCTTTCGCAGGTTTTTCAAGCATTTTCCATCAGCATAACGGGGCGGTTCGTCCTATTCTTCCCATTTCTGTCTACTCGTTTCCGTATGTGGATCACGGTGTGGGGCAAAGCTTTTTCAACTCATCAAGGAACGAAGGCAAAACATCAAATATGATTGCGCAAATGACGGTCCAGTTCGTATCCTCATAATGATGCACCAGCCTGTGCCGCAGTCCTGCAATCTTCACCCATGGAATATCCGGATATTGCTTCTTGAAGTCCTCTGATAAATTAGCAGCGTGCTCTCCAATGTTGTAGAGCGGTGTTGTAACGGTCCATTGAACTGCTTCTTCTGCAAAAATTATCTCGGGAGTGATATTTTCTTTCTCCACATAACGCAGGAGCTTCTCCGTCGTCTCCCGCATCTTTTCAATTCTTTGCTGGTCACTATATTTCATGCGATTCGGACTCCTTCCTCCATGATCGTATGATAGAAAGCGGAACCAGCATTGACCTCCCGCAGTTCGTAAACATCCACAGCTTTTCCCATGGTGCGATGCAGTTCCTCTGCAATGCAGAAAATATCCGTCGGATCAAATTTGCTGCCACCGACCACGATCAAATCAATGTCGGAGGCCGCATCCGCTTCCTGCCTTGCATAAGAGCCGAACAGAATTGCGCTTTCCGCATGATACTTTTTTAGCAGCTGCCGTACTACAGCGAAAATCTCGCTCTGTGTATAGATATGGCCAGACATCAGATTCGCACCTCTCTTTCTATGGTACAGTATATCACAGCTTTTACGAAAAATGAAATGGCAAAATGAAGTCATCGAAGCCACACTTCTCGTTTCGCAAATGCACCTCTGTAAAAAAGCTATGTTACTGAATAGATTGCGACACGGCGAAATGGTCTAATCAGCGTTCATTTTCGTTCAGGATTTCCAGCATCTCTTTTGGCGTCACCA
>ENA-UONT01001414-UONT01001414.1-human-gut-metagenome-genome-assembly--contig:-CS20-NODE-1414-length-20543-cov-25.880613_pt1 | contig 20543 bp, 15 predicted proteins | sample MGYA00242459_ERZ724006 | MGnify/ENA metagenome assembly ERZ724006 | reverse complement strand
AAAATAAATATTATGTGAGGTGTTTTTATGAAAAAATCCCTTATTTCAAGTCATTTCGCCCACCACCGCCCTCGTGACAAACTCGTCACATATTACTTTACCGGTAATCGTTCGCCTGCGTGAACACCGGCGGCCAGTAGGGCAGAGGTTCGGCACCGAGCTTTAGCTTGAAGTCACAATAGCCGCCATCCATGCAGGTGTGCTCCCGGAACAGCGGCGCGCCGAGGATGCCGAATATCACGCGGACGAATCTCAGCACAGGCCGAGACAATGGCGCAGCTCGCCGACGCTGTAGAGCGAGCCCCACGCGCAGACGGCGTCCTCGGGACCCGCGAGAGCGAGCACGGCGTCCAGCGCCTCGCCGATGGAGGCGTGCGCCTCGGCGGGGACGCCCTGTGCGCGGACCCACGCGGCCAGCTCGTTTTCGTCCTTAGCGCGATCGCTTTCGGGGCGGACGGTGACGATGGCCTTGGCCAGCGGCAAAACCTCGCCGACCATGCTCTGCCAATCCTTATCGGCGAGCACACCGATGAGAAAGATGAGCTTTTTTCCGCCGTAGAGCCCGCGCAGCGAGGCGGCAAGCGCCTGTGCGCATTGCGGGTTGTGCCCGCCGTCAATGATGAGGTCGGGGCGGCGGTGCACCAGCTCCAGTCGTCCGGGCCAGCGTGCGGCGGCGAGTCCGTGCGCGACGGCGTCGGCGGAGATATTCCAGCCCTGCGCGCGCAGCGCGTCCACCGTGTCGAGCACGGTCATGGCGTTGCGGAGCTGATAGTCGCCGAGCAGCGGCAGGAGCAGCGGCGCGCTGCCGCGGTAGGTGAAGCGCTGTCCGTCGAGGCCGGACGAGAGCAGCGTGAGCTGCGAGTCGTCCGTGACAGTGAGCGGGATATTCTTTTCCACGCAGGCGCGGGCGACGATCTCCCCTACCTCGCGGCTCTGACCGTAGAGCACGGCGCGGCAGCCGGGCTTGAGGATGCCGGATTTCTCCGCGGCGATGGCGGCGAGGGTGCTGCCGAGGATGGCGGTGTGCTCCAGCCCGATGTTGGTGATGACCGCCGCCTCAGGCGCGGGAATGACGTTGGTGGAGTCCAGCCGCCCGCCGAGACCGACCTCGACCACGACGAGGTCACAGCCGGCCTCCGCGAACCAGAGAAAGCCGATGGCAGTCATCAGCTCAAACTCGGTCGGATGCTCCGGAAGCGTGTCCGCCGCGGCGAGCACACGCTCCGCGAGGCGGTCAAGCGCCGCACCGGGGATGGGCGCGCCGTTCACCTGAAAGCGCTCGTTGAAGCGGTAGAGGTGCGGCGAGGTGAACAGCCCCGTGCGGTATCCAGCCGCCGTGAGAACGGAGGCGAGCATCGCGGCGGTCGAGCCCTTGCCGTTCGAGCCGGTGATGTGGACGAATTTGAGGGCTTTTTCGGGGTTTCCCAGCGCGGCGAGCAGAGCGCGGGTGCGCTCCAGCCCCGGCTTGCGGTCGGTCCATGCGTAGGCGTGGACGCGCGCGGCGACGTCTTCTCCGGTCATGCAGCTCCCTCCCTCAGCGGTACATCTGCGCAAGCATCAGCTTCGCGCTGCCCTCGACGGTGAGCTGCGCGGGCGCGTCCCCGATCAGGGCGCTTTCGTGCGCGGCGAGCGTCAGCGTTTCCGTGCCCGCGTGGAGTGTGACGCTTCCCTCACCGCAGAAAAGCAGGGCCGTTTCGCCCGCGTGGAGGGCAAGCGTTTCCGTGCCGTGCGGGAAATGCGCGGTGACGCAGCCGCGGCACTGCCCGCGGCGCAGCATGAGGTTGAAGTCCGTGCAGCGGCCCCAGGAGTGGGTATCGTCCGCGCCGGAAAAATCGTGGATCTCGTAGGGGTGGAGCGTCAGTCGTTCCCCGCCGTTGTGCGCGAGGACCATATCGCCGCGCAGCGTGGAGATCACGCGGTCATAGGCGGGCAGGGGTGTGAAGTCAGACTCGTCGAGTTCGACGGTCGCGGAGCTCAGCCGCCAGAGAAAATCGCGGTCAGCATACACCGCGCCCTTCGGCGCGATGGCGAGCTGAGTGGTCGCGCCGCCGGACCACTGCGTGGTGACGTAATCGGCGGGGGTCAGATGGGTGAGCGTCATAAAAGGACCTTCTTTCTGTCGAAAAGGCTTCGGTACGATGATACCGAAGCCTTTTGCGTTTGGCAAGATAAATTTTAGCCGTCGATCAGCTTGACGATCTCGGCGTAGCACTCGTCCGCCAGAGGCAGCGCGTGCGCGAGCAGCTTCTCGCCGCGGGCACGGTACTCGGCGGCGAACTCCTGATCCTTCAGCGAGCCGACGTTGATGAGCACGTTGAGCCACGCGCCCTGAATACCGGCCTTGAGGGAGAGGAACGCAACGCCCAGGTCGCTCGCGGAGGTGTCGTTGAAGCGGCCGAGCAGGGAGTGGGCGAGGGTGAGAGTCTCGTCGATCAGCTCCATCATCTCCATGGGCGTCTTGGTGCAGCCCTTGAGACCGTTCTGGATGGCGGCGGAGCGCTCAGCCTTCTGCTCGTCGGTGTCCTTGGGCATACCGAAGGCGGCGGAGACGACGTTGAACGCGTCGGTGTCGCGGTCCATCACGTTGAGCAGACGGGTCTTGAGCTCGTTGCCCTTGGCCTCGACCTCGGCGGCGTGCTCGGCGTACTCGGCGTACTTCTTGCGGCCCTGGGTCAGACCGCCGACCATGGCGGTCAGCGCAGCGCCGATGGCGCCGTAGAGCGCGGCGCAGGAGCCGCCGCCCGGCGCGGGCGCGTCGGAGGAAACGATGTCGGCAAAGCCGGTAACGGTCAGTTCAGCAAGTTTCATAGAATTCAATGTCCTTCCTTGTGGCATTTCGCGCCCGCAGGCGCGAAACAAAGTGGGATTGTCGCGGAGGGCGCTCGCGCGCGTCCGCAGCGACACCTTGCAGTGCACGGCGCGGTGAGCGCCGCGCGCTGAAGCCTTTCTCAAAAAAGCGGCATAACCGCTTTTTTGAAGCTTTTACTCCATGTCGATCAAATGATACTCCATGACCTGCTTCTTGCAGTCGAAGTCCTTGGCCTTGAGGTAGAACTCGGCGCAGTCGATGAGAGCCTTGGCGGGAGTCAGGCCGACGATCTCGCTCTCGATGACGCGGGTGCCGTAGCGCTCGGCCAGAGCCTTGATCATTTCATAGGTGACGTAGAGCGGGGTATCCTCATAGTTGACCATGTTCATGGAGACCTGCGCGATGCCGCGGTCCTCGAGCATGAAGCCCATGGCCTTGCAGCTGCGGAAGCCGCCGGAGGAGCCGCGGATGACCTTGGCGATCTTCTTGGCGACCTCAACGTCGCTGGTCTCGAGGTTGCAGTTGAACGCGACGAGCGGCATACGGGCGCCGATGGCGGTGATGCCGGCGGTGGGGTGGATCTTGCGCTCGCCGTAGTCGGGAGCCCACTCGGGCTGCAGGAGCTTCTCGGGCATACCCTCGAACTCGCCCTTGCGGCAGGTGGCAAGGTTGCGGCGCTCGGGACGGGTGGCGCTGTCCTCATACAGGAAGGAGGGGACCTTCAGCTCGTCCCAGATGCGCTGAGCGACGCGCTTGGACATCTCGACGGCTTCCTCCACGGTCACGTCCATCTGGGGGACGAAGGGGATGACATCGGTCGCGCCCATGCGCTTGTGCTCGCCGTGGTGCTTGTTCATGTCGATGCGCTCGGTGGCGACCTTCGTGAGCTGGAAGGCGACCTCCTCGATGGCCTCGGGGGAGCCGATGAGGGTGAAAACGCAGCGGTTGTGGTTGCCGTCGGTCTGAGCGTCGAACAGGGTGCAGCCGGGGACGCTCTGTGCGGTCTTGACGAGCTCGTTATAGGTGGCCTCGTCCTTTTCCTTGGAGCAGCTGAAATTGGGGATGCATTCGATCAGTCGTGCCATGATAAGTTTCCTCCGTTTTTTGTCAGGTCAGACAATTTCCAACCTGTATTTTGATGCTTACGCTGTCATTATACCGTGTGCCCGGGCGGGCGTAAACAGGTTTTCTTTCTCTTTTGTTTCGGGGCGCTTAATTTTTTTAAGTAAAGCCGCGCCCGTCAGGATTCCGCGATGAAGCGCTGCACGCAGGGCGCGCCCTGCACGTCGTCGCTCCAGACGAGGACGGGGTAGGACTTGGCGGGGATGCCGCGCAGCGGCTTGGCGTAGATGCCGGAGTTCGGGTGCGTCTCGACGATGGAATGCGGCAGGAAGCTGATGCCGAAGCCCGAGCGCACGAGCTGCATCGCCATGGGCGTATCGTAGCACTGGCAGGGCACGTTCGGCTCAAAGCCGCTGCGGCGGCACTCCTTCATCAGATAATCGTTGTAGCCCCAGAGATCGTCCGAGCGCAGCAGGCACATCGGCACGCCGCGCAGCCGCTCGATGGGCACGGCGTCCAGCTCCGGCGCGGGGTCGGTCGCGGCGGTCATGATGAGCTCCAGCGCGTCCTCGCCGAGGATGCGCTCGTGCAGGCTGCCGGACTCCTGCGTGGAGCGGCGGAGAAAGAGGACGTGCAGCTCGCCGCGGTCCAGGTCGTTCAAAAGGTCCTGCGGGGAACCGAGACGGATGTAGAACTCGACCTTGGGATAGCGGGCGTGGTACGCCTCCAAATAATGCAGGGCATAGGGCATGGCGGAGTAGATGACGCCGACGTTGATGCGCCCGCCCTCGCCGGCGCCGATGCTGCGGACGTTCTCCTCCACGCGCCGGAGATTGAGAAAAAGCGAGCGGCTCTGGCGGTAGAGGGCTTGCCCGGCCTCGGTGAGCTTCATGCCGCGGCTCTCGCGGGCGAAAAGCTGCACGCCGAGCTCGGCTTCAAGCTGGGCGATCTGGCGCGAGATGGGCGGCTGGGCGACATGCAGGGCGCGGGCGGCGGCGGAAATGCTGCGCCCCTCCGCGACCGCGCAGAAGTATTCAAGCTGGCGAATGGTCATGGAAATGCGCCCCCTGACAATCTATACTAAAAAAGTATGATAACAATACAATAGAAGTTCTTTTCATTATAGCAGGTTCTTGCTATAATGCAAGATGTAAAGCAAATTGCACAAGATTCTTTTGAGATAAAACCGAAAATTGAGAGAAATCGAAAAATTTTAGAAAGTGAGGAACACCCCATGATCAATCTCGCTGACGAAGCCATGACGATCAAGCTGGACTACGATCTTCCCGAGTACCCGAAGATGGAATCCTGCTATCGCCGCGCACCCCGCCGCGAATCCCACCTGACCGAGGCCGATAAGGCGCTCGCCATCAAGAACGCTCTGCGCTACATCCACCCCGACCATCACGAGCAGATGGCCAAGGAGTTCGCCGCCGAGCTCGAGGAGCACGGCCGCATCTACGGCTATCGCTTCCGTCCCGAGGGCAAGCTCTACGGCAAGCCCATCGACGAGTATAAGGGCAAGTGCATCGAGGGCCGCGCCATTCAGGTCATGATCGACAACAACCTCGACTTCGACGTTGCGCTCTATCCCTATGAGCTGGTCACCTACGGCGAGACCGGTCAGGTCTGCCAGAACTGGATGCAGTACCGCCTCATCAAGAAGTACCTTGAGGAGCTGACCGACGAGCAGACGCTGGTCGTCATGTCCGGCCATCCTCTGGGCCTGTTCCACTCCCATAAGATGGCGCCCCGTGTCATCATCTCCAACGGCCTGATGGTCGGCACCTTCGACGATCAGGAGAACTTCAACCGCGCCGCCGCGCTCGGCGTCGCCAACTACGGTCAGATGACCGCCGGCGGCTGGATGTACATCGGCCCCCAGGGCATCGTCCACGGCACGTTCAACACGCTGCTCAACGCCGGCCGTCTCAAGCTCGGCATCCCCAACGACAAGGACCTCGCCGGCCGTCTGTTCATCTCCGCGGGCTTAGGCGGCATGAGCGGCGCGCAGGGCAAGGCTGCCGAGATCGCCGGCGCCGCGTCCATCATCGCCGAGGTCGACGATTCCCGTATCGACACCCGCTACACCCAGGGCTGGGTCAGCCATCGCACCGACTCCCTCGAGGAAGCGACCAAGATCGCCCTCGAGCACCAGAAGGCGGGCAAGCCCTGCGCCGTTGCCTACTGCGGCAACATCGTCGATCTGCTCGAGTACCTCTATGAGCACAACGTTCACGTTGACCTCATGAGCGACCAGACCTCCTGCCACGTCCCCTACGACGGCGGCTACTGCCCGCAGGGCCTCACCTTCGCCCAGCGCACCGAGATGCTGGACAAGGACCCCGAGGGCTTCCGCAAGCTCGTCGACAAGACGCTGCAGCATCACTATGAGATGATCTGCAAGTTCCACGAGCGCGGCACCTACTTCTTCGACTACGGCAACAGCTTCCTCAAGGCCGTGTACGATACCGGCGTGAAGAGCATCTGCAAGAATGGCGAGAACGACCTCGACGGCTTCATCTTCCCGTCCTACGTCGAAGACATTCTCGGCCCCTGCCTGTTCGACTTCGGCTACGGCCCGTTCCGTTGGTGCTGCCTGAGCCGCAACCCCGAGGACCTGCACAAGACCGACATGGCGGCTGCCGAGTACATCAAGGCGCACAACCGCCGCTATCAGGACTACGACAACTACGTCTGGGTCCGCGACGCGGAGAAGAACAAGCTGGTCGTCGGCACCCAGTGCCGCATCCTTTATCAGGATGCCATGGGCCGCATGAACCTCGCGCTCAAGTTCAACGAAATGGTCCGCAACGGCGAGATCGGCCCCGTCATCCTTGGCCGTGACCATCACGATACCGGCGGAACCGACGCGCCCTTCCGTGAGACCAGCAACATCAAGGACGGCTCCAACATCATGGCTGAGATGGCGACGCAGTGCTACGCGGGCAACGCCGCTCGCGGCATGAGCTACATCGCCCTGCACAACGGCGGCGGCACGGGCATCGGCCGCGCCATCAACGGCGGCTTCGGCATGGTGCTCGACGGCTCCGAGCGCGTCGATACCATCCTGCGTATGTCCATGCCTTGGGATACCATGGTCGGCGTGGCCCGCCGCAGCTGGGCGCGCAACGAGAACGCCATGACCACCGTGGCCGAGTACAACAAGATGTACGAGGGCCAGGATCACATCACCATGCCGTACCTCGCGGATGATGCTCTGTGCGAAAAGGTCGTCAAGGAATACCTCGACTAAAAAATAAAATCAAAAAGGGGCATAGCAATATGCCCCTTTTTGTGTTATTATCAAAGAAACAAGTCCCTTTACCGTAAGAAAGGAACCGCTTTTATGAAAAAGTTACTGGTGAAAAACATCGGCCTGCTCGCAACGCCCGAGGGCAAAAGCGCCCATCGCGGCAGCGAGCAGGGGAAGATCAAATTCCTCAAGGACGCATGGGTGCTCATTGAGGACGGCGTGATCGCCTCCGTCGGCACTGGCGAGGCTCCCGCAGCCGCGGGGGCGGAGATCGTCGACGCCGAGGGAAAGCTCGTCACGCCGGGTCTCGTGGACGCCCATACGCACCTTATTTTCGGCGGCTGGCGGCAGAATGAGCTCGGTATGAAGCTCCACGGCAAGACCTACCTCGAAATTCAGAACGCCGGCGGCGGAATCCAGTCCACCACCAACGCCACGCGCGGAGCCACCGAGGAGGAGCTGACCGCCAAGGCGGCGAAGGCGCTCGACGAGATGATGGCCTTCGGCACGACCACCTGCGAGGCCAAGAGCGGCTACGGTCTTGCCACCGAGCATGAGCTCAAGGCGCTGCGTGTGATCCGCGACCTCGACGAGCAGCACCCGATGGACATGGTCGCGACCTTCATGGGCGCGCACCTTGTGCCCGCTGAGTACAAAGCCAACCGCGCCGAGTACATCCGCCTTGTGTGTGAGGAGATGATGCCGCTCGTTAAGGAGCAGGGCATCGCGAAGTTCTGCGACGTGTTCTGCGAGGCCGACACCTTTACGGTGGAGGAGTCCCGTCAGGTGCTCGAGGCGGGCCTCAAGTACGGTCTGCGTCCCAAGATCCACGCCGACGAGATCGAGGCCATCGGCGGCAGCCAGCTCGCCGGCGAGCTGGGAGCGATCTCTGCGGAGCATCTGATCGTCTGCCCGCCCGCGGGCATCGAGGCGATGGCAAAGGGCGGCGTGATCGCCTGCCTGCTGCCCGCGACGAGCTTCAACCTCGGCGCAGTGTTCGCGCCCGCGCGCGACATGGTGAACGCGGGCGTGCCCGTCGCGATGGCGACAGACTTCAACCCCGGCTCCTGCCCGTGCCTGAATATGCAGTTCGTCATCAACCTCGGCTGCCTGAAGTACCGGCTCACGCCCGAGGAGGTGCTGACCGCCGTAACGCTCAACGGCGCGGCGGCCATCGACATGGCTGACAAGGTCGGTACGGTCGAGGCGGGCAAGCTCGGCGACCTCGTCATCTGGGACGCGCCGGATCTGGACTACATCTGCTACCGCTTCGGCAGCAACCTTGCCAAGAAGGTCATCAAGCGCGGCCGCGTGATGTAAGGGCAAAGAGGGAGAAAGAGAGAAAGCTATGGATCGAACCGATTATCAGATCCTCAATATCCTGCAGGCGGACAGCCGCTGCACCCTGCGCCACATCGGCGACCAGGTGGGGCTGACGCCGCCCGCCGTCTCCGAGCGCATCCGCCGCATGGAGGAATGCGGCGTGATCCGCAGCTACCGCATCGACATCGACCGCACGCGGCTGGACTGCAACATCACGGGCTTTATCTCCGTGTCGCTCGAGCCGGAGAAGTACGCTGCGTTCTGTGTCTTCTGCGAGCAGAGCCCTGCGGTCATCAGCCACCACCATGTGATCGGTGTGTTCAACGCGCTGCTCCAGTTCGCCGTGCGCGACACGAAGGAGCTGGACGCGCTGCTCGCCGAGATCAAGACCTACGGCGACTCCCGCACGTCGGTGGAGCTCAAGACGCTCTTTGACATCAAGGAGATCCCGCTGCCGTAAGAAAAGAGAACAAAAGCGTCCCGCCGACGGCGGGACGCTTTTGACGTATCAAGAAGGCTCAGACGGCAGCGTGGTTCTGTGCTTTCAGCCACAGCGCGACGCCGAGGTGGACGGTGCAGACCGCCGCGCCGAGCAGGAACACATACTGGGGTCCGACATACTTCCACACCGCGCCGAGCAGGCCCGAGACGGTGACGGCGAGGACATGGTCCACGCTCAAGCCGAAGGAAAGGTTTTCCATCACGTCCGCGGGCGACTCGCTCAGCTCGCGCATGAGCATGACGTGGACGGAATTGAAATGGTCGGTGAGGAAAATGAGAATGTAGGAGGCGAACGCGGCGGCCATGCCGCCCCGGCCGCGCAGCGAGCCGTTTACGATGCCGGAAGCGGCCCACGCGGCAAAGAGGAACACCCCGGCAACGCCGGCGGACTCCAGCACGAGCCCCTTCTGCACACCGTACCGGTCTAAAAACTTTCCGATGAGCGGGGCGACCCAGCCGCCGCAGAAATAGGCGGCGATGCCGAGCAGCGCCACCGTGTCCGCGCCCATCGAGAGAAGCTCGATGATGACCCACGGAGCAAAGACAAGGCGCATCCGCTTCTGGAAGCCGTAGACGGCGGTGACGATGTAGTAGGGGATGTATTTTCTGCGGATGGGCAGCCGTCCCTTGCGCGTTTGGTTGCGCTTGCGCACATCCAGCGAGGGCATCTCGCGCCGAAGGCAGCAGAGGAGGACGAGAGATACACTGAGGAAAGCCAGCGCCGTGCAGAACGAGGGGATGACCCCGCGGCGGAAATAGAAAAATCCGGCGCGGAAGCCGACAAACACAAGTGCGGAGGCCAGCATGGAGCCGAGCGTCATCATGCCGCGGTAGCGTCCGAGAAATGTACCCGTCTTGCCCTCGTCGGCGAGGTCCATGGCGATGGCGTCGCGGATAGGCATGACCATGTGGTCGCCGAGCGAATAGGTGAAGACGAAGAGCTGCATGACAAAGTAGCCCGGGGAGAAAAGGCCGAGCACGAGCAGGCCGACGCAGTACAGCGCGAAGCCGAGAACGGAGAGCGAGACGTTGCCGAGCGAAGGGAGCGCGGCGATGACGAACACGCCCACAACACCGGGCAGCTCGCGCGGGATCTCCAGCAGGCCGCGCTGAACGGAATCGACCTGAAAAACATCCTTGAAGTAGTTGGAGATGATGGAGCCGCTCAGGCCGTTGGCGAGCGCGAAAAGGAAAAAGGCGGTGAGAAAAAGCCGCCGGGCTCTCTCTTTATCCATGCGTGATACCTCTTGAAAGCAGTGCGTTTTGGCGGGCCGCCGGCCCGCGCGATGATTATATGCCGGAGGAGCAGGACTGTCAAGAACGCGCAAAGAGCAAAACAGAGATTGCTTTTTGCGCCCGATTCCCATATAATGACAACACATTGCGGACATTCGGCGCTCGCGCCGCGCGGATACGGCGCGGACCGGCGGCGGGCGGACGAACACCGGAAAGGACGGAACAAGATATGATGCGTCTTTGGAGGTGCCTGACGGCACTTGTGCTGGCGCTGCTGCTGACGCTGAGCGTCGGCGCAGCGGGAACAGCGGGCTTTTCCGACGTGCCGGAAAGCCATTGGGCGGCGCAGAGCATCCGGCGCTGCGTGCAGACCGGACTGCTGCAGGGAGTCGGCGGAGGCAGGTTCGGCCTCGGACGGACGATGACCCGCGCGGCTTACGCCACAGCGCTCTGCCGTCTGATGGGCTGGGAGCTCGTCACGCCGGAGAAGGGCAGCTTTACGGACAATCAGGATACGGCGAAGTGGTATTACAGCGCTATTGAGACGGCCTATGCCCACGGCGCATTGACGGGCGAGAGCCGTCAATGCCGTCCGAATGATGCGATCACTCGCGAGGAGATGGCGAAGATGACCGTGCGCGCGCTGGGGCTCGCCATGCTGTCGGGTGCGGCGGCGGACGACTGCCCGTTTTCGGACGTCTCCGTGGCGCAGGGCTATGTCGCGCTTGCCTACCGCATGGGCATCATCAAGGGCGTGAGCGCATACAACTTCGAGCCGAAAAAGGAAGCGACGCGCGAGCAGGCGGCTGCCGTGCTGCTGCGCACCTATGACCGGCTGCACGCCGCGATCAAGGTCACGGAAGCGGCGGACGGAAGCGCGCCGTCCGGCTGCGTGACCGCCGGGAGCATCACGGAGGAGTCCGGCAGCGTGCCGGTCAGTCCGCGCGCGCCGATGGAGGAGGTCTACGCGGCGGCGGTTAGGGCGGGCGAGGGCGGCAGCGTGGCGCTGCGCGCCGTGCCGCTGCTGCAGGTGACCCGTGCGGGAGCGGTAACGGACACACGCGAGCTGACCGAGGGCGAGCTGATCGAGCTGCTGTCCGAGGGCACGCTGCGCACGCACCGCTCGGCGCAGCACGAAAGCTCGTGCGGCTACCGCACGGAGAAGGACGGCTCGGTCACGGTCGTATGGTACGAGAGCGAGACGGACATCGCCGAAAAGACAGAGCTGTGCCGCCTGCTGGGCATCGGCAATGTCTATGTACTGAAATAAAAAAAGGGGGACGGCAAGAAGCCGTCTCCCTTTGCGGTTTTGGCGTTACAGGTACTTCTGCATTCCGTCGGTCGCAAGGCCGGGGTCGCCGGAGACCGAAACGGTGAACTTGACGCCGTGGTTGTTGCTGAAGCGGTTGAGCCAATCCAGGAAGTCGTCCGCCGCCTGATTGCAGTCGCCGCCGACGATCTTGAAGAGGTTGTCGATGAAGATGTGGGAAATATCGTAATTGCCGGCATACAGACCGCTGACGAAGCCGCGCAGGCCCTCGTAAGTGGTGATCTGATATTCGTCGGCAGAAATGAGACGAACGTGATAATGGATGTCGAAGGTCATCGTGGACTTGGCCTCGATGCACACCACATTGCCGTTTTCCTCGGCAGCAGAGGCGTTGATAAGCTCGATGAGCTTTTTGGTCTTGCCGGTGCCCTTTTCACCCATGATAAGTCTGACCATAAGAAATCACTCCTTTGCATAATATCCGTACCGCGACGGTACGGTATCCTTGCGTCAAGCATAGCACAAAATGATCGGCTTTGCAATGCGGAAAGTAAAATTTGCAATTTATTCATTTTGCGCCGTCACACGCGGCGGAGAGGTCGTTTTTGCTTATTTCTGAAGCTCGCGGCGCGCAGATCCGCCGCATGGTCGTCACGATGGGCGCTCAGGGCGCGGTCTTTGCAACGCTTGACGGCGAGGAGGGCTATTGCCCCGCGAAAAAGGTCGACGTCAAGGATACGACCGGCGCGGGCGACGCGTTCTTTGCCGGGACGGTCATCGGCCAGACCTACGGCAAGACCATGATGGAATCCTGCGAGATCGGCACGCGCCTTGCCGCCTCCGTCATTACAACAGGTGAAAACGTCTGCCCGCGCTATCTGCCGAGCGAATTCGGGCTGGATGCTTCCGCGCCGGACGACGCGCAGCTCGCGCTCGAGCTTTGATCCCGGCCACAAGCAAATACAGCAAAAGCGAGGGACGCTCACGCATCCCTCGCTTTTTGTGCTTTTTTCACTGCCCGCACATCTGCGCGCGGTTTTCTTCCGCAAGGCGCAGCGCCGCGTCTCGGTCCACACCGTAGACAAAGCGGAACGCATACGGCTTTGTCATCGTAATTGCGGTCACTGTGCCGTCCTTCAGGTAAAACGCAATGTCGCGGACGTCGTAGTTTCCGCCGTCCTGCGGCGTCTGCGGCTGCCAGACGTAGGCGCGGTCGAAGTCATAGGCGGGCTCGCTGTAGCCGCTTTCGTCGCTGTAGCCGTCATAGAGCTCGGACTCGTCTGCCGCGATGCAGTAAAGCGCTTCCGGGTATTCCGTCAGCAGCGCTTTCTCGCTGTCGCCGACCTTGACGCCGCGCGGCGTTCCCACGCCCACCGCGTCGGTGCGCAGGTAGCTGATGACCTCACGCCCCGTTTCAGGGTAGTAGTCCGTCCCGACGACGAGCCGCGCGTCCGCGTCGTAATGGCGCGCAAAGTCATAGGGCAGCATCCCGTCGCTGTCATAGGTCGCATCCTGCGTCTCCCCGTTCGGCTCGTAGTCCGTTCCAAGACTCAAAAATCCGTCCGGCAGCTCCAGCGTAAAGTTCGCGTCCGGCTGCGGCTCGACCGCCAGATCTTCCTCCTGCATCAGGGGCTTATCCGGTGCGCCGTCCGGCGTTTCCTGCTTTTCTCCGCAGCCTGACGCCAAAAGCGTCAGCGCCGCCAACAGCACAGCAAGCAATCGTCCAGTGCTTCTTTTCATGGTTTCTCCTTTCTCACAGCCTTCGGCTCTTACACTTCCTTCATCTTTTCCTCCAGCAGCTTGAGCGCCTCCTCCGCGGACAGCGCGCGGATCTCCGCGCGGCTCTTTTCGCCGAAGTCGAAGCGCTCGGCGACCGTCTCCTCCGGAGTGGAAAAGCCGATGAATACCGTGCCGACGGCGTTGCCGCGCTCGTCGCGCTCAGGACCCGCAACGCCCGTGACGCTGACGGCAAGATCGGCGGTCGTCGCCCTGCGCGCGCCCTCCGCCATCGCGCGGGCAACGGGCGCGGACACCGCGCCGTATTCCTCCAGCATCTCTGCCGGAACGCCGAGCACGCGGTGCTTGACCGTGTCGGTATAGCTCACCACGCCGCCCATGAAGACGAGCGACGCACCCGGCACATCCGTGATGCGCTTGGCGATGAGGCCGCCGGTGCAGCTCTCCGCCGCGGCGAAGGTCATGCCGCGCGCCTTGAGCAGCTCACAGCAGCGCTGTTCGATCAATTTTTCGTTTTCCGCCATAGTAAAGACTTCCTTTCAGAATTTGATGCGTACAAATTCGCGGCCCGCCATCGCGCGGTCGCACAGCGCGTCGACGTCCAGCACGGCCTCCAGCTCGCGCACCTCCTCCACATGGGGCTTGGTCTTGGGATGGCGCGGGGTAAAGACGGTACAGCAGTCCTCATAGGGGAGAATGGACGTGTCGAACGTGCCGATCTTTCGGGAGATGCGGATGATCTCCTCCTTGTCCATGCCGATGAGAGGGCGCAGGACGGGCAGCTCCGCCACATCCTCGCTCACGCGCAGAGCCTCCATCGTCTGGCTGGCGACCTGCCCGAGACATTCGCCGGTGACGAGCGCCTTGGCGCGCACCTCGTCTGCCACGCGCTGGGCAAGGCGCATCATGAAGCGGCGCATGATGAGCGTGAAATGGTCCTCGGGGCAGTTCATACGAATTTGTTCCTGAATTTCGGTGAACGGCACGATGTGGACGGTCAGCCGCCCGCACCACGGCGTGAGCAGCTGCGCGAGCTCGAGCACCTTTTCCTTGGCGGCGTCGGAGGTGTAGGGCGGGGAGAAGAAATGGACCATTTCGAGCGACACGCCGCGCTTTGCCATCATGTAGGAGGCGACGGGCGAGTCGATGCCGCCGGAGAGGAGCGACACGGCGCTGCCGCCCATGCCGATGGGCAGTCCGCCCGCACCCGCCTCGGCGGGTCCGTGGACGTAGGCCGCGTCGTCGCGGAGCTCGATAAACACCGTCAGCTCGGGGTCGTGGACGTTGACCGCGCAGCGCGGGAACGCCTGATGCAGCGCGCCGCCGACCTGCTGGGAGAGCTGAATGGAGGTGAGCGGGAAGGTTTTGTCCGCACGCTTGCTCTCGACCTTGAAATCCTTCGCGCGGGCAAATTCCGGGGCAAGGTAATCCTTGGCGGTGCGGATGATGGCTTGCACGTCCTTTTCACAGGGCAGGGCGCGGCTGACGGCGATGACGCCGAAGACCTGCTTGCAGGCGGCGTAGGCGGCGGTGAGGTCGCTCTCGTCGTTCACCGGCTCGACATAGATGGTGCTTTGTTTGGAATAGATACGGAAATTGCCGCACTTCGCCGTGCGGCGGCGCAGGTTTCCGATCAGTTTGTCCTCAAAGCTGCGGCGGTTGAGGCCCTTGAGGACCACCTCGCCGAGCTTGCACAAGATCATTTCACGCATGGGGATTCTTCTCCTTATCGTCCGTGCGCTCCGCCGCCTCGGCGGGAGCGCCGGTATTTTTTGCGGTTTCGTTCTCCGCGCGTCTGCCGGAGAGCAGGCCGAGCGTCAGGCACAGCGGCTCGACGGCGGCGAGCAGCGCGCCGCCGAAAAGATAGAGGGCGGACTGCGGCGCGGCAAATGCGTTCAGTCCCGCGAGCGCGGGAGCCATCGGCACCCCCCACCACATAGCGATCACATTCCCGGTGCCGAACTCCGGCGCAAGCAGGAAAGCGGCCGCGTTAAGTACATAGAGCACCATTGCGGCATTCCAGCAGAGCTTTTTGTCAAAGGGGTCCTTCGCCGACCGCAGCCCCCAGCCAAAGGCAAACGCCGGTAACCCGATGAACAGCAGTCCCAATACAAGTCCGTAGGGCGAGCGGAACGTAAAGGCCGATGTTGAGCCGGATGCAGCGATAAGCAGCAGGAGAAATGCGGCGCAGAGCGCCAGGTGGGCGAGCAGAATCGTGCCGGAAAGACGCATAGCATCGTACTTTTTCATCAGCCTTCCCCCCTCAGAATGTCCGTGTTGCGGTACTGGATGGCCTCGGCAAGGTGATAGCTCTCGATCTTCTCGCTGCCGTCGAGGTCGGCGATGGTGCGCGCGACGCGCAGCAGCTTATCGTGGCTGCGGGCGGTGAGCCCGAGGCGGTCGAACGCGCCCTTTAAGAGCTTCTCACCCGCGGCGTCGAGTCGGCAGAATTCACCGACCATCGGCGCGGTCATGTAGGCGTTGCAGGTGATGGGCGTGCCGGCGAAGCGCTTTTTCTGAATGTCCCGCGCGGCGTTGACGCGCTCGCGCACGGCGGCGGAGGACTCCGCCTTTTCGCGGCGGCGCATAGCCTCGAACTCCACCGAGGGGACGCTGACCTGTAAGTCCATGCGGTCGAGCAGCGGGCCGGAAATTTTGGAGACGTATTTCTCCACGTCCTTCTGTGAGCAGCGGCAGCGCCCGGAGGGATGCCCGTACCAGCCGCAGCGGCAGGGATTCATGGCGCCCACGAGCATGAAGCGGCTCGGCAGCGTGACGCTGCCCGCGGCGCGGGTGATGGTCACCTCGCCGTCCTCGAGCGGCGCGCGGAGGGATTCAAGCACATCGCGGTGGAACTCGGGAAACTCGTCCAAAAACAGCACGCCGTGGTGGGCGAGGGAAATCTCACCGGGAGAGAGCGCCCTGCCGCCGCCGGACATGGCTGCGGCGGAAAGCGTGTGATGCGGAGAGCGGAACGGGCGCTGCGTGAGCATGGGGTGCTTGCTGTCGGTCAGTCCCGCGACCGACCAGATCTCGGTGGACTCCAACGCCTCCTCGTGCGTCATGTCGGGGAGGATGGAGGGCAGACGCCGCGCAAGCATGGACTTGCCCGCACCGGGCGAGCCGATGAGAAGCACGTTGTGGGAGCCTGCGGCGGCGATCTCCAGCGCGCGCTTGACGTTCTCCTGTCCCATGACGTCGGCGAAATCGGGAACGCTGTCCGCCTCGACCGTCGGCTCCCAGCGCTGCGCGGGGGCAAGACGTTCCTCGCCGCGCAGATGGCGCAGAAGCTGCGGCGCGGTCTCCACGCCGTAGACGGTCAGGCCGTCGGCCAGCGTCGCCTCGGCGGCGTTCGCCGCGGGGACATAAAGAGTCTTCACGCCCGCACGCGCCGCAGCCATCGCCATCGGCAGCACACCGCTGATGGGGCGCAGCGCGCCGGTGAGCGACAGCTCACCGATGAACGCGGAGGCCGGGTCCGGCGCGTCGATCTCACCCTCGCCCGCGAGGATGCCGAGCAGCAGCGGAAGGTCGTAGACCGTGCCTTCTTTCTTCAGGTTCGCGGGCGCGAGGTTGACCGTGATGCGGCTGACGGGGAACTTCGCTCCGCAGTTTTTGATCGCCGCGCGGACGCGCTCGCGCGCCTCCTTCACCGCCGTGTCGCCGAGGCCGACCACGTCGAACGCGGGAAGCCCGCCCGAGAGGAAGCACTCCACCGTGACCTCATAACCGGAAATGCCCTGCAAACCGAGGGAACGCACCGTTGTGACCATACGCTGCCGTCCTTTCCTTGCCTGTTTTCTTATTTTCAGTTTACCACAGTTTGCCGCATAAGGCAAGCGCGGCGCGGGGCGCGGAGGGGAAAGGAATGATATCCTGCAAAACAGGAGTTAATATTAAATATTTTGAATATTTAATTGCAAAAATGTGGAGAGTCTTACCAAATGTAAATAATATCCTGCAAAAAAATGAATGTTTTTTGCGAAAGTGACGTTTACAGCGGGTGAAAATCGTGCTATGATGATAGCGTCAGTTTTTGCGTAATGACGCGAAAAACGCCGCTCCCCGGCGGCGAATATAACAGGAGGTTTCATTTATGGCAAGAAAAATGAAGTCCATGGACGGTAATAACGCTGCCGCGCATGTATCCTATGCGTTCAGCGAAGTTGCCGCGATTTACCCCATCACCCCCTCGAGCCCCATGGCCGACTTTGTTGACCAGTGGAGCGCCAACGGACTGAAGAACATCTTCGGCACCCGCGTGAAGGTCGTCGAGATGCAGTCCGAGGCCGGCGCGGCCGGCGCGGTGCACGGCTCCCTCGGCACCGGCGCTCTGACGACCACCTACACGGCGTCTCAGGGCCTGCTGCTGATGATCCCCAATATGTACAAGATCGCTGCCGAGCAGCTCCCCTGCGTGTTCCATGTTTCCGCGCGTACCGTTTCCACCCACGCGCTGAACATCTTCGGTGACCATTCCGACGTGATGGCCTGCCGCCAGACCGGCTTTGCCATGCTCTGCGAGGGCAACGTGCAGGAGGTCATGGACCTCAGCCCCGTCGCCCATCTCGCGGCGCTGACCGGCAAGGTCCCCTTCATCAACTTCTTCGACGGCTTCCGCACCAGCCACGAGATCCAGAAGATCGCGGTCTGGGATTATAAGGACCTCGCCGAGATGTGCGACATGGACGCCGTCAAGGCCTTCCGTGAGCACGCCCTCAATCCCGAGCATCCCCATATGCGCGGCTCCCACGAGAACGGCGATACCTTCTTCCAGCATCGTGAAGCCTGCAACCAGTATTACGACGCGCTGCCCGAGGTCGTTGAGTCCTACATGGATAAGATCAACGCCAAGCTCGGCACCGACTATAAGCTGTTCAACTACTACGGCGCGCCCGACGCCGACCGCGTCATCATCGCGATGGGCTCCATCTGCGACGTGGCCGAGGAGGTTATCGACTACCTCAACGCCCACGGCGAGAAGGTCGGTCTCATCAAGGTTCGTCTGTACCGTCCGTTCAAGGCCGAGCGCCTGATCGAGGCCATTCCCGCGACCTGTAAAAAGATCGCCGTTCTCGACCGCACCAAGGAGCCCGGCGCACAGGGCGAGCCCCTGTACCTCGACGTCGTCACCGCGCTTGCCAACGCCGGCAAGACCGACATTCAGGTCATCGGCGGCCGTTACGGTCTCGGCTCCAAGGATACCCCGCCCGCTTCCGTCTTCGCCGTTTACAGCGAGCTGAAGAAGGACGAGATGAAGCGTCAGTTCACCATCGGCATCGTCGATGACGTGACCGGCCTCTCCCTTCCCGAGGACAAGAACTGCCCGAACACCGCGGCGGAAGGCACCATCGAGTGCAAGTTCTGGGGTCTCGGCGGCGACGGTACCGTCGGCGCGAACAAGAACTCCATCAAGATCATCGGCGACCATACCGACAAGTACGTTCAGGCCTACTTCCAGTATGACTCCAAGAAGACCGGCGGCGTGACCATCAGCCACCTGCGCTTCGGCGACAAGCCCATCAAGAGCCCCTACTACATCAACAAGGCCGACTTCGTCGCCTGCCACAACCCCAGCTACATCATCAAGGGCTTCAAGATGGTCAACGACGTCAAGCCCGGCGGCGTGTTCATGATCAACTGCCAGTGGGACTTCGATGAGCTGAACCACCACCTCAAGGCGGACGCCAAGCGCTACATCGCCAAGAACAACATCCAGCTCTACACCATCAACGCCATCGACCTCGCCATCGAGATCGGCATGGGCAAGCGCAACAACACCATCCTTCAGTCCGCGTTCTTCTCCCTCGCCAAGGTCATGCCTGAGGAGCAGGCCATCCAGTACATGAAGGATGCCGCGACGCACTCCTACCTGAAGAAGGGCCAGGACATCGTCGATATGAACCACAAGGCCATCGACCTCGGCGCCACCGCCTACACCAAGATCGACGTTCCCGCCGATTGGGCGAACGCTGTCGACGCTGACGAGGCCGTCTCCTACGAAGGCAAGGCCGAGCTCGTCGAGCAGGTCAAGAACATCCTCGATCCCGTGGACAAGATGGACGGCGACAGCCTGCCTGTTTCCGCCTTCATGCCTCATGTGGACGGCCAGTGGGAGCTCGGCGCTGCCGCTTACGAAAAGCGCGGCGTTGCCGTTTCCGTTCCCACGTGGGACGAGACGAAGTGCATCCAGTGCAACAACTGCGCTTACGTCTGCCCGCACGCCACCATCCGTCCCTTCGCTCTCACCGAGGAAGAGGCCAAGAATGCTCCTGCCAATGCCAAGATCGTCGACATCAAGGCTGGCAAGGGCAAGGGTGTTTACAAGTACACGATGGCCATCTCCCCGCTCGACTGTATGGGCTGCGGCGTTTGCGTCGGCCAGTGCCCGGTCGGTGCTCTGACCATGGTCGGTCAGGAGAGCGAGCTTCCCGAGCAGGATGTGTTCAACTACTGCGTCTCCAAGGTCTCCGACAAGAAGGATATGCAGGATCTCACCGTCAAGGGCAGCCAGTTCAAGCAGCCCATGCTCGAGTTCTCCGGCTCCTGCGCAGGCTGCGCCGAGACCAGCTATGCCCGTCTCGTCACTCAGCTCTTCGGCGACCGTATGTACATCTCCAACGCCACCGGCTGCTCGTCCATTTGGGGCGGCCCCGGCGCTACCTCTCCGTACTGCACGGATAAGAACGGCCACGGCCCGGCATGGTGCAACTCCCTGTTCGAGGACAACGCCGAGCACGGCTTCGGTATGTATGTCGGCCAGGAGAAGATCCGCGAGGATCTGATGGCCAAGACCGAGCAGCTCCTTGCCATCGAGTGGGCACAGCCCGCACTGAAGGAAGCCGCTCAGAAGTGGCTCGACACCAAGGACGACGGCAACGCCAATGCCGAGGCTGCGAAGGAATACGTCGCGGCCCTGCAGGCAAACATCGCCACCGTCGACGAGCTTGCCGCTGTTCCTCAGTTCGCTGAGCACGCTGCCGAGCTCAAGGCCAAGGGCGAGAAGTTCTGCGACTGCGATGCCTGCAAGCTCGTTGCTGAGATCCTCGACAAGAAGGATTACCTCTCCAAGAAGTCCGTTTGGATCTTCGGCGGCGACGGTTGGGCTTACGATATCGGCTTCGGCGGCGTGGACCACGTCCTTGCTCAGAACAAGAACGTCAACGTCTTCGTCTTCGATACCGAGGTCTACTCCAACACCGGCGGTCAGGCTTCCAAGGCTTCCAACATCGGTCAGGTCGCTCAGTTCGCGGCTGCCGGTAAGGAAACCAAGAAGAAGAGCCTTGCTGAGATTGCGATGAGCTACGGCTACATCTATGTCGCTCAGATCGCCATGGGCGCCAACCCGG
>ENA-UONT01001372-UONT01001372.1-human-gut-metagenome-genome-assembly--contig:-CS20-NODE-1372-length-20942-cov-4.563317_pt1 | contig 20942 bp, 13 predicted proteins | sample MGYA00242459_ERZ724006 | MGnify/ENA metagenome assembly ERZ724006 | reverse complement strand
ATGAATGCTATCGATCTGTTTTTGGGGACATATCGTAAAGAGCAAAAACGAGGCAATGAAGAAGAAAGCCTCGACCGAATTATTTCAGGCAATATACTCGCTCAATCGGACTATATAAGCAACCTGCAAAAAGAAGAACAGGCCGATTTAGCCGCAACGCCGGTTCACGAGCACGAGACAAATCCATCTCCTGCCGTTCTACCGGAAACAACCGGTCGCGATCAAGAGAATACAGAACAATCCGCCTCCTCCGAAAGCAGCAACGACGACACTTTCTTCACGGAAAGTTTAGCAAAAATCTATATCAAACAAAGACGATATGAGAAAGCATTGCAAATAATTAAAAAATTAAGTTTGAAATATCCAGAAAAAAATATTTACTTTGCAGACCAAATAAGATTTTTGGAAAAATTGATTATTAACATAAAAACAGAATAATAAAAAATGTCAGTAGTATTAACCGTTTTTATCATCTTGGCATCATTGCTGATGATAGGTATTGTATTGGTTCAGAAATCAAAAGGAGGAGGTCTTGCTTCTAACTTCGCATCATCGAATCAAATCATGGGAGTTCGGAAAACAACCGACTTTGTGGAAAAGGCGACATGGACCCTTGCTATTGTTATCATGGTTCTGAGCATAGCTACCGTATTCGTTTCTCACAACGGGCAGCAATCCTCCGTATCGGAAATTAAAGACATTGTAAATACCGAAGCACCGGCAGCTCTTCCCGGATTTGAAACGCCTGCTACCGGAAATAACGCAGCACCGGCACAAGAGGCTCCTGTTCAAGAAGCTCCTGCAAACTAAAATATGAAAAGACTTTTATAAATTTTCATATATCAAGCCCGAACGTAATGTGTTCGGGCATTTTTTTACATATCGAAATTTTACTTTTACCATGGACGACACAAAACCATTCTGGCATCTTTTCCGACATAACCGAAACGATGAAAAACCTTCGGAAATAGAAATCGAAGCAAAGCTCAAAGAGCAAATACAGGCACTTGTTCGTAACGGAATCTTTTTCGACTTTGAAAAAAGAAAAGCAGCCCCCGTACAATCTAAATTCGGGGGAAAACCGGCCTTACCGAAAAAATTCGAATGGCCTCACTACACCGATGAATACGGCGAACACATCGTTCTCCCGTTTTTCCTGCAACTATCTTGCGAAGAACTATCGGTTTACGACACAGACAATCTCCTTCCACACGAAGGCATGTTCTATCTCTTTTATGATCTCACGAATCAACCGTGGAGAAATAGTAAGGGAGCAAAACTATTATATACCCCCACTCCCATTTCTGAATTAGTACCGGCCGATTTCCCCGACAATCTCCCGGAAGAACACAGGCTTCCCGAAATGGCACTCAAATTCACAGCCCATGCTTGTGCTCCCGATTGGGAAGATTATGTCGGTATGACAGGCGATGACAACACCGCATATACCGATTGGGATATCATAGAACGAAAATTAGGGAAATGGGGATATCCCCACATGGAATCGGCCGGACGTATCTTGGGATACGCCTCACTCATTCAAAACGGTATAGCCGAAGCATGCGAATCGAGAGCGCAAGAGGAGAAACAACAGACATATAGCAAAAAGTCTGCCCGCGAATGGATTTTACTTCTGCAACTCAACTGTATCGAGGAAGAAGAGGTAGATATACCGTTCGGGGACTGCGGAAGCCTTTACTTTTATATCCGGCAACAAGACTTGGAAAGGCGAGATTTCAGTCAAATTCAATTCGAGCTGCAATGCTATTAGAAAATTCGGCTCAGTAGAAAATCAAGGGGGAAACATGAATTTTAGCGATGTCGTGCCGACAAGCACATTCCGGTTCCCTCGGCGAATGGTTAATCAAGCAGCCGAATAGATTTTTGACAAAAATCATCCCCTGCTTTACTACGCGACACCCGCCCTATATCTCGCTTGACAACAAACACCCCGTGAGACTGTGGGGCACAGCAGGAGGAGAGGGTGAAATCCACTTCGAACATTTTAAACTCCTCCCCTATATGGCTGATGCCACATAGAGGAGATGGCACACAGCAACGAAGGGGTTAAAAAATATCTGCAACAAAGAAAATGTATCAAGGCAACAAGGAAACTATCCGCCCTTCTCTTCCATGCGACAAAAAAAATAAAAGAGACTACAAAAACAAAAGATGTTGAAAAGAGAGACTTATGAAAAATACTTCATCGGTAAATAAAGAAATGATACATACCATTCCTCTTTTTTTGCTAATTTTGCGACAAAACCCACAGCGAACAAATGAATTACAAAGTCTTTGCTCCACACGATTGCCACATAGAAGTCGAACTGCCGGCATCCAAAAGTATCAGCAACAGGGCTCTCGTCATAAACGCCCTGTGCGACGATTCGATACCGATAACCAACGTGTCCGACTGTGACGACACACGGGTCATGAAACAGGCTTTCACGGAAAAAAACAGTTCGATCGATATACACGGAGCAGGAACAGCCATGCGATTTCTCACGGCCTACTATGCTCAAAAACGAGATTACGAATGTATCATATCGGGCTCCGAGAGAATGAAACAACGCCCCATAAAAATACTGGTCGATGCTCTACGCTCTCTGGGAGCAGATATCCGATACTTCGACAAAGAAGGATTCCCCCCTTTGCAAATTTTTGGGAAAGAACTAAGAGGCGGAGAGCTTTCTCTACCGGGCAATGTCAGCTCCCAATACATATCGGCACTACTCATGATAGCACCTTATATGCAAAACGGATTGGAGCTGACCCTCACAGGCAAAATAGTTTCTACGCCTTATATCGAAATGACTCTCGAAATGATGTCTCATTTCGGTATAGAGACACACCGCTCCAACAATACCATACGAATTCCGGCCGGCCGATACTGCCCGAAGCAATTCCGAATAGAACCGGATTGGTCGGCGGCTTCCTATTGGTATGAAATCGCGGCGCTCGCACCCGAAGCTGAGATATTCCTGCCGAATCTCTCGAACAAAAGCCTTCTTCGAACCTCTGGGTGTTTCCAGCCTGTTTTCTCAGGAAGGCGTAAAACTAAGAAAATCGGACAAAACCATTTCATTATACGAACAGGATCTATCCGAGCAACCCGACTTGGCTCAAACCCTTGTCGTAACTTGCTGTTTAATAGGACTTCCGTTCAAATTCACAGGGCTGCAAACCCTTAAAATAAAGGAAACAGATCGCATATCCGCCCTACAAAACGAACTTATTAAACTAGGATATAAACTAATATCTTCGGATAAATCACTCGAATGGGACGGAGAATCTATCGCTCCGAAGGTTGCACCGGTCATAGAAACCTACGATGATCATCGCATGGCTATGGCATTTGCCCCGGCTGCGTTTCTCTTCCCGGGAATAAAGATTAAAGACATTTCGGTAGTGGATAAATCATACCCCAACTATTGGAAAGACCTCTGTAAAGCGGGCTTCTCGCTTGAAAAGGACGAAAAAGAAGGAACACGATTATGATTATACTCATCTCAGCCATCATACTTTTAGGTATTGTTACTTACTATTTCCATCGACGGGATTTAAAAAAACAGGTCGAAAAAACTAATAAAATAGTTCAAACCGAAATTCAGGAACCTCCGCAAGAATGTTGCGGACGACATCTCGTTTGCGAACGCGACAGCCTGCTCGCCGGAGTAAGCAAAACAATAGAATACTACGACGACGAAGAGCTCGATACTTGGAAAGGAATCGAACCCGACAGCTATACACCCGAACAAATAGAACTCTTTCGGGAAATTTTCTATACGCTACGACCGGAAGATGTGCCGAGGTGGGTACGCAGTTTGCAATTACGGCAAATCGCCGTCCCCGAGTCACTGCGAGACGAAATACTGCTCGTTGTCAATGAACAAAGAACGATCGACAAATAATTGCTTATGATAGACATTCTCAATTATACATTCTTTCAAAATGCTTTGTGGGCGATATTACTCATTTCCATAACAAGTGCCATCATCGGCACATACATCGTCGCACGCCGCATGCTATTTATTACCGGGGGCATAACCCATGCATCTTTCGGTGGTTTGGGTGTAGGGTATTACCTCGGCATCAATCCCACGCTTTCGGCTCTTGTTTTCGCTATCCTTTCCGCATTGGGAGTCGAATGGCTGTCTCGGGGCAAATCGGTTCGTGAAGACTCTGCCATAGCGGTCGTATGGGCGTTAGGCATGGCAATCGGTATCATTTTTATTTTCATGACACCCGGCTACACACCGGGGCTAACGGAATTTCTTTTCGGAAACATTCTCACCATCACCCGCACGGATATATTCATCTTTGCGGCCTTTGCCGCATTATTGATTCTCTACACCGTATTGCAATACAAGACCATCGTATATACGGCTTTCGATGCCGACTTTGCCCACACCCGCGGTATCAAGACACGCCTCGTCAACTATATCATGACATTTTTTGTGGCGACCGCCGTGGTTCTTACCATTCGTCTAGTCGGTATCATGCTCCTCATCTCCATACTCTCTTTACCGCAAATGATCGCCGAACTTTTCTGTCACAAATTCCGAAATATCGTTTGGCTGTCGGGAGCAATCAATCTCCTCTGCGGCATAGGAGGACTGTTACTCTCCTATTGGCTCGACGTCCCTGCGGGAGCAACCATCGTATTTACCTTGATAATCGCCTATTTTGTTGTAAAAATTATAGCTTCCTACCTACATTCTGCAACCGGTAAAAAGCAATAAAACAGGAAAAATTCAGTTTAAAAAATGGAGCATTATCCCTATAACATCGATTGAAAAAAAGAATACTACATACTATCGGTTTATTTATTGTTCTTACACTCGTATCTTGTTCCACGAAAAAGAATACGGCGGTGACACGTTTTTACCATAGCTTTACCACCCGCTACAACGTCTATTTCAACGGAATAGAAAATTACAAAGAACAACTCAAAGAGATGGAAGAAGGATACGAGGATAATTTCACGGACCTCCTGCTCATGCATCCGGCACAAGCCTATGCAAACCCCAAAGACCCGCAACCATCGGGAAGTTTCGATCGGACTATCGAGAAATGCCAGAAAGCCATACAGTTGCATTCCATTAAGAAAAGGCCGAAAAGAAATTCTAAAAAAATGAGCGACCCCAAATACCGGGAGTATATGAAACGGGACGAATACAACCCGTTTATTCACAACGCATGGAGGCTTATGGGAAAAGCACAATACTACAAAGGCGATTTCCTCGGAGCCGCCGCGACCTTCCTTTATATATCCCGCCATTTCACTTGGATGCCCGATTTGGTAGCAGAGTCGCGCATTTGGCAAGCTCGGTGCTACATTGCTATGGGCTGGTTGTACGAAGCGGAAGATATCCTGCTCAAAATCAACAACGAGAAATTGCCCGAATCCCAAAACAACTGGTTTGCGACAGTCAATGCCGATTTCCTTGTTCACAAAGGAGAATACGAAAAAGCCATTCCTTTTCTCGAAACGGCCATTAAGTCTGCTTCGAGCAAGCAACAACGCATCCGAATGACATTCCTGCTGGCGCAACTCTATGCAGCCACACAAAATCCCACGAAAGCATACCAGACATACGGAAAAGTCATCGGCATGAACCCACCCTATCGAACCGAATTCAATGCTCGGATCAAACAAACCGAAGTCTATTCGGGGAAAGATATTTCGAAAGAGGTGAAGAAACTCACCCGTATGGCTTCCCGGGATCGTAACAAAGAATATCTCGATCAAATATACTACGCCATCGGCAATCTCTACCTGTCCCGCAAAGACACGCTCAAAGCGATGGAAAACTACCGCTTGGCAAACCAGAAGAGCACTCGCAACGGCATAGAAAAAGCCATCTGCCAAATCACGCTCGGCAATCTCTATTTCGAAAGAAGAGAGTATGTCGATGCCCAACCGTGCTATGCCGAAGCCATTCCCCAACTGAAAGAAGACTATCCCCAATACGACCTGCTCTCCCGACGATCGTCCGTCCTCGACGAGCTGGTTGTCTATGCACAAAATGTCGAGCTGCAAGACAGTTTGCAAAACTTGGCGGCCATGAGCGAAGACGACCGGAACAAAGCCATACAAAAAATCATCGACGACCTCATCAAAAAAGAAAAAGAAGAGGCCGAAGCACAACAGCGAGAAGAATATCTCGCCCAACAACAAGGCCCTCAGTTCAACAACGACAACTCGGCCAAACAAAATACGACGATTCTCTCTGGGGACAAATCATGGTACTTCTATAACAAGCCTATGGTTTCTGCCGGTAAAACCGAATTCCAACGGATTTGGGGTAGCCGAAAACTCGAAGACGACTGGCGTCGTCGCAACAAATCGGGATTCTCCATGAGCGACTTTGCCGAACAATCGGGAAACAGTGAAAACGAAGATTTGGCCGACAATTCTCTCCCCGATGAAGAAAACCCCGACAGCATACAATCCGACGCGGCCGACGATCCCCATAAACCCGAATTCTACCTCAAACAAATACCTATGACACCGGAGGCAATGGAAACATCGAACGAAGTCGTTGCCGAAGGCTTGTTCAACATGGGTATTATCCTCAAAAACAAACTCGAAGACTACCCGGCGGCCATCGCCAACTTCAACTTATTGGAAGAGCGGTTCCCCGAGAACCCCTACCGGCTCGACGTATACTATAACATGTACCTCATGTACATGCGTAACGGAGATGTCGTCACCGCAGGGATATACCGGGATAAGATTCGTTCTGTATTCCCCGAAAGCCCCTATGCGCAAGCTATGGCCGATCCGCATTATTTGGATAATCTGCGACGCATGAGCGCCGTTCAAGATTCTATTTACGAAGCCACCTATGCCGCTTATCTCGAAAACGACAACAGAACGGTACACGGGAACACGACTTTCATGAAAGAAAAATATCCGCTCTCGCCGCTTATGCCCAAATTCCTTTTCCTCGATGCGCTGGCCTACATCGGTGACAAACAGTACGACCATTTCAAAGCGGGCTTGAAAGATCTGCTCGAACGTTACCCGCAAGCCGACGTTTCGCCTATGGCGACCACAATGCTCAAAGGAGTCGCTCAGGGACGTCAGGTTGCCGAAGGCAGCGGGAACATGCGGGGAATGATTTGGAAGGCACGGCTCACCAACGATACGACGACGTTGGCGAACGATACCGCTCAGGCAACGTTCACACAAGACCTGAATGCACCGCACGTGCTACTTCTGGTCTATGCGACCGACAGCGTGTCGTCCAATCAATTACTCTTCGACGTGGCGAAACACAACTTCACCAGCTTCGTCATTAAAGATTTCGACCTCGAAATAATGACCTTTAACGAAATAAGTATGTTAGTTGTCAAAGGATTTAATAACTTTGACGAGTTATCCCACTATCGTCGGGTTCTCGATAACAGCGAAACATTCCGTTATCCGCCGGGAGTAAGACCCGTAATGATCAGCGAGGATAACTTCAAGAAACTGCTCGAAGGATACAGTTTCGAAGACTATTTCTTATTCCTTGAAAACAATCCTCAACCGACAGAGCCTTATGAAAAACGGTAAAATACTTTGGGCCGACGATGAAATCGATTTACTGAAACCGCATATCCTCTTTCTACAACAAAAAGGATATGAAGTCACAACTGTATCGAATGGACGAGATGCGCTTGAAAAAGCTGCTCATGAGACCTTCGACCTCATTATCCTCGACGAAAACATGCCGGGATTGAGCGGGCTCGATACCCTCGGCCAGATCAAGATGGAAAATCCCGAGATTCCCGTCGTCATGATCACCAAGAGCGAAGAAGAAAACATCATGAACCAAGCCATCGGAAACAAAATATCCGATTACCTCATCAAGCCGGTCAATCCCAATCAGATTCTCCTCTCCATAAAGAAAAATCTCCACCACAAAGAGATCATCTTGGAAAAGACATCGAGCGACTATCGACAGGAGTTCCAACACATTAGCAGCCAAATAAACGACTCCTATTCTTGGAACGACTGGTTCGAAGTTTACAAAAAGCTCGTGTTCTGGGAATTGGAACTCACACAAGCCGAAAGCGATATGGACGAACTGCTCACCATGCAGAAGACCGAAGCCAACAGCGCTTTCGCCAAATTCGTCAAGAAAAACTACGAAAAGTGGATTACCGGAGGCGAGCACCCCTTGATGAGCCATGAACTTTTCAAAACCAAAGTCTTCCCCCTCATCGACAACGGGGAGAAAGTATTTTTCATACTCATCGACAACTTCCGTTTCGACCAATGGAGAGTGATCAAGCCTCTGCTCAACGAATACTTTACGGCCGAGGAAGACCTCTATTTCAGTATCCTGCCCACAGCCACGCAATATGCCCGAAACGCTATCTTCTCCGGTTTGATGCCCAATCAGATAGCCCGCATGTTCCCCGACCTATGGGTAGACGAGGACGAAGAGGAAGGCAAAAACCTGAACGAGGCTCCCCTCATTCAGACTTTGCTCGACCGGTTCCGCAAACGATATACATTCTCTTACAATAAAATCAACGAATCGGCATTCGGCGAAAGACTCATTCAAAACTTCCCGCAAATCGAGAATAACCAACTCAATGTCTGCGTGCTCAATTTCGTCGATATGCTTTCCCATGCCCGCACCGAATCCAAAATGATTCGTGAGCTCGCATCCTCGGAGGCCGCATACCGCTCCATTACCGAGTCTTGGTTCCGCCACTCGTCGGCACTCGACCTCTTCCGCAAAATCGCCGAAAAAGATTTTAAAATCATTCTCACCACCGATCACGGGACGGTACACGTCAATAACCCCATCAAAGTAATCGGCGATAAAAACACCAATACCAATCTACGGTATAAAGTAGGGAAATCGCTCAGCTACAACCCCAAGCAGGTATATGAAATCAAAACGCCCGAACGATACGGACTGCCGTCGCCAAACGTCAGCTCCACCTACATATTCGCCACGAACCACGACTTCTTTGCATACCCCAATAATTACAACTACTACGTAGGGTACTATAAAGATACGTTCCAACACGGAGGCATCTCTATGGAAGAAATGATGATTCCCTTGATAACACTCACGAAAAAATAAAAACTCATGCACACGCTTACGATAAAAAATCTTGACCAAATACAAGAAACAGCCCGACAATTCATTAAGCTCATGGGCGACAATACGGTATTCGCTTTTCACGGCGACATGGGAGCCGGAAAAACGACTTTCATTAAAGCCGTTTGTGAAGAACTCGGTGTAGACGACCCCGTCAATAGCCCCACATTCGCCATTATCAACGAATACCGGTCCGCTACTACCGGCGAACTCATCTACCACTTCGACTGCTACCGGCTCGACAAAATCGAAGAAGCCTATGACCTCGGAGTCGAAGACTATTTCGCCAGCGGTGCGCTATGCTTCATCGAATGGCCCGACAAAATCAAAGAACTGCTCCCCTATGACTGCGTAAACGTTCATATCGCCGAAACCGAAAACGGAGCCCGGTCGATTACACTCGACATCTGAAAATCATAGAATCGCCCGAAACCCCAATCCTATATTTTTCTTGCCAAGCGAAACATCGAAAAAATAGAAGAAATATCCTCAGGAAAAAATATTGAACCCTCTCCCACAATGAACGACACTCCGGCACTCATACCTGCACTCATCGTTCTATGCCTGTTTCTCATATCGGGCATACTGTCCCTCTGTGCGGCGATAGCCGACTGGAATTGGTTCTTCAACAGCAAGAACTGCCGCATGCTCACATCGAGACTTTCCCGCCGAAAAGCCCGTTGGCTTTATGGAATCATCGGCTGCCTCATTCTATATATGACAGTAGTCATCGCTCTCGACATCTTATCAAAAACCTCGATTATAGACAGATAAATCAAATTGACCGATAGATAAGACCCAGTCGATAATTAATGAGTATCCCCTCCTCCCCTGCCGTGCCCCGCAGCATTGCGGGGTGTGGCACAACCATATAGGGGGAGTGCCCGCAGGACGAGGGGGTTAAAACAACGGAGGAGTTAAAGAAACATCGGAAACAAACCGAGTATCCCCCTCCTCCCCTGTGTTTTGATGAGCAAAATATAGGGGAGGTGTCCGAAGGACGGAGGGGTTAGAAAACATCGACAGCAACAGTAACGTATCAAGGCATCAACCTCTCTCCCGGTGTGCCGCAAATATCGAGAAGATACCGAAGAAACGACAATCCTTTATTCCTCCACGATTACTATTTCCTCGCCCTCTTTAATCTGGCGATACATAGCTACCGTCATGAACATAGTGATAATCATAGTTACGAATACACCTATAATAAAAGCTATGAGCCCCAATAAATTCAGAACGATAATCATCAAAATACAAAGAAGGATAGTCCACATGTTTCCCTGTGTCATCGTCCAGCTTTTACGAACCGCACCCATAACCCCGATAGAAGAATCTTCGACATAAGCATAAACGGCGAACATAAGCCGCAAAGCAATATAAAGAGACACCAACAACAGCACCAAAAACAGAATACCCGTCACTCCGCCGAATGCCTGTCCCATAAAATGTCCGAATGAATAAGGATCGGCTAAATTAAAAGAAACCGCACTTGCTCCCGCTCCGATAGACAAAACGATAAAGCCCAACACCAATGGAATACAATAACAAACGGCAACCATAAAATTCACCCCTATGAGCCCGCCCAATTTCGGGAGTAATTCTCCGAATACTGAGAACGAAGGTTCTTCCCCATCGTATGCATTCAATAAAATTTTAGCGAATCCCGCACTGACCCACACAGACAAAACCAGATTCACTAAATACAAAATCCAATAGCGAAACGTAGTCGTATCGGCTCCGCCGAGCAAGCTGACGACCCACGATAAAACCATATAACCCAAAACCAGACCGAGCATAACGATAAAATGCTTCTTGGTCAATTCCCAACCCTTTTTGAGAGCGCCCGAAAGCGACAGATGCAGTGATTTCATATCATCAAAATTTAATTGTATTTTCAATACATGCCAAGGAAGTACAACCGCTATCAGAAACAAATTCTTCTGAATATGCCGGGTGCAACCCACTTTCGCAACTTATGCAAATATAATATATTAAAAGAAAAAACACAACTCAAAAACAACAAGAATGTAATTTTTCGCTAATTTTGAGAAGTTGTTTTAAATTTATTCCGAGACAAATCGAGACCTATGTTGAAGCAGATCGGAGTCCGAGATACGCAATCAATAGCGGGCTATTGACAAAAATCAAGGGATTCAAGATGCGAGACTGGGGCTCAATATGGCCGGAACATACCTGCCTGCAATGATAATATTATTTCTCAATAAATTTAAAACAGCTTCTGAAATATCTTTTTTATCCCAAAGAGCGAAAACGCATGAAAACCATTCGTATCGAAAACAATTTTGCACGGGTCTGCCCCGGCCTGAAAATCGGTATCATCGGTGCACAAGTAACCAATACCGAAACCGACCCTCGTCTGTGGGAACAAATAGACGACGAAGCCTCTCGCATCGCAGCCGCCTACAAAATCGACGAAATAAACAAACGACCCGCCATACAAGCCACACGAAAAGCCTATCGGTCTTTCGGTAAAGACCCCAATCGGTATCGAGTCTCCTCCGAGGCCCTTTGCAGGCGCATTATCAGAGGTCTGGGAATCTATCGCATCGATACGTTGGTCGATCTCATCAATCTGGTCTCTGTCCGTTCGGGATACTCCATCGGGGCTTTCGATGCCGATCGTATCGAAGGAGACACTCTCGTCTTGGGAGTCGGGAAAGAAGGAGAAATCTTCCGAGGTATTGGCCGGGGCGTTCTCAATATCGAAGGGCTCCCGGTTTACCGCGACGATAAAGGAGGTATAGGCACGCCCACCAGCGACGAGGAACGGACTAAAATAACGCTCGACACCAAAAACTTGTTCGTCATCATCAACGCTTATGGCGAAGAAATACCTCTCGACGAAACCATAGCCTTCACGACAGAGCTGCTACGTAAATACGCTTCTGCCGAGAATATCCGCACAGACATAGTTTCGGCCGGCCTTTTCATCGAGTAAAGTCAAGCGCTTCCGCAAAACATAGCGCCGCATTTCCTTGACAAAAAGGGAATATTTTCCTATTTTTGCTAAAAGCATCAGCGTTATGAAAAAATTTCAGATTTCCCTCCTGTGGCAAGTCCTCATCGCCATAGCGACAGGTATCGCGCTGGGACAGTTCCTGCCCGTTCCCGTCGCACGTATATTCGTCACCTTCAACGGGCTGTTCGGCAACTTTCTCACCTTTGCCATTCCGCTCATTATCATCGGACTGATTATCCCGGCCATTTCCGATTTGGGGAAAGGTGCGGGACGGCTGTTGCTCGTCACGGCGGCCATCGCCTACGGGTCCACCGTATTTTCGGGATTCTTCACCTATTTCAGCGGAAGAGCTGTTTTCCCAGAGCAGATTACCGAATCCGCACACACTGCGGCGATAATAGACAACCTCGGCAGCATGGCGTTAAAACCCTATTTTACGGTCGATATGCCTGCCCCTCTCGACATCATGACCGCCCTGCTGCTCTCTTTCTGTATCGGATTGGGACTATCAGCAGTCAAAGGCGACACCCTGCGAATGGCCGCCGCCGATTTCCGCGACATCGTCTCCTTGCTCATAGCGAAAGTCATTATACCGTTATTGCCGCTACACATCTTCGGGATATTTCTCAACATGACGGTTTCGGGACAAGTCGCCTCGATTATCTCCGTTTTTGTCAAAATCATCGTAGTCATATTCATTTTACACATTCTTCTGCTGCTCGTTCAATTCGTCTTAGCCGGTATCATCGGGAGAAAAAATCCGCTGCGATTATTGAAAAATATGCTTCCCGCTTATGCCACCGCGCTCGGCACGCAATCTTCCGCAGCGACCATTCCTGTTACGTTGGCTCAAACCATTAAAAACGGAGTGAGCAAAAACATTGCCACCTTTGTTATTCCTTTATGCGCCACCATACATCTATCGGGTAGCACGATGAAAATCACGGCATGTGCTATGGCGATTATGATGATGAGCGGCATGCCCGTAAATACGACAGATTTCAGTGGGTTCATACTCATGCTCGGCATTACGATGGTCGCAGCGCCCGGAGTCCCCGGCGGAGCTATTATGGCGGCGTTAGGCATACTTGAAGGCATGCTGGGGTTCGACGAAACGGCACAAGCCCTCATGATAGCGCTATATATTGCGATGGATAGCTTCGGAACCGCTTGCAACGTCACGGGTGACGGAGCCATTGCCGTCATTGTCGACCGAATAGATGGGAAAAAAGAAAATCTCATGCAGCGTTCCTAAACCCAAAACCGTCTTTCAAATATATACTGTTAAGTAAAATTTATTTATAAATATCCAATATATTAACACTTTCAGGCATGAAAAAAGGAATATGGATTATTGTGGCGGCTCTCCTTTCGCTAGGAGCTATCGTCGGGGCAAACGCTCTGGTAAGCACGACAAACGTAAATACTATGAAGAAAGAATTATCGGCCGAAGAACAAATCAAGATTGCGCCGAAAGCGGCCGTCGACTCGGCAACGTCCGCTTTGAAAAAAGCACTGTCCCAACAAAATGCTCCGGCTGTAATCGCCGCACTTGTCAAACAATCTGCGGCACAACTCCTCATCGACAGGGACAGCCTTCCGGCGATTATCGATAAGGCAACCGCTCTCGCCGATCGTTCCGGGAACCCTGTCGAACAAAGTTTGCTACGGCTGTTAACAGCTAAATTGTACAATCTCTATCTCGACAGAAATTATCAGATACGCTGGCGGGACGAAATCGACGATTTCTCGTTACCCGTCGAGTCTTGGAGCAAAAACATGTTTACCGAAAAAATAGATACGCTCCTCGCACAAGCCACGGCCCCGGCCGAAGCCTTACAAAACACACCGATCGAGAGTTACCGAGAGGCGCTTTCCATAGGGACCGACTCGCTCTTCCGCCCTACACTTTACGACTTCGTGCTGAACGAAGCCATAGAAATATACGAGGGAATGGACGAATATAGCAGAATACAACCGCTTGTCCGCCAAAAACTTCTTTCCCCGGCAAAAGAATTTACAACCGCTGTATTTTCCGGCAAAACGGTCAAGGACAATCGCATTTTGCAACTCTACGCCGATGCCTTGAAATTCCATGCCGCCGATGAACTATCCGCTCCATTTATGATGTGGGATCTGAATCGGCTCGAATACCTCGGCGAAGATATCTATTTTTACGATGAAAGTTCGGCCTATTACGACTACATCGGTCAATTAAAAACGATTCTGGACGCTTACCGGGCGAAACCCTACTCGGTCGAAATCGCCACCGTTCTGGTCTCGAAACTACGGGAATCCGGGAAATACGACGACGCCCAACAAGCCCTCGACATTTGCGACCGATGGATAAAAGACTTTCCGAAATATCGCCGAATAAACGCACTCAAAAATCAACGCAACGGACTCACCGGGAAAGAAGCATCTTTCAATCTGCCCAACGTCTCTTATCCGGGTCAAACAGATAGCGTAGAACTCTCATTCCGCAACGTCGATACACTCACCGTAAATATCTATCGGCAACCCGACACGCTGTCGTTCTATGCCAGAGAACAATACCGGCCACAACAAAACGATTGGGATCGCAGTAACTGCGTTTATACCCACAAATACGGACTGAACCGGCCGCTCTCTTTGATTCCCGACAAAAAAAAGATCGCCTTTCCCCATCTTGCTCCCGGGTACTACGTCGTGGAAATGCTCATCGACGGGAAACCCGGTAGTTCGACTGTAAACCACACGGTATCGGGCATAAAAACCATTGTCCGCAGTGCAGGTGAAAAAAGCATGGAACTGCTCGCTGTCGATGCCCAAACCGGTAAACCCATACAAAACGCCGATGTCACGGTTTACACCGCAAAAAACAGAAGCTATGAGCAAGTCAAAGAGATAAGCCGGCTCAAAACCGATAAGAATGGACTCTGTATAATCGACACGAACGATACCCGATATTACGCTTTCGCCCAAATATCCACTCCGACAGACGGTTATTCACCTCTTGCAGACTTATCTTACACAGGCTATTGGGATCGATACGACAAAGAGAAAAAGACCGCTCTTTTCTCCGATCGCTCGCTCTATCGTCCGGGGCAGACCGTCTATTTCTCGGGAATACGATACATCAACAATACGGAAGAAAGTCGCGTGATACCTCGTGAGAAATGTACGGTACGATTTATCGATCCTTCTTCACGGACACTGTCCACTCTCGAAGTGACCACCGACGAATACGGACAGTTCAACGGCTCGTTCGTAGTACCGCAAGGTAACATGCTTGGGAATTATACCATACAAGTCGATGGGTCTTGGGCCAATGCGCTCAGCATTTCGGTAGCCGAATACAAGTTACCGATGTTCAAGGTCGAATTCGACCCCGTAAAAGAGGGAACGAGTTTTGGGAAACCGCTCACGATAAAAGGTAGCGCAGTCAGTTACAGCGGAGTTCCGCAAACCGGAGCAGAAGTCGAATACACGATTTCCCGCCGAACGAACCCGTTCTTCCGGCTTTATCTCCCCCATGAACAAATCGCTTCTGGTTCCTCGGTAGTCGATAAAGCGGGTAACTTTGCCATCACGTTCACCCCGAAACGAGAGTCTTCGGAAGAAAATATCAATAAGGAACAAGCCTATATCTACACCGTCACAGCGACCATAACCGCACCTACGGGCGAAACGGTAGAGCAATCCGTTTCGGTACAAGTGGGCGATTCCCCCTATTTCATTTCTATTTCCGCACCGCAATACATCGACAAATATAAATCGGCAGGACAAATCAAGGCCGAAATTCATACGCTCAACGGACAGACCGTACAACGGGCCTGCCGCCTCGTATTCTATTCATTATACGACTCCGACGAAGAAAATCTCGACAGCCTCAAAATAAAAATGCAAGTCGGCGAAGTTCTCATCGCAGCCGACGGGACAGCTGTCTATCCCGATTTTACCAAATGGCAATCGGGCCCCTACCGTATCGTGGCATTTAGCGACGATGAAACAGGGCGTATCATTCGCAATGAAACTAATTTCGTGCTGTACAGCGATAAAGACAAACGGCCTCCCCGCTTTGCCGGATTATGGCTTCCCCGCACCGAACTGACCACCGAAGCAGGCGAAACGGTAAAAATTCCCATAGGAAGCTCTTTCAAAAACGCCTATGTCTTCTATTCCGTTTATACACCCGACAGCTTGATCGAAACCAAAATGATAAAGCTCGACAATCGCTGTAAAACAATCGATTTCAAATTCGACGATTCTTTCGGCGGATTGGCGACGATCAGTCTGCTCACGATCAAAGAAGGGGAAATGACGACCGCCCAAGCGACCATACGCGCGGCCGCTCCCGATAAAAAACTCGACATCAAGACCTCCTCTTTCCGGGATAAATTGCTACCCGGCAGCCTTGAAAACTGGACCTTCTCGATAACCGATACCAAAGGGAATCCCGTGAGCGCACGATTCATGACCGAGATGTTCGACGCTTCCATGCAGGCCATTCGCACCCATCGCTGGAATTTCAATGTGCCGGCTCCGATCCCCTCACTGCGTATCTCCACCACTCCCCGAACAGAATATACCCACAACTACTCGATTCGTATCTACGACTTTGCCGAGTCCTCCTATTGCCCGATCGAAAGCTCCACCGAGTTTCTCAACTTCGGATTGCTGTGGTACGGTAAAGCAAGGCCTCTGATGGCACGAAGCGCGGCACAAAGCGAGGGATACGATATTGCAGATTTCCGTGAAGTAATTGTAGAACAACCGGTATTGGAAGAAAGTGTCGTAACAGAACTAAGTTCAGCCCGAAAAGAAGTTGCTGTCGAAAATGAGGCTATTTCTATCGCCGATATCGCCGGGACAGAAGAATCTGCTGCCGACTCCTATCGCACAAGCGAGGTAGGTACGGCATTCTTCTATCCCACCCTGATGTCCGATTCTCTCGGCAACGTCTCCGTTTCCTTCACTGTACCCAATGAAAATGCGACTTGGCAATTCTATGCGCTGGCATACACAAGCGACCTTTTCACGGGACGATACGAAGCACAAACCATATCGAGTAAACCGCTTATGGTATCGCCCAATCTGCCGCGATTTGTCAGACAAGGAGACGAAGTCACCGTATCGACAGCCATACAAAACCGCACGGACAAGGTGCAGGAAGGAACCATTCTTTTCGAATTGTTCGATCCTTATACCGAGAAAGTCTCCGACTCTCGAAAATTCGCCTTCATCGTCGATGCCGGAGAAAGCCGCACGGTCGATTACAGCATCTCCGTTCCCGAAGGAATCGAAGTATTAGGCTTCCGCACAAAAGCATCCACCCTGCAACACAGCGATGGAGAACAACAGATACTGCCCGTATTGCCCGCAAAAGTGCTGGTAACCGACAGTAAGCCGTTCTATATCCCCGGAGGCAAACACTCGACCTCGATCACATGGTCCGGCATGGACAAAAAAATGAAATCACCGACGGTAGAAAACTATCGCATGGTTCTGCAATATTGTGATAATCCGGTGTGGTATGCGGTACAAGCCCTGCCGCCGTTGGCCGATTTAATCGGCGACGATGCGATTTCGGCAATGGCTTCGCTCTTCTCCAACAGCGTGGCAGTAATGCTCGCGAACTCCAACCCCCGCATTGCACAAGCCATCGAATCATGGAAAGCCACGGGAGGAAAGAATCTCTCGTCCCTGCTGGCTCAAAACGAAGAACTGAAACAGGTATTGCTCTCGGCCACCCCGTGGGTATTGGAGGCAGACAACCAAACCGAACGAATGCAACAGTTGTCTACGCTCTTCGACAAAAACCGGGCGGAACGACTCACCCGAGAGGCGATACTCAAACTCCACAATCTGCAAACTACCGAAGGAGGTTGGAGCTGGTTTAGTGGTATGAAAACTAATTTCTTAGTTTCTCTAAATACATTGGAAGGCTTTTCGAGACTGCGAAAATTAGGTATTCCTCTTGATGAAAGTCAAATAAAAGAAATGCAAATTTCTGCCGTCGCATACCTCGAAAAAACGATTGTAAATCAGAGAAAAAAGAACCCGGATAAAAACCTCTCTTATGAGGATATCTGCTACCTCTATGTACGCTCTTCATACAGAGATATACCTTTGGCCGGGGAAACCCTCGACCTGCATAAAAAGATGGTCGAAAAACTAAGATATTGGGTCAACTTCTCTACGATAGAAAAAGCCTATGCCGCCATGGCCCTTTATAGATATGGCTTTGTCGAAGACGCAAAAGACATCTTGAAGTCCCTGCGGCAATATGCCGTCAGCCAGCCAGCCAAAGGCATGTACTGGCCCAACAATCGCTCGCATTATTACTACAACAACAGTGCCGTACAAGAACAGTGCGCCCTATTCAACGCATTCGCCGAAATCGAACCCGTAACCTCCGAACTGGATGCCATGCGGCAATGGCTGCTCTCCCAAAAACAAACCAACGACTGGGGAGCCGTACCCTCTACGCTCGAAGCCATATACGCTTTACTTGAAGGCGGAACAGACTGGCTCGCTCCCGACGAGAGTAAAACATCAATCGTTTGGGGAGGACAGGAAATGAAAAACAATCTCGAAGAACCCTTTTTGGGACTGACGGAATACACATTGTCCAGTAACGAAATCTCTGCGGCTGCTGCCAAAGCCGTTATTTCCACCGATCATGAACAACCCTCGTGGGGCGCAATGTACTGGCAATACTACGACGATGTCAAAAACGTAACTTCCGCATCGGTCGAAGACCTCGCGCTCTCACGGCAAATCATGGTAAGACAACAAGGAGCGCAATCGGCGACCTATGTACCGCTCAACCGCGTCACACTCAAAACAGGCGATCGCATAGCCATACGGCTCACCATCTCCGTCGGACGAGATATGCAATTCGTATGCCTCACCGATTCGAGAGCGGCTTGTTTCGAACCGACAGAACAACTTTCGGGATATAAATGCAGAGAACGTATCTGTTATTACGAAGAAGTAAAAAATACCGAAACCCGGTTCTATTTCGACTTCTTACCGAAAGGAACCTATGTTATCTCCTATGAGCTCGATGTCGACCGACCCGGAGAATATACACAAGGACTATCCACGATACAATGTCTGTATGCTCCGCAAATAATTGCGAGAACACCAGCACAAACGATCATAATCAAATAATCCTTTTGCTTGTTCCGCGCAGGGCTGTTTCATTCTACTGTTGAAACAGCCCTGTTTTTTTAAGCCGTTTCAACGCCTGAACACGCGATATGAGACAAAGTGTCGAAAAGGCACATGGAAACCAGTCGAGAATTAGAAGCTGTTTTAAATTTATTCCGAGACAGATTGAGACCTATGTTGAAGCTGATTGGAGTCCGAGATATGCAGTCAATAGCGGGCTATTGACAAAAATCAAGGGATTCTAGATGCGAGACAGGGGCTCAATATGGCCGGAACATACCTGCTTGCAATGATAATATTATTTCTCTATAAATTTAAAACAGCTTCTTAGTGGGAATAGTCTTTTAACTCTTGCCACAGGTAGGGAGGAAAAAGAACATTCGCAGTGACATTTTTATTCTCTCCCCCTGCCGTGTCCCGTAGCATTGCGGGGTGTTTTACCCAGCAAAATATAGAGGTGGTGACACTCCACTGCCTATCTGCAATGAATAGAGGGCTACTTTTAAACTCCTCCCTTGCCGTGTCCCGTAGTATTACGGGGTGTTTTGTCCTGCAAAATATAGGGGAGGTGGCCGCAAGGACGGAGGGGTTAGAAAATACCGGCAACGGTAGTGACAGAATTAAACCTTACAAGTCAAAAATCTTATGCCCCCTTTCCACCCCTCCCCATACCGCTAACGCAGCACAGAGGAAAAGAGTAAAAACCAGACAGTGAAAGGGCTATCAAAAATTTACGAATATTCTATAAATAGAATATAATAACTATTTTCTGTAAAAATATATAGAATATTGAGAAAAAAGCGATACATTTGCGACGGAAAGAAAGGGGTTAATATGTTAAAATATAATAAACTATCGATTTAATACACTTTATGAAATTTACAAAATTTGCTACAAGTAGCTTGATTTCCGGGTTACTGTTAGGTCTTTTCTCGTGTATCGATAACGATTATGACTTAAACAAAGACATCAATTTGGAAATCAGTGTAGGAGGTAATCTGAGTTTGCCCATCGGCAAAACCGACACGATACGGCTCAGCCGTATGATTGAAGAAGGGGACGTTCTCCATGTCATCGACGGAAAATACGTAATTAACAAAGCGGATAATATTTCCGAAAATATCGACGCTATCGATCCCGTCGTGATAGACGACTTCGCTCCCGACTTTAAGCCTTATACAAGACGTTTCGAAACCCAGACCGGTGAAATACCCGATATACCCGGATTGGAAGTCCCGGATATAGAAGTGGAATTCGAAGCAGATATACACACGACAGAGAACTTCAACATCAACACCGAAATACCGACAGAGGTAAAAGCGGTAAAAAGTATAAAAGTCACCGATAATAACGGACAAACACTTCACACGACACTCGACATTACAATATCGGGAATGCCCGTTTTCTTACCTCGACTTTACTTAGTAGGTGTCGAATTGAAATTTCCTCAGGTACTCGATTTCGACATAGAAGCTAGTAACGAAATCGTTCGCGACGGATCTTCCATTTTCATCTCCAAGACAGTCGAACTAAGTCAAGGTAGCGGTAAAATATCCATTCCCATTACCGTCTATGGATTCTCAAATCCCATAGTAGAAAACGGGACTTTGATTCTGACCGACGAAATTGCAATCAATGGAAAAATTTATGCCGACAAACAAACCGTAGGAGCCGACGATCTCGAAAACACGACA
>ENA-UONT01001368-UONT01001368.1-human-gut-metagenome-genome-assembly--contig:-CS20-NODE-1368-length-21001-cov-8.897307_pt1 | contig 21001 bp, 20 predicted proteins | sample MGYA00242459_ERZ724006 | MGnify/ENA metagenome assembly ERZ724006 | reverse complement strand
TACGCCAAGCCGCAGTTCGCACCGTTATTCGCATTACCGCCCCAAAAGACAAGCTCTTGTTCCCTTCCGCCAACCGTCCACCCCTGTCGGGTGCGTCACGCTATTCGTAATTCGAGAACGTGACGCTGTGAACGGATTTTGTAACTATTTGTATTTCAAAGAACTAAGTTTCATTAATTCGTTAAGATGCCATCAATTCAGCACCCGTAACAAATGTTAAATTCCCATAATAAGCAAGGCGAGAGCCGACAAGCGCACTCGAGAGCGACCAAGCGGCATTCGAGCCCGCATACGCCAAGCCGCAGTACGCACCGTAATACGCATTACCGCCCCAAAAGACAAGCTGCCCAGTGTTGTTAGCCCATGAATAATCAGCCCAATATGAAGTACTTCCTCCGCCAATCTTTGCCGGGAAAATATCGAAGTTATCCCCAGCCATAATTTCCTGTACATACCCACTTGTTGTTAAACGGGTTGCTTGTCGGTATTCCCCGTTAGGGTGAGTAGATACTTCAGCAGTAGTTGGAAGTCGGTTGCCTTTATAGATAAAGATTTCGGTTCCGTCTTGTGTATCATTTGCAGAGTTTCCACAATATACCCCTTGTATATCTTCCCATTGCCATCCATAAGGGTCTTCAATACCCATCATGTTTACACGTGAACAATTCACACCCGTAATGCTTCCATTCACTAATGAAATGCCAATCTTTCCCCAGTTATCACCAAGACTTTTGGTAGCTCCGGTTTTCAATGATGCCGCAGCCCCCCATAAATCCAAGTTTGAGCTACCACTAACACCGTACCCCAGTTTTGCTTGAATATTGGTATCTCCATATTCAGATAATCCAAGCATCATAATAAGTTTACGCTGATCGTAGTCAGTCAGTCCCCAGTCTTTACCATTCACTTGTGCTGCACTCCAAAAGGCATTGATAGTCTTACTTCCTGCCGGAGATACCCCGGAACGGGAAACAAGCGCACTGCCTGACATAGAACCTTTATACGCACCAATACAGTTGTATTCACCACCATTGGCTCCACCAATATAATGTCCACCGATTGGATACATGCTTAACCATAAATAAGGTATTCCGCTTACACTATCAGTCTTAACTAAAAAGTATAAACGCGGAGAAATGAACATTACATGTCCTTTGGATTCGTCAAGAGCAGTACCGTCAGCAAACACTCCTGAATTAGTCGGAGATAGTTTTGAGGCTTTCCCCGCATTATTAACGAGATAACGTCCACTCATTCGTTTGTATTCAGCCCATGCAGCCGTATTTCCTACAACTCCATAAGCAGTACTACTCTGAACTTTATGCTTTAAAGGGATACCCCATGCGACTTGTCGCAGAAGTTGTTCATTACCTGTATTAATTGCGTTCATCAGATTCTCCAATGAAATACGGCGAACGTTTCCGTCAATCTCAACGAGTACACTATTGCTTCTTAGCATAGATTGTACTATGGTTTCACTTCCTAAAGTTTTTGATGCCATAATTTTGTATTTGATTAATTATTAATTGAAGTTACATTCTGCAACTACATCTACGTCATACAGATTCCCGTTACGATCTGTTTCAGTTGTTGTTACTGATATGCTGTTCGTAGATGAAGATTTCAGACTCTTCCAGTTTTCCTTATCCATTATATTCATTGTCCATGCGGCAGACGAAGGGGAATATGTCGCTCCGGTAGTCATATTGACAATTTTTGCACTAACAGTTACCGGGCTACCTGTATCCACCTCTTTATTGGCTGAAGAAATGTAGCACACAACCTGAAATTCATCCGCAGTATCAATAATACGGATACCCGAACGTGCCAAAGGCTGTGAGTCACTGGAAGACTTGTACACTTCAGCAATGAACAGTTGAGTACCATCAACATCACCTCTTCCGACAGTAATAGTTTTTTGACCGTTTTTATCTGCCCATGCCGCCGTGTCTTTATACCATTTCACATAGTAATCCGATGCCTCATTTGCTCCAAGATATAATTTTGTCTGCAATGAAGTTGAAGTAACCTTACTCGTTAGCTGTTCAGTTGTAGCGAGAATAGCAAGATAATATGAACTTGCACCTATGTTTTGAATTACGATAGGCAAATCCTTTGTCAAGTTATACTCTACTCCGGCAACCGTAGCCACACACGAATAAATAAGAGTATCCCCGGCAATATTGGTCTTACTTGCTAAATTGGCAATAATCTTAATAGCTCCGGTAGTAGTGTTCATTTGAAACTTTCCGGTGCTATCAGCCTTCCATCCGCTACTTTCCGCACCACTAAATTTTAATGCCACGCCATTGTATGTCCAAGTATGGTTTGACAATGCGACTGCCAGCCCATGCGATGAAATAACCTTCGGAGTTCTTATCGGTTGGTTTGCTGCTTTCGTCCAATCCGGCGATACGACTCCACTTTCAGAATCTACGCCCTGAAACAGAGGTATTCCGTTATTATCAAAACTAAGTGTCAAGCTATCATTCGCTCGTAATCGCTTGATGGTAATACTATTTTGGGCACTGTAATCATAAGCCATAATTCCATCCTCCTTCGTTTATAATGTTATTTATTTCCACGTTTGTATATGTTGTACCTCCAAGTATTTGAACACGAGCTTCAAAATCACCTTCGAGGAAATCACTATTCATCACCTCTTTTTCATTGATAATGATAAATCCTTTCTTTGTTCTATGTCCGCTATCACTGATTCCAGCATTAGTGACTGTTTTGGTTTTTGCTACTACATATCTCATAATTATCAGTTTATGTAAACATTTCCACTTTTGTCCGTATATTCTGTGCCCGAAGCATCAGTCATAACTTTAAATATCGGTTTCTGTTCCGCTTCCACGTATATATCAAGCCAATCATCAAGATATGTATTTCCAATTCCTGTACGAGATAATGTTATCACCGTTTCAGTTCCCTCATTATGTTGTACTCCGGTTAAATTCTCTGTATCAGTAAACCATACCATCTTTAAAATTGGAGCGGGAACCGGAACTATATTTCCATTGTAATGCACCATTACTTTATTATAGTGAGTAGTCTCACCCGGATTAATGGAAACTCCGCTTACTGGTTCTATATCAAATTTGGGATATACCCGGTTTATAGAAAACTGTTTTCTTGCTTTTTCTTTTCCACCAACATTGACAACCAAGAGAAAATCACCTTTTTCTATTAGCCGCAAATCCATAGTGATCTTCGTTAAGGTCAAAGCGATTATCTCATGTTTGGCAGTTGTAAGTTGTGTCAAGACACCGCCACTACCAATGCTGTATAAATTCAATGTATAACCAGCAGCTAAAAGTGTGTCCCCTTTATGCACGGATACAGAAATAGAGCGTTCGTATGCGTTTTCATTCAGCGCAGCATTGCGTGCAGATGTTGAAGCCGTAGTCAAACCATTAGCAACTTTATAATCATACAGTAGCAAAGCATCCTCAAATGGATTGTACCGGATGATTTGGTCGTCTCCGATTGATAAGCTGTATTCATCTTCACTTTTATCTACGGTAGAAAGAGTTATAGTATCCGTCTTCACTGGGATATTTGCACCCAATCGGGTATCAGCAACTACACCTTCAAAATGAAGCTCAAAACTTTCTCCCGGAGAAACATTGCGGTTGATCGTAATTGCACCGCGAGTCGAACCAACAGTATCAATAGAATACTTTCCATTCCAAGAAGCTACGGTTGAAGCCTCTTTTCCGTTGATATACCACTTCATTTCGGAAAGTAACTCATTCGCATAAGGAGTATTCCAGCTACCATCCGTACAGTTCGCAATAACTTCCGGCAGAATCACAAGCGGAGTAACGCCACGGTCAGGCTCATATTCGCCATTCTCGCTATTATATACTTGCGAAGCCGGGCTATTCGGAGTCATAATTTTCAAGCTGACCGCAATAGTCAATGGTTGAAAATCTTTTCTAATTCTTTTCTTTACACTTTCCATACTCTATATACTTATAATAGCTTTCGCCGTATCAGTTTTATTTGTTGCCGTAACGGTAAATAATGTACTTACAGATGTGATAGCGTTATCTCCGAGGTCTTCATAAGCAAGCGTTATATTTCCGGCAAAGTTTTTATTCTTGATTGCCCACGCTTCATCATCTGCCGTATCACCACTATCACGGGTTATTCTCCATTTTGTTACAGTATCGGTTATATCGCTCCAACCTTTGAATACCCTACAAGTAATGTCCATAGTCTCACCAAAAGCAAGAAAATTATCTCCTTGCGTATCTATCTCAATACGTGCCGGGTAGTTTTCAAGTTGTTCAATAACTCCGGTCATGTATATGTTATTCAAATAAGCAGAATAACCTTCCATGTTCATTCCGAAGACAGACAAGTTACTCAAATCACCAAATTGTGCCCCGATATTATCTGAAGTAAACTCCCAGTCATTAACTCCCCGCAAATAGCGTTCATACGTTCGAGTAGAATAGCGAGAGGTCTGCCGTGATTTATCTGTGAAGTTTCCATATCCAACAAAGTGCATTGCCTCGCACGGATGAAAAAGAAATCTCCAACGATCACTTACGCCACGAAGCATATATCGGAACTTGCTGTTTCTTCCAACTTCTAAAATATCCGTAATGCGAAAATAGCATGTATAGAATCCGGAGAATTGAAAATTGCCTATTCCGTCGTCATAATCATCTGAAAAATTATTGTCCAACGTCATTCCATCATGGAATATCCCCTGACAAATATCATCCACGGCAACTTTGCCAATTTCTTTGTCTTGCAAGTGTAATATTATTGTTCCCGTATTAAGAATGTTTCCATCAACATCAGTATCAGGAACCACACTCTCAACGACACCCCCGCCCGGAGCGTTCCAACGATTACCAACTTCTATGCTTATCCGGTTATATCTCAATTCAGGAACTTCCAAGAACTTGCGGACAGATAATGAATCAAGCCAAGCGGAACCGAATTGGTCTATCTTCCCACCAAAGCCGGAAATACCTTCTGCAAACTCTCCGAAGACTGCCCCTTTGAGAAACTGGATTACTCCTTGCGCAATATCATCCGAAATCTTAGAAAGGAATAGTTTACTGCCAAAAGTCCGAATTAAGCTGTTTATCTGTTGTGCATTATATCCGCCCGAACCTTGCCCACCTCCAATGGAGTCTATTGCATTTTGAATCTTTTCAAGAGTACCAACAGATTTCTCATTTGCCAATGTCACTTCGTAAGTCGGGACAAGACCTTCTCCTTCAGTAATTCGCAGAGAATCAATAATGATACTTCCGTCAATCTTGAAATCGGATTCAGTGAACAACATCAAATCTCCTTCCTTCAGCAAGCTATAAAGTTGTGGGTGCCGAGCCATGTATATCTCGTCAATCTTCACTTCATAGGTATAGCGCACATAATCATTTTTTGCCAAATACTCCTTGCCAGCTTTCAAAAGGCGTTGAGCAGCAGCAGATATGTACACTTCCGGCATATCAATATTCAAGAAGACAAATTTGTCTCCGGCTTTGATATTGTAATCTTTATATGGGAAATAGAGTTTCAGCCCATCATCATAAACACGATTACAAGTGAGAATGTATTTATTACCCTTCTTCTCACATTTTGTAATCTCAAATTCTCGTCCACCACACATACCATCTTCCATGCTAATGGTGGCTGTTTCTCCGGTCAGATAGTCATTTATATCAAAACCAACATCTTTAATAGTCAAAAGAAATGATGGAATATTCTCACCCTCTTTCAACTTGTCCCACATACCATCATCACTGATTGCTTTACCATCTTTTTCGGTAGCATCCGTCACAATCTCGTCCAAGTTTCCGTTGTCCCCGGTATCAATACTGCATGATATTCCGGCAGCAATAAGTTGCTCCGCAGTCATGCCTTCCATTGACGGGTAAATCTCTGGCAATGATTCGTCACTTCCATCAAAATACACGCTATCCTCACGTACTCCAAGCACCGATATATTGGGGCTATCAATATAAGCATCCAACGTCCTCTTGGGAAAATCCGGCAACATCAGATTTTGTACTGCCATGTTATTAGGCAGATAATTGGTAAGGGATGCGTCCGACAACTTATTGTAATATCTAACCGGAAGATTTCTTGTACTACCATACACACGAAGACGGGTAATTATTTGCTGGTTACTTTCAGCCACGCGCTGAATTTCAAATAATCCCTTTCCCTTCCCATATTGGAAAACATTGTCGATAGCTACTCCCGCAGTACCAATAATTATCTTGCGTCCGCGAATAATGAAATTTGCATCGAATTTCGATTTAATGAAATCCAGCGCAGCCCACACCTTTAGCTTACTTGCGTCAATGTTCACATTGGTTGTATTGACATATTCCGGGTGAACTTCAACAGTCCATTTTTGGTCGCCAGTATAAACACGGTCGAGGTTAGCTTGTATGCGGTCAGCCAAATCCTGTATGCTTGATGCAAAGAAGCTAAAAGTAGGAAGAGAAGAAAAATGAACGAAGTTGTCAGCAAGAACATAGTCAAGAAAATCACATCGAGTCAGTTCATCCGAATAACTATTGAACTTCACACCATCGTAAACATAAGCCTCTCCATTTTTTCTTGCTCCGGCTTTCTTTAAAACACTTGGATCATAGTTAATCGTGAACTGTTCATTACGGTAAATGAAGTAATCTCCGATTTCAAAATCAATCGGTAGTTCAGAGTTTATGGTAGTATTTACGAAACATTCGCCCATGAAAGTTCCACTGTATTGTACTTTTCGTACCTCACAGCGTACCTTCGTTCCTGTTTTGTCATATACCTTCCACATACTATCCCTTCTTTGCTACTAATGCTAAAATCGTAGTCATATCAATACTGTACGAAGGCACAATTTCCGTCTTTGGATCAGTTACCCGGAACTTCACTTTAAATGTGACTGAATCACCATCTTTAGTTGAATGGAAGTCATAGTCACTTGCTCCAAGAAAGTATAAATTCCGTCTTCCGATATTGGTATGTGGATTATACACCTTCAAAGTGGAACCATTGCCATCTTCTCCAATCAGGTAGCCTAAAAATGAAACAACCTTATCATAGGCGGTTGCCATTTCACCTGTATAACATATCCCAGCTTCAAGATCATAAGCCTTTAGCGGTAATACGTCAGGAATAAAAGTGTCCTCTCCGTCTTCGTCAGCCCAATCACGTTTAGGCAAATCCTTCGTTTCAGGATACAATTCAAATGGAAAATCGGTACACACCATTTTCCATTCAGTAAGAAGGTCTTTCACCTTCGCACCGTCTGAAGTCTTCTGAAACAATATGCTATATGCCTCTACCATTACCTCGTTTTGTATGACAATAAAAAAAGAGCTTGCTATTGGGGCTATTAAACTCCAATAACAAGCTCTTTTGGCTTTTATTCTTTTTATTACGCTACAAAACTATATATATTTTCTATTATTTCAAAGAACTAATGGTTGTATTTTCTATTTTTATTATGAATTTATGTGGCGTTCAGGATAGCGTTGCCGGAAAACAGCAGTCAATATCTCACGGGGATAGACATTTACAGTATCAAAACGAGTATCTGCACATTTTCCAATAGCAAATCCATTTCTACGACAAAGATTAGCAGAAAGATTACCGAGACGGGCAGCTTCATACTTATCAAGCTCTATAAAGTTGTGCCGGGCAAAAGCACAAACAGTATAATAAGTACGCTGCAAGTCTTCATTTCCGATAAGGTGTTCAACGCTTGCGTCCAACTCCGCATTACGATTACTGTTCATTCTTCTGTATGATACGTATTCCGGCGAAACAGTTTCAGGACTTGAAGGAGGAACGAATGTTTGCATATTCATCATTCGTACCATTCCAGCAAGCATTTTCAATGAAGAAATATCATCCTTGCTCAATCCAAGACTATCCATCTCGCCATTGGCTACTTTATGAAATACTTGTCGGTACACTTCAAAGACCATGCGCACTTTACGAGCGATTAAATATTCAAGACAGGAAACTGAAATATAATAATCTTCAGTAGGACGACCGCCTTTTGAGTTTTGCACACTTTTGCGTAAAACTTGATAATCAACACTTTCAATGAAATTGTTCTTTAATTCACGCACACAACTTCTTTTTTCTGTGTAGGCTATCGCCCATACATCATCAAGATTGATTGGGAACTCACTATCCGACTTTGACAGTTCAAGAATTGCATTAAAATATGTTTTGATTTCGCTCTCGCTACTCTCTTTTGATAAAACTAAGTTCGTATTCATAATCATAATTATTAAAAAGAGAAAGGGCAAATGGGAATGTCGTATATTGTGGTGGTTTACGACAAAGCCCAGATGCCCATAAATATCTTGTTATCTATCTCCATGTAACCACCACGAAACATGAGATTCAACGTTGTTTTCTGATGCAAAGCTAAGGCAATATATTAGTACTCACAAATGGCATTTTATTGGTTTTTAGCACATTATGAACAAGAGTGAGAAAGAATGAAAACAAATTAAGTTGCACAACATATTTACACCCATTTATTTAGAAACATTCTAAACAACGAAATCATGCAATCAAACATATCAAGAAACTTGTATTCTTGACTGTATAATTAATATTTTTGCAATAAAATAGTAATTCATATTGATATGACAATACTTTTATTTATCATTGTAATAATACTTTTAATAGTATTTTTTCCTACTCTTTTATTCTTGTTATTCTCAGGAGCATTAGGAATTGTAGGAGATACATTTATGTTGGCTATATCATTTATTTTATCTCTACCCATTATGTACATGGTATTTAAACTAAGGTGTTCTGTGTGTGACAAAATATGCAAAGAAACAAATCGATACAAGGAAAGTACATTAAAAACAGTTGAGAATGATTTGGGAGTTAATAATAAAAGTACCTTAAATATAAGTATTTTATCTGGTGTAATTTATGGCTTCATAGGCTTGGTTGTGTATAATGAAACTCATACATATCAAACACATTCCGGCGGAGCTATGTTTTTCTCAACTATGATACCTGCATTTATTGGCATATCCATTTCTTATAATTTAATTCAGATTTTTAGGCTAAAATCAGAAATAAGAAGGATGGATAATGCAAAGATTATATCAGAATATAAAAAAGAAGAAAGGGAACATAGAAAAAAAATGAAAAGAGATTCTATGACAAAAAAAGCCGGGAACTAACCCCGGCTTTCTCTAACTAACACTTCGCCTTCATACTTCACATGGCAATTAGAACCATGAAGATAAACATACACCTTTGCAGCTTCCATTTGCTTGATAGTTATATTTGCACCGTCATACAAATTGATGAAAATTTTCGAGCATCCCGAAGCGCGTATATGCGCATGACATTCATGGCGTATATAAATATCACATGTCGAGAACTTGTCAAACTCCAACACACCATCACTTTTTCCACATAATACTACCTTTTTGTCAAGATTCAATCCATGAAAAGAACTATCAATGAAAATATGATTTTCTTTCAGAAGCTCCGATTCAAAATGTTCTTTGATAAACTCATTAGTAGGATAATTGTGCTGAATAGCAAAATCAATCCCCCGGAGCCACATTTCAATTAATTCTTGTTTGTTGCGGTTTTCACTCCAATCGCTTGTCCATTGCTCACATAAACCATAGAGAATGGCTTTATCGCGTAAATCTTTATTCAATGTATCCATAACTGTATTATTTTAAATAAAAGCCTCTATTTTTATCAATTCTTGCAGCACTCAACATATCTCTAATTTCAGTAACCAGTGCAACGTTGTTGGCTGTATTTCGGGAAATCGCTTTGAGTTCCGTTAATTGAGCTTCAGCCAAAAAATTAGCACGGGGAAAATACTCGTCTACAATTTGTCTTACAAGTACCAATTTGGCGGCTACATCAGCACGTACAGAGTTTAAATATGAAGCAAGTAAGTTAGCCGTATCTTCAGTTACCCCTTCGATCCCCTTACTAAGACCTGAACTTTCAGCTTCTTCCTTCATGCTGACCCCGTACTTCTTCTCCATATACTCATTCAGCTTATCCAGTGCATCGTAATAATCATCAGTCTTACTACTAACACCCATCAGGTAGTCCGCGATACTTTCAAGCTCGCTGTCGTCAAGTGAAAAATCACTTCCAAACATACCGCTCATACCATCTTCACCAAATAGCATAGTTTGAAGGTTTTTCATGGCTGGTTCAAGAATGGCAAGTTTCAGAACAGAGTTCATCACATCACCCATGATTTCCGCAGCTTTCTTCTTGAAGGCTTCGGCACCATCTTCCCCTTTTTGCCATGCTTCGTACAAGGCATCCCCCAACTGTGAAGCCCAATCTTTCAGATTAATTCCGTATAGAGAATCCGCAGCATCCTCGGCAAAATCCTTAATCTGTTGCTTCAATTCCGCAATTTGATTGTTGTAATCTTCAACTTTGCTGTCGTCAGTCTTCTTCTTATCAAGTTCATCTCTCCGTTGCTGTTCCACCTCGGAAAGTTGTTCTTGCATCAAAGCACGTTGATAACCATAAGCACCTCCTTCATTATATGCCTTGACACGTTTTTGTAACTTGGCTGATTCCGCAGCATACTTTGACAAGGACATCATATCAAATATATTTATCTTGCCTTTGTTACGAATAGCATCAATTTGCCCGTTCAACTGATTAAGTCTTACCTTATCATTCTCTGCATCAATTAGTTTCAGTTCAGTTCCACTACCTAAAGTCTTTTCAAGAATCGCATCTATTTGCTCATAAACATTCTTTAAATGCTGAACACGTTCCTTGCTCTTCTCAATGGCTTTATCCAGTTTTTTATCATGCGCTTGCGCAATCTTGCCAATCCAATTAACAGCTTCTCCGGCTGCTGCGGCAATACCACCAACGATACCTCCTTTAGCAAATCCCTGACCGATATTTGAAATAGAGGTCATGGCATCTTGCACATTCCCCATAGAATCTGCCGCACCTTCATTTCCGAGAGCGTCAAACATATCAGACATCTGTCCGGCAAATGTTCCCACAAGCTGCGCACTTTCGGCGGCACTTTCTCCAACTGCTGCCAATTTTTCTGATAAATCTCTATCATCATCAGCATCATTCGAGAACAGGTCTTTGATGTTCTTTGCAAGGGTAGCGAAAGGATTTTTATTTAATCCTTCCTTGTACAAATCATGGATAGCCTTTTTCAACTTTTCTATTTGGGAATACTGCCCGGACACATCTACACGATTACCGTCCGAATCATTATACCAAGATGTGTATGCAACAGGCTTCCCATCTTTGTTCTTCGTTATTTTAGCATTATCAACTATCTGCTGTGCAGTCGTTGAGGCTTGCTGTATCTGACCGTATGATTTATAAGTCTGATCTCCAAATATTTGTTCCCATATCGGAAGAAGCTCAAGTAATTGCCCTTTCAACTTTGCCACTTCTTCTTTATATTCAGTAAATAGGGCTTTCTGACCGGGAGACATACCATCTTCATTCCCGAAAAGCTCTCCGCCATCACCGATAAACCCTCCGGTTAGCGGAGCATACTTTTCACTCAAATCACGTATCTTTTCAGCAATGGATTTATACTTATTGATAGCCGTAACTTCTTTCAGTTTTATTTCCAAGCTGTCCTTTTCAATAGAATCTTTGGCTTCTTTCCATGCTTTAAAGAATTGCTTGTACAATACCCCTTCTTTACCGCCTAATGCTTCGGTAGCCTCTTGTTCAGTGAAAGTGAAAGGAACATAAACACCTTTTTCTTCCATTTTCTTTTGTATGGAATCTCTTAATTCTTCAGACTTCTTTTCATAATCTGTCACCACACCAAAAGCGTATATTGAAGCATCCTTTTTGCTTGCTCCAACATTAAGGAGCTGTTGATATATGTTCCATTTTTTTGTTGTATCAGAAATATACTTTTCCATATCAGATAAGGCTTTTTCAGAAGCCTCTTTCACTGCATTAGCATCAATATCTAAAAGAACTTTCCGTATAGATACCTTTAACTCCCTACGTTCCTTCGTCTTATTATCCAGTTGGCTTAAAAGTTTATTCAGTTCCTCTTTATAGTTATCTATGTCCACCGGTTCTTTTCCTTTAAAGAGAGAATCGAATATACCTGAACCTTTTATCTTATTTGAAGCCTCTTCTTTGCCTACAATATCTTTCCATTTCTTATACTCTGAATAAGCATCTTTCAGTAAGTTTACACGTTCCTTCATCTGTTCAGCAAAGATGTCTTTTTTACTATCTTTTACATCTTTAACCGGGAATCCAAGCATAGTAGCTCCATTATTTCCTCCTATGATTTCGTTTTGTCTTTTATTAAACTCTTCTGCCATGCTTTTAATCCAAGGAGCAGCAACATTGAAAGCACTATCTATATCAGCCTTTCCTTCTTTATCGAATTCAACTCCGAATTTTAGAAGTATTGGCTTCATTTGTTTTACGGCTGAATCTGCCTCTTTATAAGCCTTCTGTATATTATCAATAATCTCATTAGGGTCAGTAGAAGTCTTTATTTGTGCAGTAAATTGATTGTTTGTAGCTTCGTCAAACTTCTCTTGAATTTGTGTTAAACCTTTCACTTTATCCTCAAATTCTGCCGTAACCTTAATCTTAAATTCTCGCTCTAACGATTCTCTTAAGAATATTTTCCGCAATTCAGGATTAAGCCCTTCTATGGTATCCATAAATTGAGTGACATTCAGAGCAATGGCAATTTTCTGTGGTTCACTAAGTTTATCCAAATCAAGACCTAATCCTTGAAGTCTTGATTTGTAACTTTTCATAAATCCATGTAAATCTTTTCCAGCTATGTCCAAGTTCTTTTTGTAATCCAACACACTTTCATTGAACTTTATGAACATTACATTATAATTTCCTTGTGCATCACGTGTGTAATCTCCGAAATCTTTTAATGCTTTGGGAAATACTCTTAATAACATCAACTGTTTTTGTAATGAAGTTCCATTTGCTACTTTTGCAAAATCTTTATTGGATTCAAGAACCTTTTGCATAGCTTCGTAATACTTTGCATAATCCGTAGTAATATTACCTACACGTTTCTCCATTTCAGCATAAGCATTACTGGCATCCTTCAGATTTTCTGCAAAACTTTCATCGAACCATCCGTCTGTATCACTATTCGCAAACTCCGCTACATTTTTGATTTCAGCAAGTACTCTATATCCTTCTTTTACATTATTCAACGAATCACGCAATTTTTCATATTGTTCAGCAAGGCTATTTATCTGTTTACCTTCATTATCAACCGCAAACACATCATTAAATGTATCTTTCCATACGGGGGAATAATCCTTCAATACTTCTTTAATTTTATCAATGGAAGTAATCAAAGATGACTCTTTTACATTGAAAGGGTCTATATCTGCAAACTTTTTGGCTTCACTATTAAGACTTTTAAATCCTTCATTTGCAGTTTGAGATATATCTTTAATTCGCTGTTTTATATCTTCTTCTTTCTGTTCTGATTTATGAACTAATTCCATTATGGCTGAAATACCTGCAAAAGCTATTGTATATGGATTAAATAATAAAGACTTCATTGCGATTCCAACAGACTGTAGTGCATTCCTTAGTTGCATTACACCAACACGTAGAAAAGTCAGCTTATTTATTTGCTGCGTATCTAACACTCCCATCTTTGCTGATATAGCGATATATTCAGCTTGTTTTGTAGTAATTTTGCCAATTGCCGCGAGATAAAGAAGTTTATTCTTAGTAAGCATACCCGTTTTTGCCATTTGCTCATAATCGGCAAGTGTCATTTTTCCTGAAGTTCTTATTGCAAATTGTTCAGTGACACTCAAAGTTCGGTAAGCAGAAGCAACCCTCAATATAGCAGCCTCTTGTTGCTTCTTTGATAGAATGGATTTTACCGTATTTGCATATTCACTACTTAGTATTTTGCTATTTGCAAATGTAGCCACCTTGTAAGTCCCGAACGCTATAATTGCTGAATGAATTACCGGAACAAGAGACTTCCAACTCGAAGTTAATTCGGTAAGCATTTCTGCGGTTCCTTTCAAAGTACCGTTCATAGATTCTGCAATGTCAGCCATCATAATGTCAATAGCATCTCCCAAGTTCTTCCATTTCGCACTTAAAGATTCGGAAAGAACTTCTTGCATATTATGGAATTTGCCGCCATCATCAGTCATTCCCCACAATACATCTTTCACGTCCTCGAAAGAAACTTTCTTTTTGGAAATCATATCAATGACTTCCCCGGCACTAATTACACGATTTTCGAGCTTACTGAATTTATCTGCCAATGCTTCAACCATCGGTATTCCAGCTTCAGTAAACTGTCGAAGTTCCTGACCGCGAAGGAAAGCCGCACTTCTTACTTGACCGTAAGCCAAAATAATGCGTCCCATATCCACGCCGACACCCGCCGAAATATCTGCAAGACGTTTCGTGGTTTCATACAGTTCATTATAAGGTATGGAGAAGGCTTTTAGCTGTTTGGTATAATCGTTCAATTCCCTGACACCAAAAGGACTGACAACAGCTAAGTTTTTTATACTGCCAAAAATTTCATGTGCTTTTCCGGCATCATTAAGCATTGCGCTTAATGCAAGTTCTTGCTGTTCAAACTCACCGCCAATATCAACAAGACCTCTAATGAAACGTTCCAAAGTATATATGGAGTACAGACCAAGCATTTGATTTGCCAACTCACCTGTAATACTAAGTTGGCTTCTCATAGCTCCGTTCATGTTCAGTGTTGCAGAAGCATGGGCACGGGCGGCATTTGCACTACGTTCACGAGCAGTAGCCAATCCCAGTTCGGCTTTAGCGGCTGCGGCGGCTCGTTGCCGGGCAAGTTCTCGTTGTGAATTGATATAGGCTTCAGCTTTAGCTTCTACGGCACGCGCACGAGTTGCACGTAAATCACTGGCGGAATAATTGGTATTCAGTCCAGCTTTGCGTAGGGCTTCTTGAACAGCCTGACTTGCAGAAGCCTTATCTATGATTACTCCGACTTTAAAAGCTTCGCCTTTTAACGATTCCCGGATACTCTTTGCCAAATCACTTTTCCGGCTTTCAATCCCAATCTTGAATGTTTTGCCATCAAAAGCAGCCTGAACTTTTTTTGATACATCGCTATGATCTACGGATACTCCAACCTTAAATTCCTTTTCAGCCAGAGCCTCACGAGCACTTTTTATCAAGTCTGTTTTACTCACACCTACTTTGAGGTCGAGCTTTACATCTAAGTCCTTCAGAATATCAGCCTTAATCTTCTTTCTTTGTTCGGCTGTCTTGTCCCGGAATAAGATGTCAAAATATAAATTTCCGAGGTCTGCCATGTCTTATTTTGTGTTTATAAATTTTCCTAAATTGAGTTTCTTTTCACCGCTATTGTATTTTGCTTTCCATTTGTTTGCAGCTTCTTCTATTTGGCTTGCGTCCGGTTTTGAAAATTCCGATTTCCCTTTCTTTTTAGTTGAATCTTTATTCAAGAAGGTAAGTGGCTTGTCATTCCCGATAAGTTCCAGTTGCGCAAGTGTCATTACCCAGTTGTATCCATACATAGGCTCGCATATCAGCCCACCAAAAAGAAGGAGCGGTTGCATCATCCATCCACCTTTATCTGATTCCCACCCGGCTCCGTAGAGGGTTCGGGAAGGGAAATAGTCGCTTCCTCCTTCTTCATTATCATTATCGTATCCTTCATTTCGGTCAGCAATGTGATATTCATAAAGAAGTTTTTGGCAGGAACTTTTTTTTTACCAGCAGCAATAATGGGAAACAGTTCATCATCCGTGTACTGTTTAATGTAGAAGAACCAACGCCAAAGTATTGGATATAAGAATTTTATCTTCCAAAAATCGTTCAATATGATTAATGCAGCACTCATGCAGCTTACTTTGGCATCGTTATCCTTCGCAAGCATAATATGGGTCAATTTGCGCATTGTTCCGGGCTTCATCCAACGCACTGGATATGATTTCTTTCGACCACGCATAGAAACAAGTTCCACGCTGTCACCCAATATTTCATCCAATAATCTCTCACTATCAAGAGAAGGTTGTTCCAATTTCTTTTTTGCCATGTCAAATTTGTGTTAGTGTTGAAAAAAGAAAAGGGCGGCGGCTCGTTGCGGCTCACCACCCTTTATTGAGTTTTGCGAAAAAAGAGTTCGTTATCCTCCGGGAGCAACAGTATCCTTCTCTTTAAGAATGTAGATGCTTGCCTTGTTCTTATCATTCATAGGGCTTACTGCCACGTTGAAATAAGCAGGCTTACCACGTTCACTGATAAGGTTAGAGTAACCTTCGATATTCGGCAAATACAAAGCTGTACTTCCATCTTCAGAGGTCATAAACAATGCTCCGGTTACTTTCTTTGGTTCGGTGTTGTAACCAGCACCTTCGTAGGTTTTACCGTTGAATGTAGCTGTCATGGCAGCAGATTCAACGACTTTATTCATAAGCAATTCATTCACTTCACCCGCAATACTGGCTACTTGAAACTGAATATCAGCATCACCAGCCGTAGCAACAGAAGTCCAAATAGCTCCGGTTGTCAGTTTGATTTTAGAAACATCTGCCGCACCTGTATCAAAAGTTACGCCTTCATCCAAAACCGGTAGTTCCATATCTGCCCCTTTCAAAGCATTAAGAGCTTGATTAGCAGTAGCGATGAAATATACATTTTTCATCTGTGAGAAGAGTGCTTTCAACTCTTCAAGAGTTTTTGTAATTGCAAATTCAGCCATAATCGTATTATTTAAAATTTTGTGTTATTTTATTATCATTTTAGCCTGAATAATCAAGCAATGAAAACCTAATCCATCATCACCTCCGGGCAATAATCGTGGAGTCGTAGCAGAAAACAATTCATTCGATAGCGGGAATTTATCTATCACGGCTTGTTGCATTGTTTCTAATGCGTCAGTCGCTTCAATTCCATTCTTACGGTTCCTTACAAAAACTTCGATTCTGCAATAGGTGTCTTGATAAGCATGCCGATCATAAATTCCTATCGGAAGAGATACTACAACAAAATCTTTCATTGTGTCCTCGTTAGCGGCGGGACGGTCAGTTACAAATACATTGCGACTTACATCACCAAATATCTCCGTCAGCTTTTTCAATATGTCCTTCCTGCGAAATCTCGTTCTTCCCATCACTTCATCGGTTTTAAATTAGAAAAGAGAATATTACTCGCTTTCTGAAATGTATCAGTCAGCACATTAGCATTATTTCGATTCTCCAAATACGTTGAATATTCAGTACCCGTACACATCACTATTGCAAATCCATTATTGCAATCCGGTTTGTATGTTTTCAGAAAATTCAAAGACAAATTCTCACCATAATCACCATCCGTTTTCATGGTTCCTCTCAAACCTCTGTCTTTTCCGTCATAATCAGGAGATAGATAAGCATATTCATCTTCTGTCAGTTTTGCCCGGATTGGTTGAGGCATGTTGTCCCCACTGCAATAGTAATATGAGAATCTTCCATCTATGTACAATCCACAAGCATAGCTCGTTATCGTGTTTCCGGTGAAATTACTCCACCCACGTTTCTTTTTGACCGCATCATCCACCAATGCTTCACAAACCTTCACCAAGTAATCATAGATAAACACCGATACAATTTCTCCGGCTTTTTTCATTCCAGCATCAAATAGATTATTGTTATTCATATCATCAGTTTTTTGCAAGATTGAAATAAACGGTTGTTCCCAAATTTCCGGGGTAACAGTCTGCAACCATACATTCGGTAAAAGTTCCTACGCGGTCTGTCACATCTATTAAATATCCCGTTTTGATACCTTCAATTACTCCCGGAATACTTAACGCATAGTCAGCCTTTACCACATTTTCTGTTTTAAATGTGCGGAGTGAGGTATTACCATACTTCCGGCACTCTCCTTCATAGAGAATATCTCTTTTACCTTCCGAAAACGAAGTTTCACCTTCCATCCGATAAATGGTACATTTGTGCGGGAATCGTGGATTATTTGGTTTCATCTTATACCAAAGTGTACTATTTTCATTTTACTTTTACCCGGCATGTTCTCTCCCCATTTCTCATATAGCTCTTTTGCCATAGCCCGCAACTCCCTCTTATCAAAAGCTGAAGTCTGCCAGCCACCTTCAACGTGCTTCCATCCGCCATCGCTGTCTTCCGTATTATTTTGTGTACTGGGAGTAGCTGCACACCATAAATAAAGGTCAGCAGTACAAAGGTCAAGTTGCTTTTCTGTCAGCGAACTTGCCATTGCTTCGGCTGCAATTTTCCGTTTGAAGAGAATGGAATTAAGGGCATTGTCAGCTATTTGATAGCCAACAACACCTCTTAAATATTCTTCAATCGGCATATCAATATGAGAAACCGTATCTGCCATTATTTACTTGCCTTTACAGTCAGGTAATACATTTGTCTCACCACATTCGGCACGCACAATGCTGTAAGCTCACTCGAAATCTTCTGTACCTTGTTATAGGCATCAAAAGTCTGTGTGATTACGGTACGTCCTTCATCATAGAAAGCAATACGAGCCGCCGGATCATTTATTACGATTGGGGTTACCGCCTTGATCGTACCGATACGAGAAGAAGGAACGAAAACAAATACATTTTCATCGAAACTCTGCAATGTCGGAGTAGAAACCGTGCGAGTTTTCTTGTCGAACTTCTCTACAACGGAAACACTATCAATAATGGTAATCGGAGCACCAACATACTTCTCTACCAAGACCTTCATTTCATCATCCAGCAAGCTCACGCCAATTTGTACGGCAGCATCAGCAGTAGTAACCAACGGATTCTTGATGTATCCGAGAGACTGTCTTACAGCCGGAATCATAATGAACTTGTCCCATGTAATCTTGTTTACTTCGATATGGTCTACCGGAGCATAACAAGTCTGACGAATATAAGTAACCTTGTTTTTCAGGTCTTCCAATGGTGTGATACCCGTATTCAGAGTACCATCTTTCTTCCACCAAGCAATTTCCCAACGGTTCTTGCCGGGTACATGGAAATCAATGCTGACACCTGTAATACCTTGCGGGTTGTTTTCCGCGATAATATCAAACTGACCTTTAGATACGGCTTGATGGCGTTGGAACTTCAAAGAGTTGTAGTTACCACCGAGCAACATATCAGTGCTTTCAAACAGCAAGTTTTCAACACTTTGTGCCATACGTTCAGAGAACACCCCGAACTGTTGCAATGCTTGCATGTGCAAGCGGATTTTAGCTTCGTCAATATTGAACTCATGCTTCATACGAGGCATCTTGTCACTACCAAGCTCAAAGCCTTCGGTATGCTTAACGGGACCCGGTGAATCGAAATCAACATACGTTGCCATCGTATATACACGAGCGGTTGCGGAGATTTGCTTAAACTCAAAATCATCCTGCATATCCGGTTCCCAATCAAAACCGGGAGTTTCGGGCTTATTATACTTTTCAGCAAACATTTCGTCAATGTAATCCTGAAAAGAAATACCATTGTTTTCAAGCCCACGGGCAATCAAATCATAAAATTCTCTATCTCTAACTTCCATAACTTACGCCTCCTTCTGAAATAAAATGTTAGGAACCAATGCTTTGAAAATATCCGGGATAGGTTGAATACGGTCTGCATAAACCTTTCCACTCCATACGACCGTACAAGTGGCTACTTGCGTGCCTTCTTCGATGTAAGCATCATTCTTTGTCAGACCTGACATGTGCGTGATAGCCATTTTTTGAGATGCACCTACGGCGGCAGCTACGGTCAGAATATCACCTTCTGCAAGAGTATCAGGGTCAGCACTCAAAGTAACAGTAGCTTCGTTTCCATCAATAACTACTTTCGTCACCTTCACGCCCGTTCCCGTACCGTTAAGAGAATCGGGTACTTTCATTAAGAATTGACCCACGGTTGGAGTCGGAAGCCCCATACCAACAGTCACTTTCAATGTGGTGCCAGTGCTACCTTCCAATGCCTCATAAAATTCTAAGCATTTAGAAGTACCTCCGGTTTTATCAAGATATACGGGTGTTCCTGCGGGAATAACATCTCCCACGTCCGGCGTCTTCTCAAATACGCCGCCACCGTCTATCTTGCTAAATACATCTTTCCATACGGGAAATGCACCACCAAACTTTCTTGTCTTACTACCAAAAGTATTACCAATCATAGTTCTGTGTTTTAATGTGTTTGTAATCAGTTAATTATTTTAATTTGCAACAGGCAAATCACCTGCTTTTTGGTGCCGTTCTTTAAACCTCTTCAGTGTTTCATTCTTTGTGTTTTGTTGCTGTTGCTGCCCGGTTCTCGGAACAGCCCCATTTCCACGACAAGCACTAAACTCTTTGTCATAAACTGGAAGAAGAGAATCCACAAGTTCATCTACTGATTTCTTGGAATCAAGTTCTCCGTGTTTAGTCAAAGTAGTAGTCAATACATACTCGTCATTTACACCTTTGGCTTTCATCCCGGCAATAACTTTCTCACGCAGTTCGCTTTGGCTTTTTACTTGATCTTGTCGGTCAAGACGTTCGCGCAATTCTTTGTTTTCATTCTTGATGCCTTTCAACAATTCAAGAATTTCATTGTCCTTACCTTCCTGCGTAGTATCGTTAGCTTGTTGCTGATTTGGTTTGTAGTTCTTTTTGAACTCTTCAACCTGTATGGATACATCATGGCTGTAATTACCATCAAGCGATTTCAAGAAACCCACGTGTTTTTCCCAAAACGCATCATCCGGCTCTGTGCCTTCTGCTGGTAAATTTCTATTGACGTAATCCGTCAGCGTTCTTTGTGACAGGCTGGTTTTTCCAACACGTGTCGTAATCTCGGATAAGATTTGTTCTTTTTCCATCGTGCGTTATTTTGTGTTTGTGTATAAAAAAAAGAGTCAGACAATGCTTTTTGCATCAATCTGACTCTTTGGTCTTATATCTTTAATTGCGGAAGCAGAAGGATTCAAACCTCCGAAGCCTTTCAGCTTGCCTCTTTAGC